>Ga0111538_10005659_pt1 | contig 17051 bp, 11 predicted proteins | sample SoiMethybrSBSTD1_FD_79669 | JGI IMG/M metagenome (GOLD analysis project Ga0111538, IMG submission 79669) | Bulk soil microbial communities from a Populus tree surrounding site in Tennessee, USA - Soil MetaG P. TD hybrid SBSTD1 (version 2)... | ecosystem: Environmental > Terrestrial > Soil >...
GCGCGCACGGCAAGCGACAGCGACACCGCGCTTGCCGCGATCGCGAGAAACGCGCGTCGCTGATGCCGGAGCGCTGTTCTTATCATGCGCTTACCCTCCCACCTTGTACGAGAAGTTGTATTTGAAGGAAAACTGCAGCTTGTATCCGTCGCTGGTAAACCCGTCGGAAAAGTTCTCACGCCGGCCCCACTGAAATTCCCCGCCCACCATGACGTTGGGAACCGGCGTGAACAGCAGGTTGCCAAGCGCATACTGGCCGGTCTTGAAGGCGTCCGGCACTTGCAGCGCGGAATTGTCGATGTCCTGTCGTGAATACCCGATGGTGGTGCTCCACCTGTCGGTCCAGTTGTGATCGAGGAATGCCACGATGCCGAGAATGCCGAGTGGTTCACCCTCGATCGGCCTGACCGGGTCACCGGTGTTGGCCTCGATGCCGACGTCGACCGGCGAGTCGTTCATATAGTTCTGAATGCCTTCGCCGATGACCAGCTGCAGTCTGACAACGTCTTTTTTCGCCCGCATGTTCAGGACCGAGCTGAAGTTCAGTCCCCAGCCGGTGACGCTGTCGCTCAAATCGAACTGATCGTTGAGCGTGTCGTCCCAACTGATGCGCCGCAGAATGCCGGCGACGCGACCGTACCCCCACGCTCTGCCGACCGTGACCTGCGCTGACAGGTCCGGCACCGGGAATCGGCCGCGGATGTTCTGCAGCTCGATGCGGTTGGCCAGCGTGCCGGGGTCGCCGCTCGCACCTGGGCGCTCCAGTGCAATCGTCACGTTCGTGTCACCGCGGACCGGCATCCATCGGAACTGCACGTTTCTGAAAAAGACCATGCCGGTGGGACCCCAGTACTCGAGAGAGTTCGGGAATACGTTCGGGTCCATGAACGGGCTCCAGTACTGTCCGGCACCGAAGGCGCCGAGTTCGCCATAGGCGTGCCGCAGGCGGAACGTCGTCTGGCCCTCGTCAACGCCGACGCCGAACAGCTCGAATTCGAATGTCGTCTTCAGTTCGCCGAGCGCCGTCGGCGAGCTCGTACGCACGCCCAGGCGGCTCTGACGGACGCCGGCAAAGGTGTTGTGGTCCTCTCCGTACTGTCCGTCGAACGACGGCAGCTTGGTGACACGCATCGTGTCGAACCAGGCCGGAGCGATGGTCTTGAAGTCATGGCCCATGTCCAGCATCGCGAAGCCGTAGACTTCGAGTGACGGCCCGGCCTGCTGCGCTGGTGCCTGCGCGCGGGCGGTGCCGGTGAGTGCGACCAGCAATGCTGCCACGCCTGCCAGCCAGCGGACGCCAGTCGCTCGAGATCGCCGAGGGCCTGGCGCCCGTTCCTTGTGCTCTGTCATATGACGCTCCTACTCAACGCAAACGGGTCACCTGGGGTCACTTCACGTTCGTCTGCTCCCATGCGCGTACCCGCTGGCGGGCGGCATCGAAGATCCGTTCGTAGTTGCCTTTGCGGACCTTGAAGCTGGCGTCGCTGGTGAGGCGGCGCCAGATTGGTCCCCACATGTCGAAGACCGCGTAGTACGGCTCCGGTCCGGCCGGGGCCACGGTGTCGGTTCCAAACAGAAAGCGATCGGGGAATCGGTTGAGCACCGATGACACGCGTCCGATCGACTCCGGCGTGGCGATCGCGTACTTGGCGACCTCGTCCCAGGAGATGTCGAAGCTGACGTGTCTCAATTCGGGATCGTTCAGGATGGATTCGACTATTTCGAGCTGACGCGGATCCCGTTCGGCGGCTTCGGCCGACGCCCGAACGGGATGCACGATGCGGCCGAGACCGAAGTGCGCCCAGATGGTGGACGTCTTCGGGTGGCGCCGCAGCAGCGCTTTCATCTGCGCCAGATAGACCGGTTCGCTGTCTGCTTTGGCAAAAGGAACGTCGATGTCGTTGTGGATGAGCACGACGAGCCCGGCCTCTGCCGCGAAGTCGAAGATGCGGTCGAGCGCAGGGTTGGTCAGGCTGGCGGTTTCGCCAGAAATCTTCGACGAGACGAATTCCTTGTGAATCGTGAACTCTCCGATGCCGGTGAACACACCGGGGAACACCTGCAGCACGCGGCGGATGTGATCGACGCCGTACATATCTGCCGGATTGAATCCGGTGATCATCGGGTCGAAGCGCGCCTGCTCCTGCTTGGAGAGCGAGCGATAGACCGATGCGATGTGGGCGTCGGTGAACGAGTAGTAGTAAAGCGGTGCGTCGGTCTGCAGGTAATAGGTCGGCGCAAAGTCGCCGGAATTCGCGTACGACCATTGCTGCTGCAGCGGGATGCCGAACAGCGTCGATCGCCCCACGCGACTGCCCATGATGCGCAGGAACTGACGAATGTCGATGCCCTGCTGGATGTAATTCGTCAGGTGAAAATGCGAGTCGTCGAAGGCGGTGCCGTCGTCGGCCGCCTGTCGAGGTGCGGGTTCGCGCGCCGCCGGCGACGGTAGCGCCACCAGTACGAGGAGTCCGATCGCGCCCGCAACCGTCAGCGAGCGGTACCGTCCGGCGCGCGTCGGCCCCTGCATGGCCGGGGTTTCAGCACACAAGGTGCCATCGCCGCCGGCCGTTCAAACAGCGGAAGAACAACGCAAATTTCTGCGAGTGCACGCGAGGCGCACCTGGAACGCATTTGCGCGGCTCACGACATGTCGCGGACACCCCCGGATCGCGGCGGACGGCCGTTTATCGCGGCGGGAAACGCTTCAGAAGATCGCGTACCGATTCCCGCAGCAGCGTCTCCCGTCGCTGCCGATCGACGTCGACCTTGATTTTCGCCCGGGCGACGCCGCGCCACACCACCTCATTCTTGGCGCTGAAATCGATGACCAGCGAGCCGCGGTCCATGAATTCCAGCGATTGTGTCGCCGGTCCGAATGGCGGCAGTGCCCAGGCAGTTGTGGCTGGAAGGAACTGGCCGACCGATTGATCGGTGTAGCCGGTCGTCAGCAGCAGATAGTACGTGACGAACACGTCGGGCTGACCGGGACTCTCCTGCAGTTTCCGCTTGGTCAGCTCGGTCGTGACCGCTTCGACGATGATCGGCTCGGCACGCTGCTGCATCGCCTCCGGATTGTCTTCCGGCGTCCGCGCCATCCTGACGTCGCCGCGACCTTTCGGATTCCAGCCCCAGGTGCGGACCTGCGTGAAGTCGAACGTCTTTTCGAACTCCGAACGGACCTCGACCCCCGCGATGACCACCGTATGGATCGTCAGCATGACGATGACGACGACCCACGCATTCGGCTTCTGCTTCACGATTACACCTCCGCGCACGCCTGGACTTTCTGTTAACGGAACAACCGTCCGACGCCCACGTACGTGCGCCAGCGGCCGTCGAAGCTCCACGAGCCCGTGAGGATGACTGGACCAACCAACGTGTCCATCACGACGCCGGTGCCGCCGTTGCTGCGCCACCGGGCCTGCGACCAATCGTCGAACGCGTCGCCGTTTTCGAGCCAGCCGCCGACGAACACCGGACCACCGAAAAAGTCAGGCAGGCGGCCGACGCGTCGCAAATATCCGCCCGTCCCGACGTAATAGTGGGATCCGTGCACTTCACCCGTGTCGTAGGCGCCAAGCCTGAACGGCGTCCCGAGCGAGAACTGGACGATCGGTAGCGGCGTGTCGTCGAACGACGTGCCGAAGGCGCCATACGCAAACAGCCGGTTGACGGGGCCGCGGCTCCAGAACTGGTTCAAGGTGGCGGAGAGCTGCGTCACACGCGTATCGAAGTCGGGCGCCTGCCCCGTCGCCGGCAGTTCCGGGCTGTCGAATGTCTGCGACAGCCGGAGTTGTGACAGGACGCCGCCAGCGGGGACGACCGGACTGTCTTGCGAGTCCGTGCGCCAGACGATCGCTGCACCTGTCTCTCGACCGCTCAATTCGGGAAAGCCGGGATCGCCGATGACAATCGACGCGCTGGTGCGGCCGACATACGCACCCGCGCGCAGATCACTCTGCGTGCCGAGGTTGACGCCGACATTCAACCCGGCGCGCATCAGTGACTGGTCGTATCGGGCGATCACCGCGTCGTCGTGGATAAGGTCCCACGTTCGTTTGCCCGCGCCCGCGTAGGGCGCCACAAAGAATTGCGAGGCTCTGACCGGTCGGTACAGTTCGAGGGCCACGCCCGGCTCTGAGCCGACCGTTCCGTCGACGCGGAGTTCGGAACTGGATCCGAGGACGTCGAATGCGAGATATCGCGCCGTCGCCGTGATCCGGAAATCGCTCGAGGTCGTGTTCTCGAGATTGATGCCGAGCATCATGAAAGGCGGTGCGTACGTCTTGACCCGACCCTGAACCTGCAGTCCATATCCGCGCGTCGCGTCGTTCACCAGCCGCCACGTCACCGTCTGGTAGCGGTCCAGACCCGAGACAATCGCGAGATCCTGCTCGACCGCCGGGATATCGAGCGGCTGTCCCGCATGTCGCTCGAGCAGCATCAACAGTCGTTTTGCATCGCTCCCGCTGAAGCCCTGCAGGTCGGTGAACGCCGGCGCCGGCAGTTCGCTTCTCCGCCGCTTGCGCCGAGCCTCCTGCCACGCGGCGAATTCGTTCTCGCCGATGGCGAACGGCAGGAGTTCCGCGCGCATCGCTTCGGCGGCCCGATATCCCTGCTCGATGAGCTCGCTGGCACGCCGCCAATCCAGCGAGCCGAAATCGGACACCGGAACGTTGATGACGACGTCCGCCGACTCGAGCGCGCGTTTGGTTGACGCGCGCATCATCACGTCGATGGTGTTTCCGGCCACGCTCAACATGCTCTGCCGCACGCCTTCGCGATCCGCCAGGTCGCCGACGCTGACCGCGACCACACGGTCGACACCCATGCCCCTGACGACGTCCGCGGGGACGTTGTTCATCGTGCCGCCGTCGATGAGCACACGGCCGTCGATCTCGATCGGCGGAAACACCAGCGGCAGCGACATGGTGGCGCGCAGCGAATCCGCCAGCGAACCATGGCTCAGCACGACCGGAGCAGCGGTCAGCAGGTCGACCGCAACCGCACGAAACGGTGTCGGGAGCTCGTCGAAATGTGCGGTGTCGAAATACGGTGCGGCGATCCGGCCGAGCAGGAGTTCCACCTGTTGACCGTCGTTCAATGCCGGCGGCGCGACCAGACCGCCGCGGAGGCCAAACTCGAGGCGCGACGGATATGCGCGCGCGTCGGCCTTCCGTCGGATGTTCTTGTGGGCAAACGAAGAGGCGCCGAACAGTCGGTCCCAATCGACCGTAGTGATGAACATCTGCAGCTCGGCGGCGTTCATCCCCGTGGCGAACGCTCCGCCGACCAGGCCGCCCATGCTCGTTCCGGCGACGGCATCGATGGGAATGCGATGTTCTTCGAACCAGCGGATCACACCGATGTGGGCGATCCCCCGTGCGCTGCCGCCGCCGAAGGCCACGCCGATGGATGGCCTCCCGTCCGGACGCACAACACCGGCCGTCGGCGGAGCCGCTGCCGGCGCCGCGGCAACGCGCTGGAGGGGCGCGGCGCACGCCGTGCAGGCGACAGTGGTCATTGATGCGATCAGCACACGTATTCGCATTCCAGTTGAGACCCGAACGCCGACGCCTGCACCCTGCCGTGACGCCGCTGTGTTTGACTTCGAGACGACAAAGCTTCAGAGGCCCGCGATATATCGTGGCAACGCGCGCGATTCTCACCAGCGCCGCGCGGATCGCCCGCAAATTTCGTGGTGGCGTGGTCTCGTGCCGAGACCGTAGCAGGAGGCGTACCTCGCGATTGTTGTGCCGTTGAGAACTCTAGAGATCAAAGATGTTGCACTGCGGCCAAATAGTGGTTCCCTGGAGTTGCCAGACACCTATTCGCGTCGGCCTGCACGTTTTCTGCAGGCAAGCTGAACGTGCGTTCAAGATCATGCGCAGTCGTGCCTCCTTTCGATTTATGCTCCGCGCTCCGGCGTTTCGACACGCCAGGTCCATCTGCGGCAGTCGGGTAGCGGTGTGGCTTCGGTAGGTGAGCAGCGAACGGGGACGGCGATGAACGATCCAGGGATCGCTCTCAAGGTGCCAACCAACGCGCCTGCGGTCAGGCCGTGGCCGATCGATGTGCGCGTCGCGCTGTACCTCGTCCTGTTTGCGATTACCTATTACGTCGGCGCGCAGTTCGGCTTCGGATTCCGGTTCCAGCGCTCGCTGATTGGAGTGGTGTGGCCGGCGAGTGGGTTGCTGGTCTCGGCGCTGCTGCTGTCGCCGCGGAAGTACTGGTGGGTAGTAGTCGCGTCGGCAGCCGTCGCGCATGTCGCGGCCGTTGGCGGGACGATGCCGGCGTGGCGCGTGCTGTGGCAGATCGGCGGGACGTTCGCGTGCGCGCTGGCGACGGTAGAGGTGTTGGGCCGGGTCGGCCTGCCGCTTCACCTGGGCAGCAGGCGTCAGGCTGTCCTGTTCCTCGCCACCTGTTTTGCCGTTCCGACCGTCTTCGCCTTTATCACTCCCTCCTTCATCCGGTCGTCGCTGGGCTTCCAGGAGCCGTATCCGCCAGTGACGGCGATCGTGCGCACGACCCTGTCAATCGGCACTGCCCTGCTGCTGACGACACCCGTCGTCGTGTTATGGGCCGAGCACGGTATTCCGCGGCTGCGACAACTATCGGGTCGTCGGCTCGTCGAGGCGGTTCTGCTGATGGTGGCCGCGCTGTCGATCGGCTTCGTCGCCTTTGCGTCGAGCACAGCCCTCGCCCGCTACCCGTTGCTCCCGTTGTGCGTGTTTGTGCCGCTGCTATGGGCGGCGGTGCGCTTCGGTCCGCTCGGCGCAAGCACCGCGCTCTTCTGCGTCGCCGCGGTGTCGCTGTGGGGGACAGCGCGGCAGTTGGGGCCGTTCGTGCTCGCGGTCAAAACCGATCAGGTCCTGTCGCTGCAGCTGTTCTGGATTGTGCTGTCTGCGCCGGTGATGATACTCGCCGCGGTCATCCGCGAACATGAGCAGATCGCCGCCGCGCTCACGGAGCAGCGCCGCCAACTCGCCCACGTTACGCGCGCGGCGACGATCAGCGAGTTGTCCGGCGCGCTCGTCCACGAGCTCAGCCAGCCGCTCACGGCGATTCTGGCGAACGCACGCGCCGGCGTGCATCTGCTGGCTCGGCAACCGGCACAGCTGCAGGAACTGCGTGAGATCTTCGAGGACATCACGCGCGAGGACAAGCATGCGGCCGGAGTCATCAGCCGCCTGCGCCTGTTCCTGAAGGAACGCGAGCTGCACTTTGGACCGGTGGCCATCGACACGGTCGTCAGGGACGCGCTCACGCTTGCACACAGCGCGATTACCTTTGCCGGCGTCCGTCTGCAGGCGCAGTTCGATACCGGCTTACCCCGCGTATCGGGAGATCCGGTGCAGCTCACCCAGGTCGTGCTCAACCTGATCGTCAACGGTTGTGAGGCGATGAACCAGCTGCCGACGCGCGAACGAAAGCTGAGCCTGCGGGTCGCCCACGCCGACGCGGATCACGTGCATATCGTGGTGTCCGACAACGGCGTCGGCCTGCCGACGAGTTCCGAGGAGCGCGTGTTCGACCCGTTCTTCACCACGAAGGAGAAAGGGCTCGGACTGGGGCTGACGATCTCGCAATCGATCGTCACCGCACACCGCGGTCAGCTCTGGGGCGAGAACAATCCCGACCGCGGTGCGGCTTTCCACCTGCTGCTGCCGGCGGAGGCTGTCAGCCGCGCCGGCCGCGGATATCACCGCGGCGGTAGCCGTCCTCTCACTGCTTGATCGGCACACGCACGGTCAGGGGTTCCTGCATGAGAACCTCGACGACCGTCCCTGCCGGCAGCTCGACCTCCTTGCCCTTGGTCCCGAGCACGGTCCCAGCCCCGCCGGCGACTGCGCCAATCGCCGCGCCCTTGCCTCCTCCGGCGATGCCGCCGACGACGGCGCCCAGGCCGGCGCCGACGCCGCCCTTCTTCACATCGTCGCTCTTCTTGTCCGCGGCTCCGAGAATTACCCGGGCGGTGTGGACCTGATGCGTTTCACCGCGCACCGAGAGGCGATCGAAGCGGAGAGCCAACGACGCCTTCCCTTTCACGCGCCCGGACGTCTTCGCGTCGGTCACGACGCCGGTGATCTGCGTATTCTGCGGTAAGGCAGTCAGGCCGGAGATCACCACCGGCTTGGCGAGGGCGCCCTTGACGGCGTCCTCGACGTTACTGGTCGCCGATCCGAGGTGGCTGAGCACGGTCACCGAGAGCGACGTGCCGGCGGGAATCGTGATGTCGCGGAACTGCGGCACCGGTGGTGTCACCACAGCAGGTGCGGCGGCGGCCGCCGGCACCGCCGTCGCCGACAGTGGCGGCGCCGCCCCTGGTGTGGAAGCGGAGGTGGGGACAGCCCGCTGCCCTGTGGTAGCTGCGGCGGACGTCGCTGTCGCCGCGGCGGTGGCCGCCGGCGCAGGTGGTTTGACGTCCACCGGCGCCGGTGCGCTGTCTGACGGTGCGAGCGGGGCCTCGGTCGCGAGCGGCGGCGCCGCGAGCTGTTGCGCCGGTTGTGGTGTCTCGGCCTTCGGCTGCGAGTCGGTGTGCGAACAGGCCAGAGCGAACATTGGCGCTACGGTCAAAATGAACAACGGTTTCATGGTCCCTCCAAGGCTCAATTGCCAGTTTTCGCTGCGGACGCGCTTTTCACCGGCGCCGCGACACGGGCGACTGGTACACCGATCACGCCCTTCTCGCGCGACTCCAGGACCTCGCGCTGCGAGAGCCGTCCGAACAGGTCAAGCGTGACGGCAACGAGGCCGGTCCATCCCGTCTGGTGGCTGGCACCAAGTCCGGCACCGTTGTCGCCATGGAAGTACTCGTAGAACAGCACATGATCCCGCCAGTGCGGATCCTCCTGGAACTTCGTGGTGCCGCCATACACCGGCCGATGGCCGGCGGCATCGCGAAGAAAGATGTTGGAGACCCGGCGCGCGATCTCTTTCGCGACTTCGAACAACGTCATGAAGTTGCCGGACCGCGTCGGACACTCGACGCGGAACTCGTCGCCGTAGAACCGGTACATGTTCAGCAGGCCACGGATGATCAGGATGTTCACTGGCATCCACACCGGCCCGCGCCAGTTGGAGTTGCCGCCGAACATCCCGTTGTTCGACTCGGCCGGCAGGTACCCCACCTCGTATCGCTGCCCGGCGCACTCGAACGAGAAGGGATGGTCACGGTGGAAGCGCGAGAGCGATCGAATCCCGTACGGGCTGAGGAACTCGTCTTCGTCGAGCACGTAGGCGAGGATGCGCTGCAGCTTGCCTTTGTCGCACACCGACGCCAGTCGGCGTCCGGCGTAGCCGACGAAGCTGCCGTCGACCGGTGCAACCTGGCGGAGAACCTCTGGATGCCGCTTGCGGAACAGTGCCACGAGTTCTGACAGTCGTTTGAATCGACCGTCGCCGACGCCTTCGAAGACCGTCGCGGCGCACAGCGGCAGCAAGCCGACCATCGAACGGACCTTGAGCCGCGTCGCCTGACCATCCGGCAGGTGCAGCAGATCGTAGAAGAAACCGTCCTGCTCGTCCCACATCTCGTCGTGGTTCGCCCCCATGCGATCCATGGCGTAGGTAATCCAGAAGAAATGCTCGACGAATCTGAAGGCGATGTCCTCGTACAACGGATCGCTCTCAGCGAGGATCAGCGCCATCTCGAGCATGCACTGGCAGTAAAAGGCCATCCACGCCGTCCCGTCCGCCTGGTCGAGGTGTCCACCCGTCGGCAGCGGCGCGCTGCGATCGAAGATGCCGATGTTGTCGAGACCGAGGAACCCGCCGGCAAACACGTTGCGGCCTTCCGGGTCCTTACGGTTCACCCACCAGTTGAAATTCAGCAACAGCGAATTGAACGAGCGCTCGAGGAAGGCGGTCTCCGTCCGACCTTGCCGCTTCGCGTTGTGATACAGGAACAGTGTCGCCCACGCGTGCACCGGCGGGTTGACGTCGCTGAAGTTCCACTCGTAGGCGGGAATCTGTCCGTTCGGATGCGAGTAGAGGCTGCGCAGCATGAGCAGCAGCTGTTCCTTGGCGAAGTCGAAATCCACGATCGAGAGCGTGATCGTGTGGAAGGCGAGATCCCAGGCGGCGTACCAGGGGTACTCCCACTTGTCGGGCATCGAGATGATGTCGCTGTTCAACATATGGAACCACTCGGCGTTGCGAACCGAGCGACCGCCCTCGTTGATCAACGGATGGGCGTGGTGTTCCTCCAGCCAGGTATCGAGGTCGAAGTAGTAGTACTGCTTCGACCAGAGCATGCCGGCCATCGCCTGACGATGCACGCGCCGCTGGTCTTCGGTCAGCGACTCCGGCGTGATCGCGTCGTAGAACTCGTCCGCTTCCTTGAGCCGCCGCGCCATGACCGCATCGAACGAACCGAAACGGTCCGCTGGCCGCTCCGCGCTCAACCGCAGCCGCACGACGGCGCTGCCGCCGGCATTGACGGTCAATCGGTAATAGGCGGCGGCCTTGGTGCCGGTGCTCTCCGGATTCACAGCTTCCTTGCGGCCGGAGACGACGTATTCGTGAAACGCGTCTTTGACATATTGCGAGGAGTTCGGCCGGCCCCACAACCGGCCGGCATTCGACTCGTTGTCCGTGAAGAGCAGCTCCGCGTCGCCTTCGGCGTCGAGCGTGTAGTCGCCCAGCTCCGGATGAAACGCATGGATGCACTGGTCCTCGGTTGCGCTGAGGACCGGTTTCGGCTCCTCATGTCCCCACGCCCACGTGTTGCGGAACCACAGCGTTGGCAGCAGGTGCAGTGCGGCTGGTTCGTTGCTCCGGTTGTGCACGGTGATGCGGATCAGCAGGTCGTCGGGATCCGCCTTGGCGTATTCGACGAACACGTCAAAGTAGCGATCGCCATCGAACACGCCGGTGTCGAGCAGCTCGTACTCGAGATCGTTGCGCGATCGCGTCCTGTTCCCCTCGACGAGATCGTTGTACGGAAACGCCGCCTGCGGGTACTTGTACAGGTATTTCATGTACGAATGCGTCGGCGTGCTGTCCAGATAGAAGTAGTACTCCTTGACGTCTTCGCCGTGATTGCCCTCGCTGTTGGTCAGACCGAACAACCGCTCCTTGAGGATTGGATCGGTGCCGTTCCACAACGACAGTGCGAAGCAGAGACGCTGTTTGTCGTCTGACACGCCGGCGAGACCGTCTTCTCCCCAGCGATAGGTGCGCGAGCGCGCCTGATCGTGCGAGAAGTAGTTCCAGGCGTTGCCGTCCTGGCTGTAGTCCTCGCGCACCGTGCCCCACTGCCGCTCACTGAGGTACGGTCCCCATTTCTTCCACGCCACGCCGTGCGCCCGGGCATCGTCCAGGCGCAGCTGCTCACGATCGTTCGAATGCTGTTCGCGTTTCATGATTCCGTCCGTTTCTGCACTTCGAAGAGGTGACATCCCCACGGCGCGAGATCGACGTAGAGCCCTGTTGACACGAGCTCGTCGCCTGACCGCGTGTAGGCAGAGTTCGACAACGTATCCTTGAGAGTGACGTCGCGCCCGATCACGTCGGGCCAGTCAACGTGAATCCGCCCCTGCGCCTGACCCTCGCTCAGATTGACGGTCACGAGATAGCGCCCGCTCGCGCCGTTCCAGCACCAGGCGCCAATGCGCTCGTGGCTGTTGTTGTCAGGCCACCCGGAGTGCTCGCACAGCCGCCAGTCGCCGTCGCGCAGGGTTGCCGACGTCACGGCGCCGAGCAGGTGCGCATAGAACTCGTGTAGGCCGCAATCGAGCGGTTCGTCCGGACGCCGGGCAAGAAAGACCGGGAGCCGTGTGTGGCGCCCGTCGAACTGGCCGTCGTGAAACAGCCGCGCACCGGGCAGCGTGGATGACACAACCGCCGCCGCGCGTTCGCGCGCCGACGAAAAGGCCGACGCGGCGCGCGGCTCGTCGTGGTTTTCGATGAAGCGGACGAGCCGATTCTGAAACGACGCGTCGGCACGGAGGTGATCGGTGACCGACCGGGCGTCGCCATGCGCCAGCCGGTCGTAGAGCCGCTTGTCGTAGCAGAAGTCGAACCCCTGCTGCTGCAGCTCCCACTCGAGATCCCAGTAGGCCTCGGCGATGAACAGGAAATCGGGGTACTGCTGCTTGACGGTGGGAATCACCTCGCGCCAGTACTCCGTCGGCGGCGGCGGACCCGCCCGCCTCCCCCAAGTCCGGCCGAACACGCTGTTGGTCAGCAGCATCGCCATGTCGCAGCGCACGCCGTCGCATTCGCCGGCGATGTCGGTCAACGTCGCCCGCGCTTCGCCGCGCACCCCGGCATTGAAGGCGTTCAACTGCAGCACGTCGGGCCACGCCGGAAAGTACGGGTCGCGGCCGCAGGCGTAGACGACGCCGTGCCGCCGGATGTAGGACGCCGGCTGAGTGCGGGCGTCGGCCATGGTCCCCTGGATGAAGTACTCGGGGTGCTGGCAGACCCACGGATGATCCGGCGCCACATGGTTGGGCACGAAATCCAGGAGCAAACGGAGTCCACGTTTGCGCAGCTCGCACCGCGCCGCCGCCAGTCCGGCAGGACCACCGAAATGCTCGTCGACCACGTAACGACGTACACAGAAGGGAGAGCCAACGTTGTCAGCCGGCGCAAAGTCGTCGAGTGTGTGCCGGAACTCCGCCTGCAGCGCCACATTGCGATTGGCGATCGAGATACCCGCCGGGCTCCGCTCCCAGACGCCGAGCAGCCACACCGCATCGACACCAAGTTCGGCAACCCGATCCCACTCTTGCGGTGGAACCGTCCCCAGATGCACGGGCGTTCCCGTTTTCGCTCGAAGCTCGGACAGCCACACCCACGTGTTGATCTCGTAGATGGATGGATACTTCGACCAGGTTCGCGCTTCGACAGGTGCCGACACAGCAGGGCTCATCACTTCAGTCGACCGGCATGACAGCCGGCGGGGTCCATTGGCCGCTCGTAATCGGCTCGTCCGGCCAATAGGCGCGGATCAACAGTGAAAAATCGTCTGCCAGTGGAGACGGCAGCCAGTTGGATCGTTCGACCGGATGCGCCGGGGTCTCGGGCTGCACCCAGATCGTCAGCGAGCCGTCGGAATTCAGCATCAGGTCCTTGTTCTTCGTGCCGATCGAGTAGCGCTCGATCGAATTCGGACTGAAGAAGTGGAACGCGTCGTACAACGTGAGCGACCAGAATCCCTGGACCGGGGGCAGGGATCCGCTGGCGAACGAGACCGTGTAGCGTTGCCGTCCGTTCAGCCGCGCGCCCGTTGCATCGAGATCCTGGTAGAAGTACTTCGTTTCGCCGCGTTTGTTGACGAGGATGTTCGACGTCGCGATCGCCGTACGGGTGAAGTAGTCGGTGCCGAAAGCGGCGCCGTTGTTGACCGTCGTCCAGTAGTACGGGAGCGGGATCCCGTAATTGCGGAACTGCTGCAGCGGGTCGATCAGCTCCTGTTCGGTCGCCTTCGCTTCGTCAATCATCGCCGCCAGCAGCCTGCGATCGCGCCGGGCAGCGGCGAGGACGGCGCGCAGTTCGGCATAACGCGCCTCTTCACCCGGCAGTGGCGGCGCATCGTCAAGGATCCGCGGCAGCTGATCGAAGAAGGTGTCGGGAAAGACCCATTGCGTCTCTGTCTTGCTGCCCGTTCCGTCCGCGTCATAAAAGTGCGGCAGCTTCTGCCAGTTCTGCCGCTTCATCCGGCCGTCGTACGCAGCCAGCGGATACATGTCGATCAGCTCGAGCACCGGCTGGATGGCCTGTCGGTCCTCGGCGGTGTCGTCCTGGAACACGCGCGGGCCGACGAAGCCGGTGCGCGTCCTTGCCCTGAAGACGGTGACGCCGGCGATGGGCGGGCCGCTCCAATCGGGTCCGGCAAGCATGTAGAAGCCGGGGCGCGTTCCGTACATCGCCCCCAGTTCGGCGAAGCTGTCCGTCCGCAGGTCAACGATTTGGTATACCCAGAATCGATCGCCGAAGTCCGGTACCTGGATGACCACCGGGCTCTGATCGAGCGCGAGCACGCCGCCACCGTAGACCACGTCCTGATTCGGACAGGCAACGTAGCGCGCGGCCGGATCGACGTAGTCGGTGAGCATGGCCAGCCGGTTGAGCGGCGCCACCGGCAGCACGCTGTTCATCAGGCCGGGCGCCGGCGCACGGCTGAACGCCAGCCGCTTGTTGTAGACATTGACCATCGGCCACGCCCAGAAGTACGCGTCGCGTGCCACCATACGCGCGTACGCCTCGGTGATGCGTGTGCCGTGTACTGGCCCCGGGATGGATCGCGTGAGCACATTCGGCGCGGTCGGCATTCTCATATCGCTTGCTCCGCCGGCCGCCCGCGGTCCGGAATGGCGGGGGTCGAATCGTTCATCTGTGCCGTCTGTGCCGCCGCGCGGGGTGCCCGCGAGGCGACCGTCGATGGTGAACGACGTGTCTGCCTCGCGGCGACGCACCGGTTCGTCTAGAAGCGCAAGCCGATGGTGATGGGCAGGAACTGCCCGTTGGCGTTCTTCGATGTGCTGCCGCCGGCGATCAACGGATTGACCTGATTGGTGTTGATCTCCGGTCCCCAGATGTAGTGATACCGAATCTCGAAGTAGATAGAGGCCGCCTCGCTCACCCTGAAGTCGACACCGCCACCGAAGACCATGCCGAAATCGGTCGAACTGCGGTCGCCGACGACGTTCTCAACCGGCACAAAGCCGCCGGGCACGCAGTAGTACCACCACGGGCTGCAGAACCCCGGCACAAAGCCGACGCCGGGCGTCGTGACTTCGACCGGACGATAGTAGACGCCGACGCCCGTCAGGCCATAGCCACGGACTTTGGTGTCTCGCGGGTCCCTGATAACGGCGCTGACGGTCCCGTACTGCATGTTCATGTTGGCCGTGAAGGGCGTCGGTACCCCACCCGCAAGCGGCTGCACGCTCACCGGCAACGTGATGTCCTTCTCCCCGAGGCCGTTGAAGCTGTACAGCCCTTCGATCCCGAACATGCGGCTCGTATTGACCGTGACTCCGAAGTTGAAGTTGTATCCATCTCCGAAATAGTCGCCAGCGTCGGAGAGGACCGAGGTCCACCCGCCGCCGATCTGCCAGTTCACCCGCCGATCGGGGTCCTGGGCGCTCGCCGGCGACGCCGCAACGAGAATCGCGAGCGCAAGTATCCAGTGTGTGTGGCGCATAAAGCCTTCCTCTTGTTTGTCCCGCCTCTGATCGTCACCCCCGTGGTGACCGTACGGGCCAAAGGGCAAGAAGCGCGCCCGGGTTTCCGTGCGTGATTGGGCTGGAGAATTTGGGAATTGCGCCGGTCGCAGCCGGACCGGTGGGTTGCCCTCACGAGATGCCGTCGTGTGGCCACCGTCGGTCGCGACTGTCGAAGGTGTGCCGGCCCTTGACCCGACGGCTTGACAGCCGCGGGCGCCGACCGTACCCTGCCCCATTCCATTTCATCAATTCCCCATGCGCCAACAACTGACGACGATCGCGCTGGTGATGATCGTGACGGTCGGGGCGGGGCGCGCCGTCGCGCAGCCACGCGCTGCGGACGCAGCCGATGTGCTTCCGTCGCGTGGCTTTGCTGTCGAGCTGCTCGACGCGGCGCCGGACATTCCGCCAGCGGTCCTGATTAATCTTGATGAGCTCGCGGAATGGGTTCACGAGTTCACCAAATGGAAGGAATGGTCAGCGCAGTGGGGCAATCGTCGCGAGCCGGGCTGGTTCACGCAGTCGCGTCAGCGCCGCCCGCGTCCGGATCCGCCGGCATGGCTGGTCGACAGCTGCGATCCGTGGACGACCGGCACGAACGAGATGTCGAAGGCGTGCGAGCTGGTGGCGGAATGGCGGCGGGATGGGGCCACATCGAACGCCGCCACCGTTGCCGCCGCAGCGGTTGCGGCCGATGAAGCCGACGACAAGATGACATGGTGGGAGCACGTGCATCTCGATGGTGCCTGGCCGGCGATGCAGACGAAGGGCGTGTACGGCGTCGTCGGCATGCATGCGACGACGAACGTTCGCGGGCGCTTCCAGATCTTCGTCGCCCCTGGAGCGATGCTGCTGAATGTGCCGACGCGCGACGGGCACCGCGCGTGGAAGGTGGCGACGAACTACGGCATCACCTACCGGCTGGGAGAAATCAGCGTTCCCGGCGGCAGGCAGGCCGTGCTGCACATGAATCTCGCCAAAGCCTGGTTGATCGGTGAGACGGCGGATGTGTCGACGAAGAGTACCGACTTCGTTGGCTTCTCACTGACCTTCAAGAAGCCGTAGCGTTCACGTCTGTCGAGGACCGCGGGTAGCCACACCGGATGGTGGCTACCCTGGCAGTAGTGTGTGTCAGCCGCTACGCGACAGCGACAGGACCAAGCTCCGCGTCGCTGCGACCGCCGCGGCGGATGCCGAGTTTGCGCATCCGGCTGCGCAGCGTGCTCGGACGCAGACCGAGGGCGGTGGCGGCGCCGCGGGCGCCCTCGATGCGCCATCCGTTGGCGTGCAGCACACGCAGGATGTGAGCGCGCTCGACGTCCACCAGCACCGTCGTCGGGGCGGTCGGCAGCACATCGAGTGTGTCGGCGGACAGCGGCTCGAGCAAACGGAGCGTCGTGTCCGGCGTGGTGATGATCGCCCGTTCGAGCACGTTCTCCAGCTCCCGCACATTCCCCGGCCAGTTGTAGGCAGCGAGGTGTTCGAGCACGGAGGGCGGCACGCAGTCCACGCGCTTGTGATGTTTTTCCGCCATCCGCGCGATCAGGTGATGCGCCAGCTCGCTGACATCGGTGCCACGCTCGCGGAGCGGCGGCATGGTGATCGGAAAGACGCTGAGCCGATAATACAGGTCGCGTCTGAAACGCCCGGCCTTCACTTCCTCGGCCAGGTTCCTGTTGGTCGCCGCCACGACACGCACGTCGACATGAATCGTGCGCGGTGATCCGAGCCGTTCGAACTCGCCGTGCTGCAGCACACGCAGCAGCTTCGACTGTGCGTCCGCCGGCAGTTCGCCGATTTCGTCGAGGAAGATCGTGCCGCCGTCGGCGAGTTCGAAGCGGCCGACCTGCGTCGTGCGCGCATCCGTGA
>Ga0111538_10005660_pt1 | contig 17048 bp, 14 predicted proteins | sample SoiMethybrSBSTD1_FD_79669 | JGI IMG/M metagenome (GOLD analysis project Ga0111538, IMG submission 79669) | Bulk soil microbial communities from a Populus tree surrounding site in Tennessee, USA - Soil MetaG P. TD hybrid SBSTD1 (version 2)... | ecosystem: Environmental > Terrestrial > Soil >...
ACACGGACGTTCGACGGGTACGGCACGAGGTTGTACCACTCGTCGGTGAAGTTCCACCGCTCCGGCAGACCGGCCGTCGACACGTCGCGGCGGTCGACCGTCTGCACCGTCGCGGGCTGGTTCGGCCCGTGGTCGTAGTAGTTGGCGCCGCCCAGGAGACCCTCGTACCACGGCCAGTTGTACTCGGTGCCGAACGCGTTGTGGATGCCGACGAACCCGCCGCCGCCGCGGATGTACTGGCGCAGCGCGGTCTGCGCGGCGTCGTCGAGCGTGTCCCGCGACGTGCTGTAGAAGACGACGGCGTTGTAGCGGAACAGCTGGTTGGGCGACGAGATCTGGGCGAGGTCCTCGGTGTAGTCGACCGCGAAGCCGTTCGCCTGCCCGAGCGCGATCACTCCATTGTGGACGACGTTGGCTGCCGTCAGCGGCGGGTTGAGCCCGGCGGCCAGCGCCGGCCCGAGGTTCTGGTGGCGCGGGCCGGCGGTGCGGGTGTAGAGGAGCACCTTGACGCCGGCCGCCGGGTCGAAGTTGCCCCAGTCGTGGTAGCAGCGCTCGTCGGTGCCGCGGCACACGCCGTACTCGGGGTTGCCGAGTTGCTGCGCGCCGCGGTCACGCCCGCGGTCATCGCCCCGGTCCTCGTGCGCGGACGTCGGCAGACCGGTCAGGAACGTCAACGACAGCGCGGCAATGGCACACAGCAGAACCGGTCTGGTCCTCATCAGTAGACCTCGATCTTTCCGGTCGGTCGTGGGCTGAAGCTGTCGTTGAAGAAGAACTCGCCCTTCGTCGTGAACGTGTACCGGTACGACTCGCCCGGGCGCAGCCGCACGTCGAACAGGCCCTCGAAGAACTGGGTGGCGCCGTGGACGTTGACGTTGTCGGCGGGGTTGACGAACGTGACCGTCGTGCCGACCGGGACGCGCAGGTGCGTCGGCGCCATGCCGTTGACAGCCGACGACTCCGTGGTGCCGACCGTGCCCGTCGCGGCGTTGTAGGTCCGGGCCAGGACCACCGTGTTGTTGACGGCGCTGCCCTCGACCGGGCCGCCGGACACGGGACGGCGCACCACGGGCGGCGTCGGGGTCGGCGCCGGCGGCGTCGTGCCGCCGAGCTTGAACGCCCACAGGAAGTCCCCGCGCGGTGCCGAGTCGCCGTACGGGATGCCGGTCCCGCCGGCGTACACGGCGATGTACTGCTCACCGTCGATCGAGTAGCTGATCGGGCTGCTGCTGATCGCCGCGCCGGTCTGGAACCGCCACAGCTCCCGGCCGGTGCGGGCGTCGAGCGCGAGCAGGTTGCCGTCGGGCTGGCCGATGAACAGCAGGTCGCTGGCGGTGGTGAGGATCCCGTTGCCGTGCGCCAGCGAGTACGGCATGTGCTTCTTCCACCGGACCCGGTTGGTCGACGGGTCGACCGCGACGATGCCGCCGGTCTGGTACTCGCCCGGCGGGCGCAGGCCGTTGCTCGCCTCGGTGAGCGAGTGCGCGGCCGCCACGTAGCCGAACCCGGTGTACATCAGCTTCGTGCTGTGGCTGAACGACTGGTGGCTCCAGTCGGCTCCGCCGCCGTGGCCGGGAATGCTGAGGACCGGTACGTCCCAGTGCGGGTCGTAGAGCGCGCCCTGGACGTAGTTCGGGACGGCCCGGTTGGGGTCGCCCGGAACGGCGGTGCCCAGCGGTTGGTCCACGATGCGGTGCTCGGTCCACGTGCCCTGGCGCGGGAACGGCTGGGTGGGCCAGGTCTTCTGCCGCGCGTCCTGCGGCACCGGCACCTCGTCGATGCCCAGGGGCGCGCTGCCGTCGGTGCGGTCGAGGATGTAGTACATGCCGCACTTGCTGCCGTAGACGACGAGCTTGCGTTGACGGCCGCGGATGCGCACGTCGACGAGGACGGGCGCCATCACGTTGTCCATGTCCCAGATGCCGTGGTGGATGGACTGGAAGTGCCAGCGGTACGCCCCGGTGCGCATGTCCATCGCGACGATCGAACTGGAGAACAGGTTCAGGCCGCCGCGCTGCGAGCCGTCCTGCGACGAGCGGCTGCCGCGCGCGTTGCCGAACGTCCAGTAGACGAGGCCGAGATCGGGGTCCAGCGCCGGGTGCATCCACGGCGTGGCGCCGCCGGTCTGCCAGGACTCGCCCTCCCAGGTGTCGTTGCCCAACTCGCCCGGATCCGGCGCGCCCCAGAAGTGCCAGAGCTTCTCGCCGTTCTGCGCGTCGAGCGCGAGCGCCGCGCCGCGGTCGCCGTCGTGGGTGCCTACGTACAGGACGCCGTCGTGGTGCGTCACCGCGACCTTCTCCATGCCGCCGTAGCCGAGGATCTGCTTCTCCCAGACGACGGCACCGGTCGCCTGGTCCAGCGCGATGATCCAGTTGCCGCGGCCGTGGGTGAACACCCTGCCGTCGCCGACCGCGACACCTCGCCGCGTCACCGCTCCCCGCGTCTGGCGGTACACCCATAACGTGGCGCCGGTGCGGCCGTCGACGGCGAACACGTTGCCCAGCGCGGATTCGATGTAGAGAACCCCGTCGACGGCCACGGCGGTGCTCTGGTTGGTGCCGGTGGTCAGGCCGCCCTCGATGCGGTTGAGCCAGGCACCGCCGAGCCGGCGGACGTTGCCGCGGTCGATCCGGCCGAGTGCGGTGTAGTTCTGGTTGCCGTAGTTGCCGCCGATCTTCGGGAAGTCGCGGCCGCCGGGCGCGTTGCAGGACGGGTGGTGCGTCGCGGTGCCGCCGTCGGGCGTCGGCGCCGCGGCGGCGCGGTCGGCGACCGCCGGGGCGACGGCCCCGCCGACGGCGACCACCGCCGCGCTCTTCAGAACGGAGCGTCGTTGGACAGGACTCATGCGGTTCCCTCCGGAGGTTCGGGCGAACACGAGGGCGATTGACTAAGGTCCGCTAGACGGACCTGCTGTACCGCTAGAAGGCGCGATGAATATACGTCCGTCACCGTCGGCGGAGCAAGGATCGGCGCGGGTCGTTACCGGGCGCGGTAGGTCGGCAGGATCGCGGGCGGGATCGGGCCCTTGTTGCGGCGGCCCTCCTCGGTCTCCTCCCACGCGTGGGCGAGGATGCCGATGCTGCGGCTGAGCACGAACAGCCCGCGCGCGAGCGGCGCGGGGAAGCCCAGTTCCGCGTAGACGACGGCGGTCGCGCCGTCGATGTTCATCGGGACCGGACGGCGGCCGGGCCGGTTCAGCGCGGCCTCGACGGCCCGCGCGGCGGTGGCGTACCGGCCGTCGACGACGCCGTCGCGGGTCGCCGCGTCGACCAGGTCCAACAACGGGTCCCGGCGCGGGTCGACCGGGTGGAACCGGTGTCCGAAGCCCGGCACGTACCGCGGCGCGGCAGCGAGCACCTCGGCGACCGCCGTGTCGAGGTCGACGCCGCCGGCCGCGCTGTCGTGGTCGGCGCCGCCGGCCGCGCTGTCGTGGCCGGCGCCGCCGGCCCAGCGCGCGCAGATCTCGGTGAGCAGTTCGACGCACTGCTGCCCGGCTCCGCCGTGCGAGTCGCCGAGCAGGTTGATCCCCGTGGCGACGGCGTTGTTGAGCCCGACGCCGCAGGTGGCCGCCATCCGCGCGGCGGCGATCGAGGGCGCCTGCGGACCGTGGTCGACGCCGGCGACGAGGGCGGCCTCCAGCAGCGCGGCCTGGCGCGGCGTGGGCAGTTCGCCGCGCAGCATGAGCCAGATCGTCTCGGCCAGCGTCACCGAGCCGATGAGGTCCTGCACAGGATGGCCGCGCAGCTCGATGACGCCGGGCGCCATGCGCGTGATGGAGGTGGCCCACCAGTCGCCGACGTCGGCCGTCACGTTGTCCACGCCACCAGACCCTAGCAGTCCGCTAATCGGCGCAGAAGGACCGTTAAGCGGACCCGACCAGATAGCGCACGATCATGTCGCCGCACATCGCCCGGTAGTAGTCGTGCCGGGCCGGATCGACGAGGTCCCGCCCGAAGATCGCGCCGAACGTGTGCCGGTTGGACACCCGGAAGACGCAGAACGCGCTGATCATCATGTGCACGTCGATGGCGTCGGCGTGGGTGCGGAACGCGCCGCTGGCCCGGCCCCGCGCGAGCAGTTCGTCGAGCAGCCGGATGACCGGCGTGCCGAGGTCGACCATCGCCGTCAGTTCTTTGACGTGCTCGGCGTTGTGCACGTTCTCGATGCTGACGAGCCGGATGAAGTCCGGGTGTGCCTCGTGGTGGTCGAAGGTGATCTCGGCGATGCGACGCACGGCCGAGACCGGATCCATCTCGTCGACGTTCACTTGCTGCTCGGCGCTGCGGATGCGGGTGTAGGCGCGCTCCAGCACGGCGATGTAGAGCTGCTTCTTGCCGCCGAAGTGGTAGTAGATCATGCGCTTGGTGGTGCGGGTCAGCGCCGCGATCTCGTCGACCCGCGCGCCGTTGTACCCGTGGGCGGCGAACTCCGCGGTGGCCACGTCGAGGATCTCGCCGCGGGTGCGCGCCGCGTCACGCACGCGCTCGGCGGCCCGATCGGGGGCTGCGGTCATCTGGGATCCTCTCGCCCGACAGACGTCGCTACACCTGCGCAGAAGCCTCTCATGACGCTTGACTTCCGGCACCGGCCGATGGCTAACTAACGTACTAGTTCGTATAACTAGCGTGGGAGGTCGGGTGGCCGGGGCGCAGCGGTTCCTGGTGGGGCTCATCGGTTCCGACCTGGGTCCGTCGCTGAGCCCGCCGCTGCACGAGCGGGAGGCCGATCACCTCGGCGTGCGCTACCTCTATCAGCGGATCGACCTGGACGTCCTGGGGCTACGCGCGGAGGACGTCGGCGACCTGGTCGCCCAGGCGCACCGGTTCGGGTTCGCCGGGCTGAACATCACCCACCCGTCGAAGCAGGCGGTGGTCAAGTACCTGGACGAGCTGTCACCGGAGGCCGCCGCCCTCGGTGCCGTGAACACGGTGGTGCTCCGGGACCGCCGCGCGGTCGGGCACAACACCGACCGGTCCGGCTTCGTCGCCGGGTTCCGCCGCGGACTGCCCGAAGCGCGGGTCCGCGACGTCGCGCTGCTGGGCGCCGGCGGTGCCGGCGCCGCCGTCGCCTTCGCGCTGGCCCAGTTGGGGACGCGCCGGCTGACCGTCGTCGACGTCGTGCTGGAGCAGGCCGAGCGGTTGGCGGCGGCCGTCGAACGCAGTGCCCTTCCCCCCGACGATGTGCCGGTCGCCGTCGAGGTGGCGCACTCCGTCGACGACGTGCGCGACCGGTTCGCCGCCGCCGACGGCGTGGTGAACGCGACGCCCGTCGGGATGGGACCGGGCCGCGACATGCCGTTGCCGGCCGACCTGCTGCGCCCGTCGCAGTGGGTCGCCGACATCATCTACCGTCCACTGGAGACGGAGCTGCTGCGGCAGGCGCGTCGCATCGGCTGCCGCACGCTGCACGGCGGTGGCATGGTCGTGGCCCAGGCCGCCGACGCGTTCCGCCTCATCACCGGGCTCGCACCCGACGCGGAACGGATGCACGGTCACTTCGCCGCGCTCACCGCCGCCGCGGCGACGTAGGGCGGCCCGATGCGCACCGTCAGGTCACCGCGCGGCGTGCGAGTCCGCCCCGCGCCAGCGCCGCGCGATGTCGGCCAGCTCCTCGTTGTGCTCGCCCAGCAGCGGTGGCCCGCCCGTCGGGTGCAGCGCCTCGCCGTCGACGAGCACACCCGTTCCGCTGACCCGCAGCCGCCGGCCGTCGGGGTCGCCGGGGAAGGGCACCTCGGCGAAGAAGGCGCGGTGCGCGAGCTGGTCCAGCTGGACGGCCTGCGGGACGGTGAGGATCCGCGCCGCCGGCACCCCGATCCGGTTCAGCTCCTGCTCCCAGGCCAGGGCGGTACGGGTCCCGAGCGCCTCGTTCAGCTCGTGGTTGAGCTCCTCGCGGTGCGCCTTGCGGCGCTCCCGGTCCACGAAGCGCGGATCTGTCAGAAGGTCCTCGCGACCCACGCAGCGGCACAGCCGATCGAACTGTTCCTGGCGGTTCGCGGCGATGTTGAGCGGGCCGTCGAGCGCGCGGAACGTGCCCGACGGGGACGCGGTGGGGTTCTGGTCGCCCATCGGCTGCGGAGCCACGCCGCCGACGAGGAAGTTCGAGACCGCCCAGCCCATCGCGGACACCGACGCCTCCAGCATGGACACGTCGAGGAAGCGGCCGCAGCCGCCCCGCTGGCGGCCGACGAGCGCCGCCGCGATCGCGAAGGCAGCGGTGAGGCCGCCCACCGAGTCGCTGATGGGGAAGCCGACGCGAAGCGGCGCGACCTCTTCGGTGCCGGTGATGCTCATCATCCCGGACAGGCCCTGGATGACCTGGTCGTACGCCGGTGCCTGGCTCATCGGGCCGTGCTGGCCGAAACCGCTGATCGCGCAGTAGACGAGCCCCTCGTTGAGCGCGTGCAGCCGGTCCCAGCCGAAACCCATCCGGGCCAGCACGCCGGCGCGGAAGTTCTCCACCAGCACGTCGGCCGCGCCGACCAGGTCCACAAAGGACGCCCGGTCGGCCTCGTCCTTCAGGTTCAGCTCGATGGACTTCTTGCCGGCGTTCTGGGCGAGGAAGGACGCGCCGATCCCGGCCTCGTTGAGCGCCGGATCGGGGCCGAGGTGACGGGCCAGATCGCCCTCACCCGGAATCTCGATCTTCACCACCTCGGCGCCGAGCAGCGCCAGCTGGTAGGTGCAGTACGGCCCGGCGAGCACGTTGGTGAGGTCGAGTACCCGGATGCCGGTGAGCGGTCGCACCGCGGCCTACCGGGACGTCCCGAGCGGGTGGTCGAAGCCGCGCTCCGACACCTGCTGGGCCATCCGGCGCACGTCGCCGGCGAACTCGGCGACCCGGGCGTCGGTGAAGCGCAGTGTCGGGCCGCTGAGGCTCAACGCCGCGACGACGCCGCCGGACCGGCCGAGTATCGGGGCCGCGACGGCGGACAGCCCCTCCTCGCGCTCGCCGTGGCTGACCGCGAATCCGGCGACGGCCGCCTCGTCGATCCACTCCCGCAATCGCTTGACGTGGTTCGGCCCGTACGGCGAACTGCGCGCGACCCGTTCCAGCAGCGCCTCCCCGGCGTCGCGCAGCAGGACCTTCGCGGTGGCACCGGCCCACAACGGCAGTTCGTCGCCGACGTGCACCACGTGCCGCAGCGGTTGCGGGCCCTCCTGCTGTGCGATGCAGACGCGGTAGACGTCGCGCACCACATAGAGGTTGACGGTCTCCCGCTGCCGGGCCGCGAGGTCGCGCATCCCGCGCTGGGTCTCCGGCGGCAGCTCCCAGCTGCGCTGCGCGAGGTGGGCCCACCGCCACAGGCCCGGCCCGGCCATGTAGCCGCTCGCCGTGGCCCACAGCAGGCCGCTCTGCTCCAATGTGGACACCAGGCGGATCACCGTCGTCTTGGCCAGGCCCGTCGCGTCGACGATCTCGCGGACGGTCACCGTGGGCCGTTCGGCGGTGAGCAGGGTGAGGATGTCCAGCGCCCGCTGGACGCTGCGCACGCCCTGCTGATCCGCGCCGGGCGGTTCCACGCTTTCGGGCGCCTTCACGGTTCCTCGCCTTCTGCCCGTGCCGATGGCTTCTCGCCGAGCACGATAACGGTCCGGACTCGCCCCTTGCTCGAAGCAGCGGACGCCCGTACGTTACACGTAGTCCATACCACGGTCTAGTAGTACCACCTAGCGGACCAGGAGGAGATGTGCTCGACACCATCCTCGCGCCACCGGCCGACGCGGTACGGGCCGCGGCCGCGTTCGTGGCGGGGGACTGGGTGACGGCCGGGCCATCCCGGGAGCGCATCGGGCCCTACGTGCGCCGGGCGGTCAGCACCGCGCGCGTGGCCCAACCGTCCGATGTGGACACCGTCGCGAAGTACGCGGCGGCCGCCGGCCGCCGGATGGCGCGCCTGGCACCGGCGGCCAGGGCCGACGTCCTCGACACCGCCGCCCGCCTCGCGCTCACGAGGCGCGACGAGTTCGCCCGCGTCATCGCGCTGGAGCTGGGCAAGCCGCTCCGCGACGGGCTCGGCGAGCTGGACCGGGTGGGCGACACGCTCGCGGTGTGCGCGGCCGAGGCCCGCCGCATCGGGGGCGACGTCCTGCCGGTGGCGGGCTGGGCGCGCGGGATCGGGAATACCGCGCTCACCTACCGCGCCCCGGCCGGCGTGGCGCTCGCCATCACGCCGTTCAACGCACCGGCGAACCTGTTGGCCCACAAGCTCGGCGCGTCCTTCGCCGCCGGTAATACGACGATCGTCAAGGCGCCGCCGCAGGCGCCGGCGGTCTCGGCCGCGATCGTGGCGCTGCTGCTCGAGGCCGGCGCGCCCACCGAGTCGGTGCAGTTGCTGCACGGCGACGGCGATGTGGGCGCCGCCCTGTGCGCGCTGCCCGAGGTGGCCGTCGTCAGCTTCACCGGCGCCGCTGCCACCGGCGCCGCGGTCGCGCGTGCGGCCGGCGCCAAGCGGCTGGTCCTCGAACTCGGCGGCAACGCCGCGACGATCGTCTGCGACGATGCCGATGTTGCGGCAGCCGCTCGAATCTGCGCCCGGACCGGCTACTCCAACTCCGGCCAGAGCTGCATCTCCGTCCAACGGGTCTACGTACACCGCTCGCGTTACGACGAGTTCGTCGAGGCGTTGACGGCGGAGGTCGGCCGCCTCGTCGTCGGCGACCCGCTGGATCTGGGCACCGACGTCGGGTCCATGGTGGACGATGCCGCGGCCGAACGCGTCGTGTCGTGGGCCGGCGCCGCCGTCGAGGCCGGCGCGTCCATCACCATCGGCGGCCGCCGCGACGGCGCGACTGTGTTCCCGACCGTTGTCGCCGGCCCGCCGGCCGACGCCGCAGTGGTGGTGCACGAGGTGTTCGGCGCGCTCGTCGCCGTGCTCCCGTACGACGACTTCGACGACGTGATCGGCGCCTGCAACGCCAGCCGCTTCGGCCTGCAGGCAGGGCTGTTCACCCGTGACGTCGGTCGGATCCTCACGGCCTGGCGGGAACTGCAGGTCGGCGGGCTCGTGGTCAACGGATCGTCCAACTTCCGGCTCGACCACGTACCGTTCGGCGGCGTCAAGGACTCCGGGTTCGGCCGCGAGTCGCCGCAGCCGATGATCGAGGACTTCACCGTGGTCAAGACGCTGCTGCTGCGCGACATGTCGATCTGGGGTGAACAGTCGTGAGTGACGTCACCGGCGCGCGGGCGATGGCCGAGCAGTTGCGCGGCTACGGCGTCCGGTACGTGTTCGGCACCTGCGGCCACACCAACATCGCGCTGCTGGCGGCGTTCGACGAGGTCGGCATCGACTTCGTCATCGCCCGGCACGAGCAGGCGGCCGCGCACGCCGCCGACGGATACGCCCGGATGACGGGCCACCCCGGCGTGCTGCTCGTCCACGTCGGCCCGGGACTGATGAACGCGGTCACCGGGATGGCCACCGCAGCACTGGACTCGGTGCCACTGGTCACCATCGCCGGCGACGTGCCGTCGTACCTGCACGGCCGGCACCCGCACCAGGAGGTCAACCTCCACGCCGACGCCGATCAGGCTGCGATCGTCGCGCCGTTCGTCAAGCGGTCCTGGCGCGCGCACCGCGTCGAGGACCTGCCGCGCTTCCTGGAGCGGGCGTTCTGGACCGCGACCGCCGGCCGCCCGGGTGCCGTTCTGCTCAACGTGCCGATGGACCTGTTCTCCCGGCCGCTGCCCGGCTGGGAGCCCGAGCGCCACCCCCTGCCCGCACACCGAACACCGCCGGCGTTGGCCGCCGGCGAGGCCGCCACCATCGCGCGGGCGCTGCTGTCGGCGGAACGGCCGCTCATCTACGTCGGGGGCGGCCTCGGCTCAGCCGACGGCCGCGCCGCCCTGACCGCACTCGCCGAGCACCTCGACAGCCCGATCGTCCACTCGCTCATGGCAAAGGGCACCGTCCCCGACGACCACCCGTTGCTGCTGGGGATGCCGGGCTTCTGGGGCACCGAGAGCACGAACGGGTACGCCCTTTCCGCCGACGTGGTGCTGGCAATCGGCACCCGCTTCGCGGAAACCGACGCCAGCTCCTGGGATCCGGCCTACACGTGGCGGTTCCCGCCGTCGCGGCTCATCCAGATCGACATCGATGCCGCCGAGATCGGCCGCAACTACCCCGTCGAGATCGGGGTTGTCGCCGACGCGGCGGTGGCCGTCCGCGCCATCGTCGACGCCGCCCGCGACCTCGAGCCCGGCGGCCGCGACCGGCCCGACCTCCGCCGGGACATCGCGGCCGCGCGGTCCGCGCTGTTCGCGGACAGCGCCCACCGCGGACGCAGCGACCGGTTCCCGCTGCGCCCCGAGCGGATCCTCGCCGACCTGCGGGCCGCGCTGCCCGCCGACGCGATCCTCGTGACCGACGTCGGCTGGAACAAGAACGGCGTGGCGCAGTGCTACCCGCTGCCGGCCCGCGGCCGGTTCATCACACCGGGCGGCGCGTCCACGATGGGGTTCGGTCCGGCGGCGGCCCTCGGCGTCCAACTGGCCGAGCCCGACCGGGTGGTTGTCGCGCTCGTCGGCGACGGCGGCATGAGCGCCCAACTGCCGGCCGTGCCGATGGCCGTCGAGCGCGGCCTGCCCGTGCTGTTCGTGGTGATGAACAACCGGGCCCACGGCACGATCGCCGACCTGCAAGCGGCCAACTTCGGCCGCAGCTACGGCTGCGAATTCCGCGATCCCGAGGGCAATCCCTACAGCCCGGACTTCGCCGCCCTCGGGCGGGCCTGCGGCGCCGACGGTTACGAGGTCGCGTCTGCGCGGGATCTGGCCACCGCCCTGCAATCGGCCATCCGGCGGCGCCGACCCGCCGTGCTGGACGTGCCGATGGTCAACGAACCGGTACCCACGCCGGGCCACTGGAACATCCGGGACATCTACCAAGGGGTCTTCGAGTGAGAGGCGGCCGTGATGATCCACGTGATCGACCCGTTCAGCATTGACCACCCGCTCTGGCTCGGCCTCGACGATGCCGGCTTCCGCCGCAAGGTGTTCAAGGTGGTCGACGGCGACCGGCTGGGCAGCACGTTCCTGACCGGAGGCCTGACCATCTTCGAACCCGGCGAGGCCAGTTCCCTGCACAACCACCCCGACTCCGAGGAAATCAACTTCATCGTCCGGGGCTCCGGCGAGGTCGTCACCGACGGCGCGGATCCGGTGCCGTTCACCGAACACACCTTCATGTACATCCCCAAAGGCGTGCGGCACCAGCACGTCAACACCGGACGCGAGCCGCTGTGGCTCGTGTTCGTGTACGGGCCGCACGGCGAGTTGCCCACCACCTGATCTCCCGGTCCACCACGCTCCCACCACAGAGGTGATGTGTTCATGTCCCGGTTCGTGCGGCTGCGCGCCGCGGTTCTGTCCCTGGCACTCGCGATACCGGTCGCTCTCGCGGCGTGCGCCGCACCCGGCAGTGGCGACGACTCCAAGAAGAGCACCGAAGGGCCGATCAAGATTGCTCTCGTGGACGCGCAGAGCGGCCAGCTGAGCTCGCTCGGCGCCTGGGAGCTCAAGGGTGCCCGGTTGGCCATCGACGAGTGGAACGCGGCCGGCGGCGTCAACGGCCGGCAGGTCGAACTCGGGGTGTTCGACGACCAGGGCGACCCCACCGTCGGTACCAACCTGGCCCGGAAGATCTCCAGCGAGGGCTACATCGCGATGATCGGCACGGCGGAGAGCGCGGTGACGATCGCGATGGCGCCGATCCTGCGCGACTCGAAGATTCCCAACATCACGTCGGGCCAGTCGCCGGGCCTGGTGGCGGTGAAGAGCCCGTTCCTGTTCCTCAACGGCCCGACGAGCACGACCTACGACGAGACGCTCGCCAAGTACATCGTCGACACCAAGGGCATCAAGAGCATCGCCATGATCACGAACAACGGCGGCTACGGCAAGGGTGAGCACGACGCGTTCCTCAAGGCGTTGCAGGCGCGTAGCGTCACGCCCGTCGACGACCAGGTGGTCACGGCCGACCAGAAGGACTTCAGCGCGGCGCTGACCACGATCCGCCAGAAGAACCCCCAGGTCATCTTCATCGGCGCCGAGGAGGTTCAGTCCGGCCTCATCGTCAAGCAGGCCCGCGACCTCGGCATCACGGCGCCGTTCGCCGGCGCGGCGCCGCAGGGCACGCCGGTGTTCGCCAGCACCGCCGGCGTGGCGAACATCGAGGCGACGATCGTCAGTTCGCCCTACCTGAGCAACGACATCAACGACGCGACGAAGAAGTTCGCCGCCGCCTACAAGGCGAAGTACAACGAGGAGGCGGAACTGCACGGCGCCAAGGCCTACGACGGCACGCAGATCCTGCTCACCGCCCTGAAGACGAGCAACGTGGCGACGGGGGAGAAGCTCGCCGAGGCGATCCGCGCCACGAAGTACGCGGGCCTGCTCGGCAACTTCGCCTTCGACGACACCGGCGTCGGCATCTTCGCCACCGCGATCGGGCTGATCCAGGGCGGCAAGCTGGTGTCGGCCGGTTGACGCATCGGGAGCGGTCGTCGCGGCGGCCGCTCCCGTCCTTCGTGCCTGAGGAGCTCAATGCAGGTCTTTCTCCAAACGTTCATCGGTGGCGTGAGCCTCGGCGCGATCTACGCGCTCGTCGCCATGGGCTTCTCCCTCGTGTTCCGCACGATGGGGCTGGTCAACTTCTCGCACGGCAACGTCGTCATGATCGGGGCGTACATCGCCTCGACGTTCTACCTGTCGGCCAAGCTTCCCTTCGCGCTTGCGATGGCGGTTGCGATCGTGGTCACCGGGCTCATCGGCGTGTTCATCGAGCGCGTGCTGCGGCCCTTGGAGAACAAGGACTTCGACCTCATGCTGATCGGAACCATCGGCTTCGGGATCGTGCTCGAAGCGGTCGCGATCATCATCTGGGGCGCCACCGGCACCGCCGTTCCCAACCCGGTCGCGGTGGCACCGGTGCAGGTCTTCGGGTTGCGGGTGCGCACCTACGACCTGGTGGTGCTGGCGATCGCGACGGCGGCCACCCTGCTCCTCGTGTTCTTCCTGCAGCGGACGAAGCGCGGCGCCGCGATGCAGGCCGTCGCGATGGACCAGGCGGCCACCGCCGTCGGCATCCACGTGGGGCGCAGCAACGCGATCGCCTTCATGCTCGGGGCGGCGCTGGCGGCGCTCGCCGGTGGACTCGTCGGCCCGCTGCTGTACGTCAACCCGAGCATGGGCGGCACGTTGGGCATCAAAGGATTCGCCGGCGCGATTCTCGGTGGCTTCGGCAGCATCCCCGGCGCCATCGTCGGCGGGATCGCCATCGGGGTGCTCGACGCGTTCGCCGCCGGGCACTTCCAGGGCTACTCGGAACTCGTCACGTTCGTCGTGTTCACCGTGATCATCATGATCCGGCCGACCGGCATCTTCGGCGAGAGGACGGTGAACCGGGCATGAAGCTGCGCGTTGCTGGCGGCCGCTCGCTGCGCTCGCGCGTTGCGGGCACCGTCGCTCTCGCCGCGTGCGCCTGGTTGCTGCCGTACCGGCTCGACACGTACATGATCCACGTGGCGAACGTCGTCATCCTGTTCGCGATCCTCGCTGTTGGACTCGGGCTCGTGATGGGGATCGCGGGGCAGATCAACCTCGCCCAGATCGCGTTCGCCGGTGTCGCCGCCTACGCCACCGCGATCCTGACGACCCGGGCCGGGTTCGGATTCTGGACCGCCGCCCTGCTCGCGATCCTCATCGCGTCGGCGATGGGCCTGCTCGTCGGGATGCCGGCGCTGCGGATGCAGTCGCACTATCTCGGCATCGTGACGCTCGGCCTTGCGCTCGCGTTCACGAACTGGGTGACCAACGCGCACGTCGCCGGCGGCGCCGAGGGGATCTCCGGCATCCCCGCACCGGAACTGCCCTTCGTGGACCTGCGCAACGACTACTTCTTCTATTACGTCGAGCTCATCGTGTTCGCGGTGACGTTGGCCTTCGGCCTGTTCGTGGTGCACACCCCGCTGGGACGAAAGATGCGCGCGATGCGCGACGACTCGCTGGCCGCCGGTGCCGTCGGTGTCGAGGTTCCGCAACTGCGCATGACGGCGTTCCTGCTGTCCAGCGTCTACGGCGGCGTCGCGGGTGTGTTCTACGCCGGGCTGATCCGCTACGTGGCGCCGGAGACGTTCAGCATCGCCAACATGTTTCTGCTCCTCGCCATGGTGATCATCGGCGGCCGGCAGAGCCTCGTGGGCTGCGTGGTCGGCGCGGTCGCGCTGTCGCTGCTGCGCGAAGTGCTCGTCGACTACCCGACCTACGCGCAGGTTGCCTACGGCTCGATCGTCGTGCTGACCGTCGTGTTCGTCCCCACCGGCCTTGCCGGCCTGCCGAAGCGGGGGCGCGCGCTGCTGCGTCGCATCGGTTGGTTGCGCTCGGAACGCGGCGTCGTGCCCAGGCTCGGCGCGTTCCGGCCCTATGCGGAGGAGCCGCCCCGGAACAGGGGAAACATCCTGCGCCTGGCCGATGTGACAATGCGCTTCCGCGGACTGACCGCGCTGCAGGACGTGTCCCTCGAGGTGGCCGCCGGCGAGATCCGCGGCATCGTCGGACCGAACGGGTCAGGCAAGACGACGCTGTTCAACGTCGTCAGCGGGCTGTACCGGCCCACATCGGGCCGGGTGCTGCTCGGCGAGCGCGACATGACCGGGCTGCGGCCGCACGTGCTGGCCCGGCACGGCGTCGCCCGGACCTTCCAGAATCTGCGGCTGTTCCCACTGCTGTCGGTGCGGGAGAACGTGCTCGTTGCGCTCGACCAGACGAGCGTGCTCGGCGCCTGGCGGTACGCGGTGTGGCAGCCCGGGGTCTGGCGGCACAACCGGGCGCTGCGCGCGCAGGCCGACGAACTGCTGGACCGCTTCGGCCTGACGGCGTTCGCCGACTCCGCGCCCGGCGAACTGCCCTACGGCACGCAGCGCCGGGTCGAGATCGCACGGGCGATGGCACGGCGGCCGCGCATCCTGTTGCTCGACGAACCGGCCGCCGGCCTCAACGGCGACGAGGTCCGCGAGCTTCGGGACATCACCAGATCGATCCGGTCCAGCGGCGTCACGGTGGTCATCATCGAACACAACATGGGACTGGTGATGTCGCTGTGCGAGCGGGTCACCGTCTTCGCGAGCGGGCGCATCATCGCCGACGGCACGCCGGCCGAGGTGGCCCGCTCGCCGCAGGTGGTCGAGGCGTATCTCGGTGATTCCGCGATGTCCGAGGACGTGCCCACGGAGGCGTCCCGATGACCGACTTCGTCGTCGAAGGGCTGAGCGTCCACTATGGAGGCGTGTGCGCCGTCAACGGGATCGGGTTGACGGTGCCGGCGGGTGAGTCGATCGGTCTGATCGGCGCCAACGGCGCGGGCAAGTCGTCGGCGCTGAAGGCGTTGATGGGGCTCGTTCCGCGGCGGGTGGCGGTGCTCCGGTTCGGTGAGCGGGACCTCAGCCGGGTCAAGGCGCGCGACATGGTGCGTCACGGCATCGGCTACGTCCCGGAGGGGCGGCACGTGTTCGCCGGGCTGCCGGTGGAGAAGAACCTGTTGCTCGGTGCGTACGCCCGGCCGTGGGACGCGCGCACCAGGGCCGGCCTCGACGAGGTGTACGAACTGTTCCCCGTGCTCGGCGAGATGAAGAACCGGTTGGCCGGGGCGCTGTCCGGCGGGCAGCAGCAGATGCTCGCCATCGGCCGGGCGCTGATGTCCCGGCCGCGGCTGCTCCTGCTCGACGAGCCGTCGATGGGCCTGTCGCCGAAGCTCGTCGAGACCATCCTCGCGGTCCTGCAGCGGCTCCAGGGCCAGGGGCTGAGCATGCTGCTCGTCGAGCAGAACGCGAAGCTGACGTTCGAAGCGACGAGCACCTGCCTGGTGATGGAGAACGGCGAGGTGGCAATGTCGGGCAGTTCCGGCGACCTCGCCCACGACTCGCGGGTCCGCAAGATCTACCTCGGCCTCTGAGCTCGCGAGCCGACCTCGTGGGCCGGATTGACGCCGGCTCAATGCGGGCGACGAGTTCGGCTGAGGCGGGACACGACCTCGGCCGGCGGCAGAGCGCGAGTCGTCTCCGGGTCGCCGTCGGCGAGAGCGGTCTGCGCGATGTCCGCGTACACCTCGGCGAACGCCTCGAACAGCGCGGGCGTGAGCCCGGCGCCGGCCTGGGTGGCGGCGATCTGCCGCATCTCGTCGACGTACCGGTGCGCCTTCGTCGCGGCCCGCGCCACCGCGGCCGAGTTGTCCATGCCGTTGTGGCCGAGGTCGGCCAGCACATGGTCGAGGACGCCGTGCCGCCCGGCCGTGCGCATCGCCTGGGTCAACAGGGCATTGAGTCCCTTGTAGACACTCGCGGTGCACATCTTGAGCGCGCTCGCCGATCCGGTCTCGCCGCCCACCACCACCGGCTCGACCTTTCCGGCCCAGGGCAGCGCCGCAACCTCGTGGGCCCGCGGTCCGGACAGGTAGACGCGGGCACCGGGCCGATGCGTCGGCGGCGCCCCGGAAATGGAGCCGTCGACCACGGGCATCCCGTCCAGCGTCCGGGCGATCTCGGCCACCGTGGCCGGAGCGACGGCGTTGAGATCGGCCACGATCGGTGCGACGCCGGCAAGTCGGCACGCGGCCGCGATCGAGGAGGACGCGGCCAGGGCGTGACCGGGCGGCGTCACCGACAGCACCACGTCGGACACCCGCACCACATCGACGAGGGTCGGTAACAGGTCGAGTTCCGCCTGTGCGGCCAGCCGAGCCGTGCGCGCGGACCGGTCCTCGAGGGTGGCCACCACCCGGGCGCCGCCGATGCGCAGCGCCCAGCCCAACCCGGCGCCCATGTGTCCGGGGCTCATGATCCCGACCGTCGTCATCATCCGACCCTAAGCTGTGCGCATGCAGGCGATCGTGTCGGATTGATCGGCACCTACGTCCCGTAGCTGTCGGAACTCCTCGCCGACCCCGTCAGCGCCAGGGGCGGCCGTGCCGGTGCGGGTCGTCGGAGATCCAGCCGAGCACCGTCGCCAGCCCGGCGAGCAGCAGCAGCACCGCGAGCGGCCCGAACAGACCG
>Ga0111538_10005662_pt1 | contig 17046 bp, 16 predicted proteins | sample SoiMethybrSBSTD1_FD_79669 | JGI IMG/M metagenome (GOLD analysis project Ga0111538, IMG submission 79669) | Bulk soil microbial communities from a Populus tree surrounding site in Tennessee, USA - Soil MetaG P. TD hybrid SBSTD1 (version 2)... | ecosystem: Environmental > Terrestrial > Soil >...
AGCGACGAGCTCATCGATCGCGCTGGGCTCATTGCGCGAAGCGCGGCTCAGGAGGTCCGTAAAGGGCATGGCAGCCGCAATAACTCGGCCGCTGACTCCGTCGCGGCCGCCGAGAAAGGGGCAGGCCCGCACATAGTCGCGTTCGGGGGGACGTCCGTAAAGGGTGTGGGTCAGGTAGCGCGACGTCGGGCGCGTTGAGCAAACGTCGTGCCCGAAGCCGATGCGCCGGACCGAGCCTTCGAGTGCGCGGACCCGCGACGGACAGGCGAGTCCGCGTGGTGGGCGCGCTACTTGTCCTTGGTGCCTGCCGCGTCTTTCGTCTTGCCCTCGACGATCATCTCGTAGCCGGCAGTCACCTTGCGGTCGCCCCACAGGATGGTGAGCGTGCCATGAGTCGGCTGCGCCTTGTCGCTGACCATCGTGATGTCGAGCTTCTGGGTGATCTTGCCCTCGGTCCGCTCGTGGGTGAGCACGACGTCGTACGCGTGCGGCGCCGGCTCTGGCATGGGAGGCACCGCACCCGAGGCTTTGGCCTTTGCCGGGTCGATGAACACCAGGTTCCAGGTGGCGCCGTCCTTGCTGCGCGAGACGCCCAGGTAGTAGATGCCTGCCGGCACCGTCAGGTCGCCGAACTTGACCGGGATGGACGAGTCGAAGATCGCCCAGTTGTCCCTGCCGAGTCGGAACATATGGCCCTTGGTCATCTCCTCGGCCTTGTCGGTGTACTCGGGCTTCCACTCGGGGACGCCGTAGGTGAGCGTCACCAAGCCCAGGAGATTCCTCTCCCCGAGCAGGACGACAGCCGTGTTGTTGCGCTGGTTCTGGCCACCCAGGACCTGGATCTTGGTCTGGGCGAACAGCGGCATGGCGGTCAGAGTCAGGACACAGAGACAGGCGGACAATGGACGCATGGGTGCCTCGGAAGGAGTCGATGTCGGTGCGCCTGGCGCCTCGCGTCTGCGAGGCTCCGAACCAGGGCCGGCCATGCTAGCGGCGGCCGCGGCTCGGGTCAGCCGATTCTGCGCGTGCGGGCCCCTACGCCAGCGCTTCGCCGATGATCCCCTGGATCCGCTCGAGCGCGCCGCGCAGTTGCGCCCGCTCGCGTTCGTTGTTCTTCACCGCAGCAACGATGCCCTCGAGCCCGTCCATGCCAGCCGTCGGCACGCTGCGTGGCCGCCCAGGACCGCGCTTGCCTGCCCTGCCCATGGCCGACTTCATCATGTAGACCAACGGGACCGAGCACCCGACCTTCTTGGCGATCTCGGCGGCGGTCATGCCGGTGGCGAGCAGCGAACGAACCTGCTCGGACTTGGACGAGGCGTTGGCCTTCCCACCGGTCTTCTTGGCAGATGCATTGGCCTTCGCGACCTTGCCGGTGCCCCGTTTCGCGGACTTGACTATGCCGAGCATCGCCTGCGCGCGGCCGAACATGATGGGGAATACTGCCAACTTCTTCTCGTCGGCCTTGGCCTTCAAGTCGGCATATGCAGCCTTTCGGTTCTTCTTGAGGGCGTCGACGATGAACTCCATTGCAGGCGACTGGGGCTTCTTGATAGTCATGCGGGCATTATCAGTATTGCCTGTCTTGCGGTCAAGTGTTGGCCAATACTTGTCCGGTCTGTTGATAAACAACCATTGCATGCAGATTGAGAGACACGCAACCTGGCACACACTTGGCACGAGATCCAGAGGATCGAGTTGCAGGACTCGACCAGCCCACCGCGAGGAGCTCACCGCGCCGAACGCAGCTGGGCGGGAGCCAGACCACGGCCCGCCGAAGTCCGTAGCCTCGAGGCAACAGCTTCGAAGCAACAGCCTCCCAGAGTCTTCGGCTGGTTCGGGCAGATCGCCTCCCTGCGTGACCCAGCCACCTCATGGCCGGTAGACGTTCGCGAGGTTGCCCCCTAGGCTTCGATCGATCATGCGCGCTGCCTTCCTGCTCGTCCTGTGCCTGCCCGCGTTGGCGGTGGCTCAGACTCCGATTGCCAAGAGCGAAGTCGCGGCGCTGAAGCGGCAGGGCTACGTCTTCTATGAGGGCCGCTGGCGGCTGCCACAGGAGATCGTCTACCTGCAGCAAGCCGCGTTGCGGCGCTTCTCCGCAACCGCTCCGGCAGCGCCCGCCAAAGCGCCAGCCGCGGAGTCGCCGCAAGCCTCGTCGCGAGACCGCTTGCACTCGCCGCCGCGATCGACGACGACAGGTCTCTTCACGATTCGCCTGCAGCAGGTGAGGGTGGTCGGCATGGACACGGTCACGGTGGGCGTCGGCAACGGAACGGTTCGCATCCAGCTGCCGCGCACGGAGAGCGTCAGCATCGGCACGACGGTCGGTCTGCCGCTGCGCTGATCAGGCTGCCTCGTCGCGGCTCCGTGGTTGCTACCGGCGCTCGGGCATCGGCTGCACCTTCTTGACCTCGTTGCGGCGAAAGTCCTCCCAGACGACCTCGAGCTTCGGCAGCACGAGACGCTCGGGGATCTTGAAGCGCTTGCGCAGCTCGAGGTCCAGTGCCGCGAGCGACTCCGCGGCTCGCTTCTCGCTCGCGTCGGAGAAGGCCTGGAACTTCCCGATGTCGCCCTCGAGGAAGCGGACCTCGAAACGACCAGCCCAGAGTACTGGATTGGGGTCCCCGACGAGCTGAGCGAGCCAACGCAGCCTGATCCGGCCGAGGCGCACCGGGTCGATCCGGCAGTCCTTCGGGTCTTCGGTGGTGGCAACTGCGGCGCTGACGAAACCTTGCGCGTCGCGTGCCCAATAGTACGTCGGCGGCACCGGAAAGCCCGGTAGCGGCCCGAGGCCCTCGCGCCGCCCGAATTCGATCGCCGGCGAACCGGGTCGCTGCCCGGCGGTGACGCGCAACTGCGGCGCCATCCGGGTGCGCAGTTCGATCGCGAACGCGCCGTGTCCACGGATCGCGAGCGAGCCGCCGACGAACTCCCAACCGGCATCTGTCTTCTCGTCGAGACCGTGGAACAGTGCGAACACATCGCCGCCCTCCTTGGTCGCGTTGTGAGTCTGCAGCGCGATCCATGGAATGCGCGTGCGGCCTTCGGGTTCGAAGCGAAGGTCCGCCATCGGGATCATCACGTCGTTCTGCAGCGCCGCGTGCAACAGATGCAGCACGGCGCGGCCGTGTTCTTCCTTCTCGCCGACGCGGACAGTACGCAGCGCAGCAACCAGTGCGGCGGCGACCTCGGGGTTCTGACAGTCTTCGGCGGTGAGTCGCGCGGCAGCCCATGCGACCTCGGCGGGGTCGGCCGACGACAGCCGCGGCGATGTGAACGGACAAGGCTCTTCCTTGGCGCGTCGCTCCGCTGCTCGCTGAATTGCAGCGCGCACAGCCGCTCGGTCCTTCTCGTTTTTCGGGTCTGGCTGCTGGGCGTTGCAAGGCACGACCCAGATGCAGCCGAACATCGTCATCGTCGCGACGAACCTTCGCATGGCGGTCCTCCTGCAGGCCGACTCGCGGTCCGCGTGAAACGCATGCTACCGCGAGGGTGTCTTCACGGCAGACCGTCGGCGAACTGGCTCACTTCTTCTGTTTCTGGGCGAGCAGCGCCGCGAGGCCGTCGTAGGCCGCTGCGGCGTTCTCGAGGTTGGGCATGTCGCGATCGCAGATCTGCTTGCTCGGATACTCGCTGACGACCGTCATCACGGTGTCGCGACCCGACGCGACGAGGTCTGTCCGCACGACGAGCGGCTCCCAGTCGTAGCCCTCGTACGCCTCCGTGTGCACGATCCGCTTGTCCGGGACGACCTCGCGGAACGCCCCATACACCACGAGCGTCGTGCGCCCCGGTGACGTGAACGTGTGCCGATAGGAACCGCCCGGACGCAGGTCGATCTCGCTGGCCGTGAGCTTGCGTCCGGCGGCGTTGAGCCAGCGGCGCAACAGGTCGGGCGTCGTGAGTGCTGCGAACACCTGCGAGCACGACGCGTCAGCGAAGCGACGACACATCGTGACGTGTCGTTCGCCGGTGCGGGTGACGGTGGGTTTCAGGTCCGACACGGGAACGGGTTTCGCGACGGGTTTCGCGACGGGATTCGCGGCCGCATTCGCGACGGGAGTCGGGGGCGCCTCGCTGGGATTCGCTGCACAGGCCGCCAGGACGATCGCCAGCATCGTGGTCGTTCGGCTCATTGGCGCAGACTATCACTTCGCGCCGCGAGGGTTGAACTCGCGTCCCGGGAACGATTCGTTGCGGCAGCGCCGCTGGCGCCCGAACGCGCGACGCTATGCGAGGGCGTCCTGGACCACGTTCTGCAGGCGTTCCAGCGCCGCCCGCAGTTGCGCACGCTCTCGCTCGCTGTTCTTCACGGCTTCGAGCACGCTCGTCAGTCCGTCGCGGACGCGCGCGGGACTCGCAGCGCGGCTCACACTGCGCTTCTGACCGCCCGCCATCCTGGCCTTGACGTTGTAGACGAGGGCCGGAGTGCAGCCGACCTTCTTCGCGATCTCCGTCGCGCCGAGCTTTGTCTTCAACAGTTCGCGAATCTTGCCGGATTTCGAGGATGCATCGGGATGCCGTCCTCTGCGGCCGGCGGACTTCGATTTGGTTGCTCGCATCTCGCCATCGTGCGGCAACGCCTGGTTCGGGGCAAGGCTCGGGATCCCTGAGGGGGTTCCGTGGGTTTCTGCAACTGCCAGCGGGGCAGAGGGGGAAGTTGTCGCCGCGACGGAACCGAACGACCGTTTGCTGGCGTCAACAACTGCAGAATGCCTGATGTGGGTTCCACCCCTGGGGTGACGCGCAATATCGGAATCTGAGTCGCCTTCAGGAACCCAAGCTGACACGCAGTCGCTTGACCACACGGCCATTCCTTGCCAGCCGAGCCTGGTTCTGACGCGGCGTCCGAACCGGGCTCGGCGCTTGTACGAACCGTTCCAACCCGCAGTTCTGCTAGCGGTGTACGCCAGGCGCCTCCATGCCCGTGCGGTCGACCCACTCGACGTAGCTGCCTGGATAGACGGCAGGCGGCTTGCCTTCGGCGCATGCGCTCACGTCGAGCACGCGCGTCGCGAGGCCGCGCAAGAAGCCGCGGTCGTGTGACACGAAGAGCATCGTGCCGTCGAAGTCCTTGAGCGTCCTGACGAGCATCTCCTTCGTGACGAGGTCGAGGTGGTTGGTCGGTTCGTCGAGCACGAGGAAGTTCGGCGGATCGAACAACATCAGCGCGAGCACGAGCCGGGACTTCTCGCCGCCGCTCAGGATCGCGATGCGCTTCTCGTGGTCGTCGCCCGAGAACTGGAACGCGCCGAGCAGCGTGCGCTTCTGGCCCGTTGCCTCGAGCGGGAACTTCTGGTCCACCTGCCCATAGACAGTGAGGTCCGGGTCGAGCAGGTCGAGCGCCTGCTGCGCGAAGTAGCCGAGCTTCACGCTGCCGAGCTTCACGGTGCCCGCGTCGGGCTCGAGGTGGCCCGCGACCATCTTGAGCAGCGTCGTCTTGCCGGAGCCGTTCTGGCCCATGACGCACCAGCGCTCGCCGCGTTTGATCTCGAAGTCGAGGTTCTTGTAGACCGCCTTCGGCCCGTAGCTCTTGCCGACGCCGGCGAACTTGACGATGTCGTCGCCGGAGCGCGGCGGCCGCTTGAACGCGAACGGCACGATCTCGCGTTTGCGCGGCGGGTCGACGCGCTCGATCTTGTCGATCTTCTTCTGCCGGCTCTGCGCTGCCGCCGCCTTCGCGACGTGCGTGCCGAAGCGATCGATGAAGCGCTGCATCTTCGCGATCATCGCTTCCTGGCGCGCGAACGTGGCTTCCTTCTGCGCGAAGCGGTTCTTCTGCTCGCGCTCCATGAAGTCGTAGTCGCCCGTGTAGGAGCAGAACTCGCCGTCGTCGATGTCGATGATGCGGTCGACGACGCGGTTCATGAAATCGCGGTCGTGGCAGGTCATGAGCACCGCGGCTTTCGTCTGCTGCAGATACTGCTCGAGCCAGAGAATCGACTCGATGTCGAGGTGGTTGGTCGGTTCGTCGAGCAGCAGCACGTCGAAGGCGCCGAGCAGCACCCTGGCCATGCCGACTCGCATCTTCCACCCGCCCGAGAGCGCGCCGACGTCGCCGTCGATCTGGAAGTCGGTGAAACCGAGCCCGTGGAGCACTTCCCTGCTGCGCGCTTCGAGCTCGTAGCCGCCGAGGTCCTGATACTCCGCCTGTACCTCGCCGTAGCGCGCGAGGATCCGGTCCATCTCGTCCGCCTTGTCGGGGTCGGACATGTCGTGTTGCAGCTGCTCGAGCTCGTGGTGCAGTGAACCGATCCTACCGCTGCCGGCGATCGCTTCGTCGAGCACCGAGCGGCCCGACATCTCGCCCATGGTCTGCGCGAAGTAGCCGATCGTGAGGCGCTTGGGCAGCGAGACGTCGCCTTCGTCGGGCTTCTCTTCGCCGACGATGAGCCGGAACACCGTCGACTTGCCCGCGCCATTGGGACCCGTGAGGCCGACCTTCTCGCCGGGATTGAGCTGCATCGACGCGTCGACGAACAGCACCTGGTGGCCGTGGCGTTTGTTGATGCCGGTGAGCGTGATCATCGGGGGCGAAGACCATAGCGGCAGCCACGGCGTGCGCCGACCCTCGACCCGGCAATCCCGGCCGGAACAGCGCGCCTCAGCGGATGCGCACGTTCCCGTTGTGCGTCGAGATCGTCAGCGACCCGGTGCCGTCGCCGATGCGGCCGCGCAGGCTGCTTCTCCCGTAGGTTGCAGCGGCCACGCCGCGCTCGGGCCCGACAACCTTGCCGTTGTGGGTCGAGGCGTCGAGCATCGTGCCGATGTTCTCGGGCAGGCTCATCTCGATGCTGCCGTTGTGCGAGCAGACCTCGGCCTTGATCGGGTCCGAGCCTGCAAGAGCAAGGCGGATGTTGCCGTTGTGCGTGGTCGTCTCGACCTCGGTGCCCTCGACCGTGGCATCGATCGATCCATTGTGCGTCTCGAGGCGCACGTTGCCACGCGTGCCACGCAAGGAGAGACGGCCGTTGTGGGACTCGAGACCACAGGCGATATCGCGCGGCACCCCGAGCACGAAGTTGCCGGACGGCGAACAATTGGAGAGGTCGATCGGATACTTGACGAAGAGGCGCAGCGTGCCGCCCTCCTGCTCCCTGCCGACTTCGACCAGGTGCAGGTTCGCGTCGGCTTCACCCTGCGTGTATCCACGAACGGACAGTTCGGCGCGCACTGCGATCTGGGTCGTGTTGCCCTCGCCGGTGACCGTGATATTGCCGTTGTGCGTCTGACAGATCAGGTTCGTGGTGCTCGGGGCCGGGATCGCATACTCGACGGTCTTCGTGGCGACATACCTCGGGTAGGTGCAGGCGGCGAGCAGCGGGACCAGGAAGAGAGAGGTTCGCATGGCGGGGCGGCTACGTTCCTGACGCCCGTTATTCGGATGCAGCAGGGCGGCATCGCGATGGGGCAGTAGCGGCAGGATCGTAGCGTGTTCTCGAAGATTGACAGTTCCTTTCGGAACGTGCCGAGTGCATGGTTGCGGCAGTGACGATCCCCACCAAGACACTCGGAGCCTGTGGGATCCTCTTGCTGACGGCGGCTGCGTGCGCGCCGCTCCGCGTCAAGGGTCAGGCCGGATACACGCAGACGGCCGTGAGCGGGAAAATGGCCCTCGAATCGGGTAGCGGCAGCGGCTCGCCCCAGCAATTCCAGGACATCGAATCGGCATTCGGGCTCGGCGACGAGCAGGGCTCGCCGTGGGTGCGCGCCCAGGTGGATTTCGGCGTTCCTGTGCTGACGGCATCGGCGTTCTGGTTGAAGGAGAGCGGCACGGGCGTCCTCGACGAGAACTTCGGCGGTCTGCCGACAGCCACGCCCGTGGTCTCCGACCTGGACCTCGGGTGTGGAAAGTTCAGCTGCACTTTCGACATCGAGCTCGGACCGGTGACGCTCGCGCCGGGGTTGGCGGTCGACGTGTTCGATCTCGACTTCCGCGTCACGGAGGTATCGCTCGGCAACAGCGAGGAGATCGACGAGATCCTCGCTGTGCCCATGGCGTTCCTGCGCGCCGAGGCATCACTCGACGTGCTCGGCTTCGTCGCCGAAGTCGGCTATCTCGATTCGCCGGAGATCGAGGGCAACGAAGGCAAGTTCCTCGACGTCGAGGCGATGATCGAGTGTGCCGTGCTAGAACACGGCAGTCTCGTAGCGGGATATCGCCTTCTGGATCTCGATGCGAACGGCGAAGCCAATGAGGACTCGTTTGCGATCGACCTGCAGATCCGCGGCTGGTTCATCGGCGGTGGGATAAGATTCTGACCTGCATTTGCGCTGGCGCGCACATGCCGCTTGGGGGATGCTTCCGTACCTATCATGAAGAAGTCGCAGATCCTGCTGCTCTCTTGCTCCGTGCTCGTGCTCGCTGCGTGTGCGGGCCCGACCTACCGAGTCGACGCCGGTGCGATGTTCGTGGTCGCCAATGGCGACATCGCGCTGCAGAATGCCGCCGGGAGTCTCGAGCTCGGCCAAAACCAGAACAACCTGGACGACAACATGGGGCTCGGCGAGACCGAGGTGTCGCCCTACTTGCGCGTCCAGATGGATTCCGACAAGCACCGCGTTCGCGTGCACGGCTTTGGCATGGACGCCGAAGGGTCGGGCAACCTCGCAGGAGGCAACTTCGGTGACATTCCCGCCGGCACGCCGGTGACGACCGAGATGCAGTTCCTGGCCATCAATGCGAACTACGCCTACGAGCTCTTCCGCAACAAGGATGTCCGGATCGCCGGCGGTCTCCAGCTCGCCTACTACTCGCTCGACATCGCGGCCAGAACGACGTCGGGGTCGGGACGCGAGGAGGTCCAGACGGACGCGCTCGTTCCCTACCCCTTTCTCGAAGTGGAGGGCTTCCGCGGCGACTTCTCGGCCGGCGCCAACGCGAGCATCATGGCCCTCAACGTGGGCGACGGGAGCGGTCGCTACTGGGACGCCGAAGCCTATGTGAGGTGGGAAGGCACGATCGACCGCGCCAATCTCGATGTCATGGTCGGCTACCGCTACATCCTGCTCGATGCCTACGGCAACGCGTCAGGACGCGACTTCGATGCCGACGTCGACTTCAACGGCTTCTTCCTCTCGGCCGGCATCAGATTCTGAGCCTGTTACACTCGGCCTAGCGCCGTGCGGCTCGGCAACTCAGCGCACCAGCAGACTGCGCTGTAACAGCGAGCGGCCGGGCTCGGAGCGCGCATACTCGAGGAACTTCAGACTGGCGCCGGTGGGCGACCCTGAAGTGACGAGGTGCACGGCCTGGCCGAACGGATAGGTGTCGTTCTCGAAGGTCTCGGCGGTCGCGGCGATCCAATCGATCGGCAGGAGCCGCAACCCCTCCTCGAGCGGCCGGTCGAGCACGTGCACGACTCCGATCGAGCCGCTGACCACGCGGATGTTGTTGGCGAGCTCGCGTTCACTGTCCACGCGCCTCGCTGTCGCGGGGAAGTTGTCTCCTGGCATCAAGGCGTGCGCGGCGCGCTGGGCTACGTTGCGGTCGGCCGGCGCGAAGATGGTGATGTCGCCGCCCTCGTAACCGAACTGCTCCCACCGCGTGACTTCGCCAGTCAGGAGCTGCCGCACTTGCGTGCGCGACAGCGAGCGCGCGGGCAGGTCCTGGGCTATGGCAAGCGCGAAGAGCTCGATGCCGATCCGGGTCTGGGCCAGGCCCGCCTCCACCTCGCGCTGCGACAACGGGCCGCCGATCACGCCGAATTCCGCGCGACCCACCATGAGGACCTCGACTGCGTCGCGATCGCTGCAGGGCGCATACTTGGCGCCGAGATCCGGACAAGCCTGGGCGACGGCGCGTTGCACGATCGAGTCGACGACGTGCGCGGCATCGATCCCCAGTGCGATGGTCGTGGTCCTTGCCGCGGGCGCGTCTTCGCGGATTTGCGTTTCCGCGGCCGGACCTGGCGGCGGCGACTCGCTCGGGTCGCTCGGGTTGCCTTCGGCAACCTCGGGCACGGGCGGGTTCCGGTCGGGTGGCGGCTGCCGTTCGGCGTCGAGGGCCGCGGCGACCACGCGCGGGTCGGGGTCACCTGAGTCGCAGGCGATGGCCGCCACTGCCAGCAGTACCAGCGCGACCGCCTGCCCAGGTGTCGTTTTTCTCCCCATGTCGCTCCCCCCGCGTCGGGTTATCGGACACTTTCTCGAGGCACGGCGGCGGGAGGGCCCGGACCTGCGCCGAAGCACCGCTCGCTTCGCACCGTGCCAGTGAGACAAAGGCTGGAAGAAGGCTCAAGGCACCACGTTGTGCCCCGGTACGGCGCACCAAAAATGGTGAGCCAAATTGGCCTCATTGACTGGACAAGATTGTCCGGTACATCTCCGCGCGGTGCACACCCCCCTTCCCGAGCTCGACCGCGCAGCACGCGTCCCCCTGGCGGCGCAGATCGCCGGCTACTACGCCAAGGTGATCCACGATGGGCACATGCGCAGCGGGGATCGCCTGCCGCCGATTCGCGAGATGGCACGCGCGTGCGAGGTGACTCGCGCGACGGTGCAGGATGCATACCGGCAGTTGGCGAAGAAGGGGCTCGTCGAAGGAACGGTCGGGCGCGGTACGACCGTGCTCGGCGCGCAACTCGCCGAGGGCGGCAAGCCAGATCCCGGCGCAGGCCGGCTCAGTCCCTACGCCGAAGCCGCGCTGCGCCAGGGCCAGGAGATGGCCGGCGCACCGCCGCTGCGCAGCGGTCGCGCGTTGGTCGCGAACTTCGCCGAGCTGGCACCGGATGGAGCGCGGTTCCCCGTCGACGAGTGGCGTGCTGCGATGGATGCGGTGCTGCAGCGGCGCGGCGGCGAGCTGCTCGGCTACGGCCACGCGACGAACGGCCTGCTCGAGCTGCGCACGTTGCTGGCCGAACGCGCGCGCGAGATCGATCCGCGGACCGGGCCCGACGACATCCTGATCACGGCAGGCGCGCAGCAGGCGCTCGACCTCGTGTTGCGGACCTGCTGTGCGCCCGGCGACGCGGTCGTCGTGAGTGCGCCGTCCTACCACCAGATGCACGGCTTGCTGCGCGCGCACGGCGTGCACGTCGTGCAGGTGCCGTTCGGCGCGAACGGTCTCGATCTCGACCGGCTCGAGCGCGTATTGGAACGCGGCGGCGTGCGGCTGGTCTACCTGATGCCGACGTTCCACAACCCGACCGGTCGCAGTCTCGACGAGGCGCAGCGGCGCGCGCTCGTCGAGGTGCTCGCGCGCACGTCGGTGCCCGTCGTCGAGGACGAGTATCAGCAGTCGCTGCGTTTTCGCGGCGCCGCGTTGCCGACGCTGCGGTCGCTCGATCCGCGTGGTCTCACCGTCACGGTCGCGACGGTCAGCAAGGCGCTGTTCCCCGCGCTGCGCATCGGGTGGGTGACCGGCAGCCAGGACCTGCTGCGTCCGATGGCGGCCGTGAAGCGCTTCATGGATCTCGAGACGAGCCCGCTGCTGCAGGCTGCGCTCGTCGAGTTCGTGCGGCGCGGCAGCCTCGAACGGTATCTCGGCGAGCTGTGTCGCGAGCTGCGGCGCCGCCACGAAGCGCTGCAGCAGGCGTGCCGCCGGCACTTGCCGGGCGGGTGCACGGTCACCGATCCGGACGGCGGCTTCGTGGCCTGGCTCGAGCTACCGCAGCCCGGGCAGGGCGACCGCTTGGCCGAGCTGGCTCTCGAACGCGGCGTGCGCGTCGTGCCGGGCCGCGTCTTCGATTCGAACCATCACCCGTCGCGCGGCGTGCGCTTGTCGCTGACGCGCGCGGACACGACCGAGATCGAGGCCGGCATCGGCGTTCTCGGCGATTGCGCCCGCGAGCTCCTGTCGAGTCCCGCGCCCGCGCGCCCGTTCCTCTGAAGTTCACCACGAGACTCCCATCACCAAGAAACAGCCATGACCCAGAAACATCCCGTCAAACAGGTCCCCGGATTCACGGCCGAGGAGGTCGTCAGCAAGATCGGCTTCTGCGAACAGCTCAAGGGCGGCGTCATCATGGACGTCGTCGACGCCGAACAGGCGGGCATCGCCGAGGAGGCCGGCGCGTGCGCCGTGATGGCGCTCGAGCGCGTGCCGGCCGACATCAGGAAACACGGCGGCGTCGCGCGCGCGAGCGACCCCGGCATGATCGAGGCGATCCAGAAGACGGTCAGCATCCCCGTCATGGCGAAGGTGCGCATCGGGCACTTCGTCGAGGCGCAGATGCTCGAGGCGATGGAGGTCGACTGCATCGACGAGAGCGAAGTGCTGACGCCGGCCGACGAGCAGTTCCACGTCGACAAGCGCGTGTTCAAGACGCCGTTCGTCTGCGGCTGCCGCGATCTCGGCGAGGCGTTGCGCCGCATCCACGAGGGCGCCGCGATGATCCGCACCAAGGGCGAGGCCGGCACCGGCAACGTCGTCGAAGCCGTTCGCCACATGCGCGCGCTGATGTCGCAGATCCGCGAGCTGCGCGGCCAGGACGAACGGTTCCTCGAGAAGAAAGCCAGCGAGCTGCGCGTGCCGTTCGCGCTCGTCGCGTGGGTCGCCGAGAACGGCAAGCTGCCGGTGCCGAACTTCTCGGCGGGTGGTGTCGCGACCCCGGCCGATGCAGCCCTCATGATGCAGCTCGGCGCCGAGGCAGTGTTCGTCGGCTCGGGCATCTTCAAGTCGGGCAACCCGCAGCAGCGCGCGAAGGCGATCGTGCGCGCGGTCACGCACTACGAGGACCCGAAGGTGCTCGTCGAGGTCAGCAAGGGTCTCGGCGAACCGATGGTCGGCATCGACCTCAACACGCTTTCCGCCCAGGAGCGGCTGGCTGGCCGTGGCATCTGAGTCCGCGCTGCAGCGACGAAGTCCCGATCGGGCGCGCGCGCCGCTCGTCGGCGTGCTGGCGCTGCAAGGCGACTTCGCCGAGCACGAGGCGGCATTGCGCGGGCTCGGCCTGTCGACGCGCCAGGTCCGCACCGCCGGCGAGCTCGAGGGTCTCGATGGGCTCGTGCTGCCCGGCGGCGAGAGCACCACGATCCTGAAGCTGCTCGACGTCGAAGGACTGTGGCAGCCGCTCGGCAACACGCTGCGGTCGGGTTTGCCCGTGCTCGCGACATGTGCCGGCATGATCCTGCTCGCCGACAAGGTCGAGAACCCGCCGCAACGCAGCTACGGCCTGTTGCCGATCACGGTCGTTCGCAACGGCTACGGGCGCCAGTACCACTCAGGCACGTTCGCGTTGTCGTCGACCTCGTTGCCGGCAGGCACCACGGGCACGTTCATCCGCGCGCCTCGCATCACGCACGTCGGCGATGGATGCGAAGTGCTCGCGCGTCGCGGCGACGACGCCGTGCTCGTGCAGAAGGGTCCGATCCTCGCCGCGTGCTTTCACCCTGAGCTGCAGGCGGATCATCCCGTGAGCGCGGTCTTCGCGACCGCAGTGCGTAGCCACGCGGCGCGAGTGGTGTGAGCCAGGTGACCTGAGAGGCGGACGCCGCGAGGCATCCGGGTGGAGATCTCTCAACGAGTTCTCAACGAACTCTCAACGAGCTCTCGTCGTGACGCCGTGGAGAACCTGGCAGGTTGGCGTGCCAACCGGGCGGACCGTAGCTAGCATCCTGCTTCGCAAGTTGTTGCAGTGCAATGAAGGTCCGCCTTTCTCGGACCTCGGCCTGATCCCACCTGCGTAAGAGGAACGACAGCGCCCATGTCCACCGCTACCCGTGTCGTCTCATTTGGCCTTGGTCCCATCGGGTTGTCAGCCGCACGCCTGGCGCTGGAGAAGACATCCATCGAGTTGGTGGCCGCGATCGACGTCGATCCCGCCAAGGTCGGCAAGGATCTTGGCGAGCTGCTCGAGCTCGGGCGCAACACGGGAATCCTCGTCGAAGGCGATGCCGAGGCCGTGTTCGAACGGCTGCGACCGGACGCCGTGCTGCACTGCACGTCGAGCTTCCTGCCAATGGTCAAGGACCAGTTGCTGTTGGCGGCCCGCTATGGCGTCGACGTCGTTTCGTCGGCCGAGGAGCTGCTGATGCCCGACCATCAGAACCCAGCCCTGGCAAAGGAGATCGATGATGCCGCCAAAGCAGGCGGCGCTTCGATCCTCGGCACCGGCGTCAATCCTGGGTTCGCGATGGACTTCATGGCGGTCATCGCTTCGGCGGTGACGTTCTCCGTGCAATCGGTGAAGTGCACGCGCATCGTCGATGCCGCGACGCGCCGCCTGCCGCTGCAACGCAAGGTCGGTGCGGGTCTCAGCAAATCCGAATTCAATCAGCAGATGTCGACCGGCAAGTTCGGGCACATCGGCATGAGAGAGTCGGTTGCGCTCGTGGCGCGCGCGCTCGAATTCAAGGTCGACAAGATCGAGCACAGCGTCGAGCCCGTGCTCGCTCCCGAGGATCACAAGACGCCCTTCCTCACGGTCAAGGAAGGCCAAGTCGCTGGCATCCGCAACCACGGCTACGGCTACATCGGCAAGCGCCCCGTGATCCACCTCGACCTGTCGATGTATGTCGGCGCGCCGGATCCGCGCGACGAGATCGTGCTCGAAAGCACGCCGCCAGTGCACCTGAAGTTCGTCGGTGGCATCGCCGGCGACCAGGCGACCGCGGCGATCCTCGTCAACAGTCTCCACGGTGTCGTTGGCGCACAGCCCGGCCTGCTGTCGGTGCTCGACATCGCTCCCCCGCGTCTCTGCAGATGAATGGTCTTTGTCGATGAACACTCTCTTCCCGATGAACGATTCCCGCGAAGTATTCCCTGTCCTCGTGGGTGACCTTGGGCAGCCTTCCGGCACCATGGTCAATGTCATGGTGCGAGAACTGTGGAGGCGCCCGTCGATCGTCGTCGTGTCGTGGTGCGTGATCGTGCTGACGATCTTCGTGCTGAGCGGCAACCTTCGCATCGAGGGAAAGGGAATGTCACCGTTGTCCGCCGCGGCGTCGCCGTCGCTCACGCAGCCTCTGGTGGTGCGGCCCGAACGGCCGAGCCATGCTCCCGCGGCCGGCACTGTCGCGCGGACCGGGCGCGTGTTCGATGCAATGGGCTACCTCGTCGTCGGCGCGGAAGTGATCGAGATGGGTCGTGCGCCCGAACGGACCAACGCGGATGGGGAGTTCCGTCTCGCGCTGCCCGAGGACCGCAGCACGAACGTGCTCGTGCGGCACAGCGGCCAGCGTCCCGTCTGGCTGCGCGCGAACGCGGCCTCGCCCGATGCGATCGTCGTGCAGCTCTCGCCCGCCGCGCCCTGGGACCGGGAACCGGACGCAGCGCCGCCGCCTCTGCCCCCGGCCGCGCCACTGCGCGGCGAGGGCATCGTGCGCACGGCGGCTGGAACGCCCGTCGCCGGAGCCTACGTAACCGCCATGGGCACCGAGTTTTGGAGCCGCACGGACGAGATCGGCCGCTACGTGCTGCCGCTGTCGGCGGCGACCGCGACGCTGCAGGTCCATGTGCCCGACGGTGGGACCGAGCACCGGGGACTCGCCGCGCGCCTCGAGGTCGCGCTGAGCCGTGATCAGGGCGTCGTTCCGCTGCCCGAACTCGTCGCCGAGCCGGCTTCTGCGATCCGCGGCACCGTGCGCGACAGCCGCGGCTCGCCGGTCGCGGGCGTTCCCGTCGAATTGCGCGGCGAAGGTCAGGCCCGCCTGCTCGACGCGGGGGCCGGAGGGATCTTCCGGCTCGGCGGTCTGTTGCCCGGCCGATATCAGGTGCGCGCGCTCGCGTTCCGCGGGTCGGTCGGCGACGTCCAGGAGATCGAGCTCGGTTCGAGCACCATCGTCGATTGTGATCTGCAATTGCTCGCGATGGACGACCGACGTCTCCGTGTGCTCGACGAACGCGGCAGTCCCGTCGGTGGTGTCTACGTCGCGGCGTCGGTCGGCGGGCGTCGTTGCGGCATCGCGCAGGCCGATGCCAACGGTTGGGCTGCAGTTCCCGTAGCCGTGGAAACGCACTTCGACGTGCGCACGCCGCAGGACTTCGCGCCACTGCTCGTGCGCCGGTTCGACAGCGAACCGAGGACGCTGATCGTGGCGTTGCCCTGACGAGAACTACAGCCTGACGGGAACTACAGCAGGTCGGCGATACCCGCGTTGCTCAACACGAACCCGAGCGGGTTGGTGCTGTCGAAGGCGAATGCCTGGCAGACGACGGTGTAGCCTGGGAAACCGAACGGGACCGCAAACGGCGCCGAGCCGTTGCCGGCAGCGTCGGTGATGAAGACCGGACCCGTGATCAGGTTCGCGAGCGGCAGGTAGATCGTGCAGCCCGGCAGCAGCGGGATGCCGATCGGATCGAGGTCGAGCGTGAAGAAGTTGGCGCCGATCGTGAGGGCCGGCGCGTTGGTCTCTACGAGTTGGATCGTGGTGCCGCCGACGGGCGGGCCGACATACGAGAAGCCGAAGTTGCCTGCACCGACTGGGCAACCAGAGCCCCACGTCGCGAGCTGTCCTGGCACCACGTAGGTGACGGACAGCGAGGGCGGCGTCCCAAGCGTGTTCTGGCGCGAATCACAGCGGCGCGCGGTCGACCCGATCGTCTCGTTGGTCACCTTCAGCAGCCAGCCGAAGTTCTGGGCCGGGTTGTCGAGCCAGAACTGCACGTCGGTGACGGTGCCAGGGGCGATCGGAGACGTGCCGATGCCGAACGACGGAGTCGACATCGTGAAGCTCGGTGTCGCCACGAAGTTTCCGCCAGGAGCGGGCCAGAGGACGCCCGGGAAGCTCGAGTGCAACCAGGTGGCGTCGCCAGCCGTGGCGGGGGCTCCCTGTCCACCTTGCCCGAGGGTCGCGACCGAGGTGCCTTCACCCCAGGCCTGCAGCACGCGGTGGCCATCCACGTTGATCGGCGGGAAAGCGGTGGTCTGCACGACGTTCAGCGAAAAGCTGGCCGCGAGGATCTTCGCGCCTGCAGGAACGCTTGCCGCGACGTTGAACCTCACGAGCGCGCGGCGCGTCTGCGGGATCGAGGTCGGGTTCCCGGCGGTCATGCCGATGAAGATGCTCGGGCCGGCGCCATTGCTGAGGGAGCCCGTCGCGCTCTCGTAGAGCGTGTTGTCAGCGGCACACGGCACGGTGACCGTCGTCTGCGCTGCGAGGGGA
>Ga0111538_10005665_pt1 | contig 17042 bp, 14 predicted proteins | sample SoiMethybrSBSTD1_FD_79669 | JGI IMG/M metagenome (GOLD analysis project Ga0111538, IMG submission 79669) | Bulk soil microbial communities from a Populus tree surrounding site in Tennessee, USA - Soil MetaG P. TD hybrid SBSTD1 (version 2)... | ecosystem: Environmental > Terrestrial > Soil >...
TGTCGGCACCTGTCCACCCGCTCGTGCCGGCGCCCCCCATGTTCTCGGCGGCCACACCTCCCGCGACGCGGCTCGGCCCCAAGCCGGCGCAGAACGCCCCCAACGCCTCGCCGACGACGCTCACGTTGCGAACCGAAAAGCGCAATCCGAAAGCCCCCACCGCCATCGTGGAACCAGCTGCGTCCGCGCCGGCTCCGGCGAACCCTCGCCGTCTCGAAGACGTTCTCGATGAGCGAAAATAGATCGGCCCTGGCTGCGATCATGGCTGTGGTTCTGCTGAGCCACGCTCGCTCAGTGAGCGCCGCAGAGCCGCCCAGCACGGCCGAGCAAATGTTCCAAGAGGGGCGCGCCGCTCTCGCCGAGGAGAACTACGAGGGCGCACGTTCGTACTTCGAGCGAAGCTACAAGATCGATCCGACCCTCGGCACGTTGCTCAACCTCGCGGTGTGCGAAGAAAAGCTGGGCAAGCTTCGAGCGGCGCTCGCGCACCTTCAAGAGGCGATGGAAAAGGCCGAGCCCGACGATCGACGCCGTCCGCTCATCGCGCAGCGGCTTGCACGTCTCGATTCACGGGTGCCGCGGCTCACGATCCGGCCGAGCCATCCCTTCGACGCCGCGGTGCGCTTGTCGCTCGACGCCAAGGTGCTCGACGCCGCCGAGATCGGAACGATACTGCGTATCGATCCAGGCACCCACGTGCTCGACTGCGCGGGACCGCGCGGCGAGCGCTGCACCATCGTGTTTACCGTCGAGGAGGGACAAGAATCGGTCCAGGTACCGACGCTGAGCTCTCCCGCGCCACAGACCCCCGCGCCGCGCGAGCCAGCACCGGCTCCCGCGTTTTCTGTTCCCCCACCGAGCCATTCGGGCAGCGCCGCGCAGCGAACGCTCGCCTACGCCGCGGGAGGCTTTGGATTGGCGAGCATCGCGATTGGAATCGTCGCGGGCGCCTCCGTCCTTCACCAGAAGGCGCTGGTCGAAGCGCATTGCGTCGGGGGAGCGTGCGACGACGAGGGCATGGCGGCGGCGGAGAAAGGAAAGGCGCTGTCGACCGTGAGCACCATCGCGACGGGAATCGGCGTCGCCGTGATGGGCACTTCCGTCTATCTCTTGGTGACCGCACCCAGCGGCAAGAATTCGGCGGCAGGCCTGACCTTCGTTGGCTCGTTTTAGCGATGTTTCCGCGGCGGCAAAGGATGTCGGTGATTGCGCTCGTCGCTCTCAGCATGGCGGGTTGCGCGGATCTACTCGGCGCCGACTTCGACGTTCATCGTGCTTCCGGGCGATCGGATGCTGCAGTCGACGTCGACAGTGGCTCGGCGGACCGAAGCGACAAGACCTCCACCCCTCCGGCCATCAGTGCCGACGCGAGCGGTGACGCTCATAACGGCGATGTCGCCTCCTCCGTTCCCGACGCGAGCAGCGGACGCGACGTCGAGTATGACGATCGTCCTACCACGAACCCCGATGCCGGCGATTGGCCCGACGGAGGGGACATTCCGGATTCCGCCGACGCAGCGGACGGCCGTGACACCGCCGACCCCGTCGACGCGACGGACGGCAGAGTGCCCATCGACGCGTCCACCGATACTCCTCCGGACGGACCACGCACGACTGGGACGACCGGATCGTTCGTGAGTCTCGGCGCGCCGGGCAATGTTTCGTCGACCATCGAATTGCGCGGCCACTTCATTTCCAACACCGTCGTCCGCGGCGTCACTTCTACGGGCATCAGCATCGAGGGCAAGATTCAATGAAGAGCCAACTCTTGGGTTCTTTGCGCACCGCATGCATGGTCGTCGCGGTCGGTATGGCGGGTGCATGGCTTGCGCCTCTGGTCGCGCGCGCCGCGGCAACCCACGCCGGATCGGCGACGCTCTCTTATGCCGGCACGTTGCGCCAGAACGGCGCTCCCCTAACGACGCCGCAGACCCTCATTTTCATTTTCAAAAAGAACGACGCGGTCTTCTGTCAATCGCCCGACGTCGTCGTCTCGCCGGATTCGTCGGGCCAATTCGTCGCCGCGATTCCGCTTTCCAACTGTCCATCGTCGCTCTTCGATGGCGCAGAAGTGAAAATCGACGTTGCCGTGGGGGGCGACGTCGCCATCGCGGCGCAGCCCATCACGCCCGTACCTTCGGCCAAATTCGCCGAGCAATTCGGCTTTCCCGATTGTCCGGTCGGGTACGCCCGCGAACCCGCGATCACGAGCTACGTCGTCTGCCGACTCGGTGCCGACGAGGTGGTTCGGGTCGGCACGAAGCACAGCGCCTTCTGGATCGACCGTTACGAGGCTTCCGTTTGGGACCAACCCGACGGAAGCGGCAAGATCTACGGCCCATCCGACCCGTACCCCCTTCCTCAAAATGGACAACTCACCGATTTCCCCAGAGCGTACGCGGTAAGCAAAGTGGGCGTGCTGCCGAGCGTTTCGATTACGTGGTTTCAGGCGGATGTTGCCTGCCGTGCGAGCGGAAAGCGGCTGCCCTCCAACGCCGAATGGGCGTACGCCGCCAGCGGCACACACGACTTCGGCGACACCGCTGGCGAAGGCAATACCTGCCGCAATCTCGGGGGGCTCGGACTAACGGGCGGTGGATCGGCGTGCACGAGCGTCTGGGGGGCGCAGGACATGATTGGCAATGTCGCGGAATGGATAGCGGAATGGTACGCCGCGCCGCCGATGTCGAAGGACGGTTTGCCTGTCGTGAGCGATCCGTGGGGGACGGGTTACAACGGCGATCTGACGACCAACGTCGCGTCGTTCGCGGGCGCCGTGGCGGATTGGACACAAGGCCTCCCGGCGGGCGTTCTGCGAGGCGGCGGCTACGCAGAAGGAACGGGCGGCGGTGTCTTCAGCATGAATTTGTCCGTGGCGCCCAACAATTCGTACCCGAATGCCGGCTTTCGTTGCGTCATTCCGCGCTGACGACGGCGGAGACGAAGCCGCCTAGCAACGTCGGTGTCGAAGTCGGCGAAGGTCAGCCAGCTTCGCGAATCATCCGCAGCAACGTCTCCCGCTCGTTCAACGACGGATCCTCGACGACCTTCTCGAGCAGTATTTCGAGCACCTCGCCGACGCGCCGGCTCGGTTTGATCGCGAGCTCACGCATCACGTCTTGACCATTGACGGCCAGCTCGCGCGTCGAGATCGCGTGGCGCGCCGCCAGCTGGTCGGCAACGCGCGATTTCAATCGATCGAGCCCCTTCAGCTCGTCGGCGACCTCGCGCCCCTTGCCGAGGATGTCCGCGCGATTCAGCGCGTAAAGAACCGCCACGCGCTCCACCGAGACGCGCCGGATCCAGCGCCGCACCGCCGCATCGGTCCATTCGTCGGAATAGCAAACCAGGTGGTTTGCTACGAGCGACGTGATGCGCGCCCTTTCTTCATTCGAAAAGCGCAGCCGCTCGAGAATGGGGCCGGCCATTTCCGCGCCCACCTTTTCGTGGTTGTAGAAAGTGTAGTCGTTGGTCTTTTCCGAGATGGCGCGCGTCCGCGGCTTGCCGATGTCGTGCAAAAGAGCGGCGATGCGCAGCGGCGGATCCCCCTCGCACGCGTCGAGGCACGCGAGCGCGTGGTTCCACACGTCGTAGGCGTGATGCCGATTTTGCTCCATGCCCACCGATTCGAGCATCTCGGGGAGCGTCACGCCGAGGATGCCCGTCTGACGCATGACTTCGAAAGCCGTGCTCGGCTTTCGGGCCTTCATCGTTTTCACCCATTCGTCGCGCACGCGCTCGGCGCTCACCTTGCGATAGGTGTCGAGCGTCGGCTCGATCGCTGCGAACGTGCGCGGCTCGATGGCGCATTCGAGCGTCGCGGCAAAGCGCGCCGCGCGCAGCACGCGGAGCCCGTCCTCCGAGAACCGCTGGACGGGGTCCCCCACGGCGCGCAGCACATGCGCGGCGAGATCTTTCTGTCCCTCCCACGGATCGATGAGCATCGGCACGAGCGGATCGATGGCGATGGCATTGAACGTGAAATCGCGCCGTGCGAGATCCGCCGCGATGTCGTCGACGAACACCACGGAATCCGGACGTCGTCCGTCGGAGTATGTCGTCTCGCCGCGCAACGTCGTGACTTCGTAGTGCACGCCGCGCACGAGCACCGTCACGGTGCCGTGATCGATGCCAGTCGGGATGACGCGCGGAAAAAGCTTGGTCACCTCGCTCGGGTGCGCGTCGGTCGCGATGTCCCAATCGCTCACCTTTTGGCCGCGGAGCAGGTCGCGCACGCATCCGCCGACGATCCACCCCCGCTTCCCGGCGTCACGCAGGCGCGCGCAAATGCCGATCGCATCGCGATCGATCTTGGCGACGAGGCCGGCGATGTCGATTCCCGAGGTCACGCCCTCGGTGTATCACGCGCAGCGCGTCCGGCGCCCGCGGGCCACCGTCTCGGGCTTATTTCGCCCAGGGATTGACGATCTCGCCCCCGCCGATCGACGTCGACGCAGGGTTCGCAGGGCGCGGCGCAGGCTCGCTCGGGCGCCGCACCGGGGCGGGCCGGGGCGCGGCGGCGAGCTTGTCGAGCTTGACCTTCATCTTCGCCTCCGAGCCGTCGATGGTCAGCGTCTGCGGTTTGAAACCTTCGCGGCGAACCTCGACGGTGATCTTCTGCCCTTTAGGCACGTCCACCGTGAGCGGCGGCGCACCGAGGTCTTGCCCGTTCTGGAACACATGCGAATCGAGGGGTTCCGACGCAAAAAGCACGTGTTTGATCTCGACGGCCGGTGCCGGCGCGGGGGGAGGCTCGGCCGGCTTGGGGGGCTCGACGACCGCGGTCGGGGCGAGCGTGACCGGCTTGGGTGCATCGGAGGCGGTGCTGCTCGAGCTCTTCGCAAAAATGCCCACCACGATCATGATGGCGGCCGTGATGCCCGCGACCCCCGCATAAACGCCCCACCGCTTGCGCGCGGAGTGCTGGATGGGCGTGGCGGGCACCGGCGCCGGCATGCCGCGCTCGGTGAAGAAATCGGCCGGCACATTGAAGCCACCCGAGCGCGAGATCATGTCCGGCACCGCGTCGGGGATCGCGCCGCGCGCGAGCTTCTCGATGTCCAGCGCCAGCTCTTCCATCGTCTGATAGCGCTGCTCTGGTTTCTTGGAGAGCGCCTTCAAGATGATCGCCTCGAGCCCCGGCGTGACGTCCGGGGGCGGCGGCACGAGCGCGCGGATCGGCACCGGCGCTTTGTACATGTGCTGCGTCAGGATCCCCATGAAGTTGTCCGCGTCGAAGGGGACGCGACCGCTCGCCATCTCGTAGAGAATGACGCCGAGCGCATAGATGTCCGTGCGCGAGTCGACCGTCGACCCCGCGGCTTGCTCGGGCGACATGTAGTGCGGCGTTCCGAACACCGAGCCGGCGCGCGTCAGCTTGGACGTGCCCGACGAGACCTTGGCGATGCCGAAGTCGAGGATCTTGACGAAGTCCTTCTCGGTGCCGCGCTTGATGAGGAAGATGTTGTCGGGCTTGAGATCGCGGTGAACGATGCTGCGCTGGTGCGCCGAGGCGAGCGCCTCCGCGATCTGTCGCGCGATGTTGGCCAGGCGCTCGACGGGCAGTGGCTTCGTCTCTTCGACCGCTTTGCTGAGCGGTTTGCCGTCGAGCCACTCCATGACGAAGTAGGTCGACCCGTCGGGCAGATGCCCGAAGTCCGAGATGTCGATGATGTGCGGGTTACCGATCGACGACGCGGCCTTGGCTTCCTGCAAAAAGCGGTCGGTGATCTCTTTCTCGCGCGCCATGTCGGCGCGCAGGACTTTGATGGCGACCTTCTTGTCGATGACCTTGTGCCGCGCGAGGTAGACGACTCCCATGCCGCCTTCGCCGAGAACCGACTCGATCTTGTAGCGGCCGTCGAAGGTCGTTCCGACGTAAGGGTCGACGGGGGCGGGAGGAGGCGGTGACGACTTGATGTCCTGCGGAACGCTCGGCAGCGGCGGAGCGTCGCTCCCCGAAATGGGCGACGAATGCAAAATGCCCGACGAGCGATGGGAGAGGGCTTCGCTCGATGACGCAGGCGCAATGCCTGCCGACAACGGGCCGGTCCCATGCTGGGTCGCCTGCAGCCCGACCGGACGATTGCCAGCCGACGAAGGGTTGGGATCCCCCTTGGCCCCCGCCGGGATCCGCGCGGGATCGCCGGCCTTGGGCGTGGGCCGCGGAAGCGGCTTGGCGGCGGCCGGGCCTGATTTCGGGTCGTTGGAGCTCATGTCGCTTCCTCTAAGAGCGTCGACTTCCGGAGCGAAAAGGACGATGCCAACGAGGGACTTCCGGAGCAAGACTCGGGCCGGTGCCCAACACGTCGGATCTTGGTATACGGCGGCCCCTCCGCAAGCAATAGCGCGGACTCACCAATTGACGGTCGCGCTCGGCGCAACGACGGAAGCTCAGACCTGTCACTCGGTCCGCAAAGATTACCGTGATCGACTCGCCCGTGTGGTACGAAGCCGTAGCGCGTCATGGGTTACCCCCTTCTTCTTTCGCTTCGTTACATGAACTCGAAGAAAGGGGCCTTCATTTCGGTTGGGACGGCGTTCGCCATCGTCGGCGTCGCGCTCGGCGTCGCAGCACTCGCGACGGTGATGAGCGTAACTGGCGGGTTCCAAAAAGAATTTCGCGACAAGGTTTTGGGGGTCAACGCGCACGTCATCGTACTCAAGTACACCTCGGATTTTCGCGAGTACCGCGAGGTGATGGACAAGGTCGCGAAGGTTCCGGGTGTCACCGGAGTAGGTCCTTTCACCATCGGGCAGATGATGGTGAGTCACGGGAACAAGACCGCGACGAGCGTGCTCGTCAAGGGGGTCGACCCGGATCGGGTCCACCAGGTGCTGGCGCTGCCACGCGATATCCGCGAAGGCTCGCTCGAAGGATTGCGGCGCCCGGGGGCTGCACCCTACTCCCGATCGGGGGGGTACACCCCCTTGCCACCGGCGCGAAGCGCAACGCCAGCTCCCGCGCTCCCACCCGTGCCGACGGGGCTCGCCGAGCCGCAACGCGATGACGCCGGCCGAAACGTCGCCTTGCTGCGGGCCATCGAGGCGAGCCTCAACGAAGAGCGCAGCGCGGCTGGAGCGTCCGCCGACGGCGGAGAGGTCGACGAAGCGACGCCACAGCCCGCAGCCTCGATACCGCCCGCTGCAGCGCCCGCTCCCGCGCCTATCGTGTCGGCGCAGCGCCATCCTGTCCGCGAGCCCCCGAGCGTCACCGAAGCGGAAGAAGAAGCGCACCCCGCTTACATCGAGCGACCCCTTCCACGCAATGCGCCGCGAGGCTCGATTGTCCCGGAAGGCGGCTACAAGAGCGAGCTCCCGGACGACGACATCCTCCCCCCTGACGTCGCGCCCGACGCGTGCGCGAGCCGCGACGCGGTCAGCAAAATGCCGGGGATCGTCATCGGGACGACCTTGTCCAAAAACCTCGGCGTAGGGGTCGGCGATTGCATTCAGGTCACCTCGCCGACCATCGGCTACACGTTCACGCAGGGCTCGATCCGGCCACCGGTGGCCAAGCAGTTCCGGGTCATCGCCACCTTCGAAGCCGGCTTCGATCAATACGATTCGAAGCTCGTCTACACCGACCTCTACGAGGCGCAGGGCTTCTACGATCAAGGCGACACCGTCATGGGCGTCGAGATGACGGTGGCCGACATCGATCAAGCGCGGGGCGTTTCGCGCGCCATCGACAAGCTCCTCGCGAACGGCCTTTACCATACGACCGACTGGGAGGAGCTGAACCACGGCCTGTTCACGGCGCTCCGCATCCAGAAGATCATGATGAGCCTCGTCCTCTTTCTCATCATCCTCGTCGCGGCTTTCACCGTCGTGGCCACGCTCATCATGATCGTGATGGAAAAGAAGAAGGAGATTGCGGTGCTCAAGGCCATGGGAGCGACCAGCGACGCCATCCTTCGCACCTTCCTTTACCAGGGGGGCTTCATCGGCGGCTCCGGCACGGTGTTCGGCCTCGTGCTAGGGATCGGGGTCTGCAAGGGGCTGCTCGCCTATGCGTTTCCTCTCGATCCGAAGGTGTATTTCATCTCCCACCTTCCGGTCGCGGTCAGCGTTCAGGACTTCGTCATCACCGGTGTTGCGGCGGTCGTCATCTGCCTCTTGGCGACGGTGCTCCCCGCGCTGTACGCAGCGCGCCTGCACCCGGCCGACGGGCTTCGCGCGCAGTAGCTCCGAAGGCGCGGGAACTTGGCCGTATCGGCCGTGCCCGGCTAGTTCCTGGGGGGTCCCATGCGTCCTTGGATAGCCGTTGCTGCGGCGGCCGCGTCCGTGACGGGGCTCGTCCCTTTCATGCACCACCGCGCCACCGCAGGCGATGCATTACGTCGAGCCCCGGCGGTGGCCTCCGCGTCCGCGACTTCGGCGGGGATTTCTGCTGCCGCTTCCGCGACCGCTGCAACGTCAACCGCGGTTTCCGCACCTGCGACAGCTTTCGGGCAGCCCAACGCGACGGCACCCGCAGCAAGCGCGCCCCCTCCGCTCTCCGGCATCGATCTGACGAAGATCGCTCTGCACGACGATGGCGCGACGGCCCCCGGTCCGCTCGGTCGGGTCGCGCATCTCACCCTCAATTCCCAGCTCCAGCGCGCCACACGGCGCGTGCTCTCGGAATACGCGCTGCCTGAGGCGGCGGTCGTCGTTCTCGACATCAACGAGGGCAAGGTTCTCGTTTGGGCGAGCCATATCGAAAAAGGCCCGGCCCGTGATCTCTGCGTCGAATCGACGGCTCCGGCCGCCAGCGTCTTCAAGATCGTGACCGCGGCGGCATTGGTCGAAACGGCGGGAGTCCCGCCCGATATTCGGCAGTGCTATTCGGGGGGCGAAAGTCGCATCACGTCGATCGATCTCGTCGACGATCCCAAGCGCGACCGCTGGTGCGCGACGCTCGGCGAAGCGATGGGCCGGAGCGTCAACACGGTGTTTGCGCGCCTCGCAGTCAAGAACCTGACGCCCCCCACGCTCACCAGCATGGCCCAAGCCTTCGGGTTCGGAGAGCCGCAGCCCTTCGACGTTCCCGTCGGCGTGAGCGACGTGCGCATTCCGGAAGATCGGCTCGGCTTTGCGCGTACTGCCGCCGGCTTCTGGAACACGACGCTCTCGCCGCTCGAAGGCGCAATGATCGCGAGCACCGTCGCCAATCGCGGCGAGACCTTGCGCCCCGTGCTGATCGACTCGGTGACCGACGCATCCGGCACGCTCTACGAAGCACCGAAGCGAGCCGTCCTTCGCCGAACGATCCGCCCCGAAACCGCTTCCGCGCTCACCGCGATGATGGAGACGACGACGTCGAACGGGACGAGCCATCGCGCGTTCCGCGACCTCGAGGGGCGCGCTTTTTTGCCCAATATCTCGGTGGCCGGAAAAACCGGTTCCCTTATTCGCGCCGAAACCCAGCAGTTTTACACTTGGTTCGTGGGTTTCGCCCCGAGCCGCGCTCCCGAGATCGCCATCTCCGTTTTGGCCGTGAACACGCCGACCTGGCGCGCCAAGGCCAACGTCATCGCGCGCGACGTGCTGCGCGCGTACTTCGCCTCCAGAGGTGCGTCCGGTGTGACCCGGCCCTAGCCGCCCCGACGCGGTAGCTCGAAGCTGTGGACAGCGGGGTAACTGACCCTATCTAACTGTGCAGACTTTTTAAGGATCGTCACGACCTGCCGCACTTACTCAACGCGATATGGCAAATCGAAAAAGTTCCCAGCAAAAGATGGACCGCTAGACGTGGCGAGGCGAGATGCTAGCATCCAAGAAGTGCAGGTCGTTCTTCGCAAACTAGGCCGAGGGTCGCGCGCCGTCGCGGGAAGGCTAGTTCGCGCACCGCGTAAGGGCTCGGTTATCGTCATCGAGTTTTCGGACGGAATGCACGAGTACGTCACCACCCCGGTCAAAAGGCTCCTCAGGGTCGCCGGGCGTGAGGTTTTCTACATCGAGACGGTGAACAGCCGTTATCGCCTCGAGGTTCGCGGCAAGGAACGCGCACTCGAGGGTGCCTCGTCCGGCTAGCCGCCCGCCTAGCGTGGTATCCCCAGCGCCGTGCCGAGAGCGTAGCTCGAGGCACTGATGGCCGCTGCGCAGGGCACCGTAAGGACCCAGGCCCAAACGATGCGCCCCGCAATCCCCCAGCGCACCGCGGAGAACTTGCGGACGCTCCCCGCGCCGACGATGGCGCCGGTGATCGTGTGGGTCGTGGAGACAGGGACCCCGAGCCCTGTGGCGAGGAACAAGGAAATGGCGCCGCTCGTTTCGGCGCATACGCCCCCTACGGGCGAGAGCTTGGTGATGCGCATGCCCATCGTCCTGACGATCCGCCATCCTCCGGAGAGGGTGCCGAGGCCCATGGCCGCGTAACAGACGAACGCCACCCAGCCCGGGATCTCGGGGCGTTCGCCGGCCTTGACCACGAGATGCCCCGTCGACATGAGCGCCGCCACGATGATGCCCATCGTTTTCTGCGCGTCGTTGCCACCGTGGCCTAGGGAGTAAAGGGCGGCGGACACGAGCTGCAAGCGCCGAAACGTCTTGTCGATTTCGCTCGGCGAATGTCGGCCGAAGAGAGCCACCAAGATTCGCATCAGCACGGCCGCGAGGATGAGACCGAGGACCGGCGACACGACGATGAAGAGCGCCGTCTTGATGAAGAAGCCCGTGTCGAGCGACCCGAATCCCGCCTTCATGATGGCGGCACCGGCGAGCCCGCCGATGAGGGCGTGCGACGAAGAAGTGGGCAGCGCGAGCCACCAAGTGACGAGGTCCCAAACGATGGCCCCCACCAGCGCGGCTCCGACCATCGTCAACGAGACGACGTCGGCGTTCACCCCCTTGGCGATGCTCCCCGCGACCTTGGGTTCGAAGAATTTGAAAGCCAGGAAGTTGAAGACCGCTGCCCAAAGAACAGCGGCGCGCGGCGAAAGCACGCGCGTCGAGACGACGGTCGCGATCGAGTTGGCGGCGTCGTGAAAGCCATTGATGTAGTCGAAGGCGAGCGCCAACCCGATCATGGCGATCAGCGCGAGTTCCATCAGGAATACTCCAGGATGACCCCTTCCAAGATGTTGGCGATGTCCTCGCAGCGATCGGTCGCCGATTCGAGGTTGTCGTAAATGTCGCGCCACTTCAGGACGTTGAGCACCGACTCGGGCGCGCCGCCACCGCCGCGATAAAGCGTCGCCAGCGCGTGGCGGTACGTATCGTCAGCCTCGTTTTCGAGGCGGTTGATCTCGATGCAGTAGTCGAGGATCTCGCGCGAACGGCTGAGCGTGGGGAGCAGATGGATGGCTTTGGCCACCGCTTCGCTGCTGCGCACGAGGACCTGGGAAAGGTGGCGCGCATCTTCCTGGGAGCTCGAGATTTCGAAGAGCACGACGCGCTCGCTCACCGCTTCGGTGAGATCGAGCACGTCATCGAGTGTCGTGATGAGGCGTCGGATGTCGGCGCTGTCGAGGGGGGTGATCCACGTCTTATGAAGACGCGCGATGGTGTCGTGCGTGATCTTGTCGCCCTCGTGCTCGAGCGCGCGGATCTCCTCGGCGAGCTCACCCGCCTTGCTGATGTCTTCGAACGCGGCAGCAAGCTTGTGCGCAGCTTGCACGATGCAAGCTGCGTGGCGCTCAAAGGCCTCGTAGAAAACGCCGTCCTTCTTTTTGGCACCGAGCATGGGTACTTCCCGCGGCCCCCACGCGCGTGGACACTAGTCAGGCCAGTCGGATCGAAGCAAGCAAATGTGACAAAAATATCTATTAAAGCGCCGAATTATCAACGGAATGCAACGCAGCGCCCGCGCCACGTCGAGCGGCTGACGCGGACAGGCCGGTCTGCATCTAGCGCTTGCCTCCGTGGCGCCTCTCCGTTAGGAGGCTAGGCGCATGGGAAAGCACGACCGCCGGAACTCGGCGAAGATGAAGCGTAAAAAGTCTCAGGCCAAGAAGAAGGCACGCACCAAGCGCAAGCGCGTTGCAGCGAAAGCCGCACCGGCGGCAAAGAAGACCACGCGCAAGGCCTCCGCAGCACCGGCGGCCCCCGCCGGCTGAGGCAAGCGACCGCCGGCCGGGCCGCCCGCTCGGTCCGGCGCGTCAGCGAATGGTGATGCTCTCGAACTGCGTGCGCGTCTGGGTGGCGCGCACGACGGTCGTGGGCTCCCCGAAGAGGCCGACGTCGCCCGCGATGCGCTCCTCGGACTCGAGGAGCCAGCGGCCGTGATCGTCGCGCCACTTTTGGGCGATTTGGGTCCCGCGGAGGTCGCTTTCGTCGATGCGCTGCCAGCTGACCGTGAGGGTCACGGCGGCGTGCTCCTTGTCGAGAAGGCGCAATCCGGAGAGGTCGCAATCGGCGATGCGAATTGAGCTCCCCCATCCAGCGTGTTTGCGGACGAATTCGTCGCGGGTCGCGTGACCCACGCGCTCCATCGCCATGTCCATGCGCCCGAACCGCGTCGCGGTCGTAAGATCGTTGGCAGCGTCCTGCATGCGCTGCAGCGGGGTCATGGGGGCGAAACAACCGGTGAGCGCCGCGGCGGCGATGGCGACCAAGAGCTTTCGCATTCGAGGTTTGTAGCCGGCTCCCGCGGGTTCGGCCGAATTTGTCGCCAACGCCTCAGCCCAATGCCTCAGAACGGGACAGCCAAGACGGCATACGTCTGACCCCCGGGTGCGGCCGCGGCGTCCGCGATGCCGCGCGCATAGCCGAAACGCAAGCTGGCGGTGATGACGTAGCCCACCGTGAGCTCGAGCCAAAGCTCGGCCCCGAGGCCAAGGTGGAACTGATCGGTCCAATGGTCGAGATCGAGCTCGTTGAAAGCCCCCCCGTAGTCGGCAAAGACGTTGCCGCTCACGCGATGCACGAAAAACGGCATCGTCGAAAGACCGCGATCGAGATTCAGAATCGGAAATCGGTATTCCGCGTTGAAGAGGTGGTACTGCGAGCCGGAAAACGAGAAAGCCGGGTAGCCGCGCAGCACGAACGGCCCCTGGTATTCGCCTAGCGAGAAATTGCGAAAGAGGGGCGTCTCGATGAATCCTCCCGTGTAGAAGATGCCTCGAAACGGATAATTGCCGCTCGCTGTCGCCGACGACTGGCGCAGCGCGAGCGTGTGGTGCCGCGCCCAAGGCATGGGGAAGTACTCGGCGGCCGAGTAGCTCATGATGTAGAGCGTGTAGTCGCTGGCGAGCGGTGGAGCCGCGACGTCGACGCCCATGGATAGCGAGAAACCGCGTTCCGGACCGATGCTGCGAAGGTACGATTCGGCGTTGGAGTAGCTCCATCCGAGGTGTACCGAACCGAGCTGCCCGCGCACCGGCTCGCCGCCGAGCGGCGCGTCGGGGTCGGTCGGGGTCGAGAGTGGAACCGCGCCGTCGAGCCGGCTCAGGGTGTACGTGAGGTTGAAAACGTTGTTCTCGAACTCGCTCGGCAGGGCGTACGAAATTCCGCTGGCGAAGCTCAGGTTCTGGCGTGTGAAGAGCGGCCTGTCGGGGCGATAGAGAACGGGGGTGATCGACCGGCGGAACGCCATCGCGAAGTCGAACGGCAGCCGCTGGTACGTGTAGCTCACTGCCCCTTGCGGATCGGCGCGCTCCGTCTCGACGAGGATGGACGCTGCCAGCGCATGGAATCCGACGGCGTCCGAGGCCGACGTGCTGATGGCGAGCGCCGATCCGAAGGTGCCCGGACCTGCATCGAGCCTCCAAGAGCGCGGCCTTAGGGTCGGCCACGGATCGTACGGATGTCGCGAGACGATCTTGGCATCGGCGTACCGCGGCGCCTCGGGTCGTCGGTCGACGAATGGGGGGACCTCGAGCCACCGGCGCGGATCGAGCTCCATTTGGAAGAGATCGTGTCCGAAGGAGGAGTACCCGACGTACACCAGGCTGCGGCCATCGGGCGCCACCTCAGGGTAGAACGCGCCGGTGCGAACGTTCGTAACCTGCCAGATCTTGCCGCCCTGGCGATCGTAGGCGAACACGTTGGGGATCCCGAGCACACGATCGGACGCGAAGAAGACGTGCCGGCCGTCGGGGGAAAAGCTGGGCTCCCAATCCATCGCGCGGTCGTACGTGATCGAGAGGAGACGCCCCGTGGCGACTTCGACCAGTCGGATGTCACGATAACCACCCTCCGTCCACGCGCTGTAGGCGACCCACTCGCCGTCCGGCGAAAAGCGCGGCGTGTAGGCCTGCTCGAAGCGCGCGCTCGGGACGAGCGCGCGCGTTCCGACGAGGGTGCCATCCTCTTGGAGCTGCGCGATCATCAGCGTCGTCGTGCCGCGATGGTTCTCGGTGAAGACGACCCGCGTGCCGTCGGGGCTCACGTCGGGGTCCTGCGTGCGGGCTCCCTCCGTGAGTCGTTTGCGCTCGGGCTCGAAACCGCTCGGCGCGTCGACTCCGCGTGGCAAAAGAAAAAGGTCGTTCAGCGCGTAGATGCGCTTGTGGACGGCCACCGAGTTGAAGACGAGCCGGCCATCCTGCGCGAATGACGCGCTGCCGTGGCCCGCGACACGCACCGCGAGCTCGCCGTCTTGGTCCGACCCGCGAGATCCGCCGAGCGGCAGCCGGTAGAAGCCGGGCCGCGAGTGACCATCGTCGCGGTAATAGAGAAGCTCGGCGGGGGCGTCCGTCTTCTTGGCGGCAGGAGGAACGAAGCGCGGGTTGCCGGCGACCTGACCGCGATTGGTGAGGCGCGTCCCCTCGCGAACGCCGAGGGCCTCCACCTGGCGCATCTGATCCGCGTATTTGGCTGTGAGATGCGACGTCCAACCTACGTAGAGCTCTTCGTACGTGCGCCCCGTCGCGCGCCGGATCGATCGATTGATGCTCCATGGCATGACTTGCCGGCCGTAGTCGTCGACGACGGCGCGCAGCGCCGATTCGCCGTAAACATCTGCGATCCAGCGCAGAAACCGCGATCCGTAGAGGTACCAGAGGTTGCCCTGCGGCCAGCGGCGGACGAAATGCGAAATTTGATCGAGCGACGCCATGCGATGCTCGAGCACGTCCGCGCGCATGTACATGTCGAAGATCGACGATCGCAGGCGTCCCCCGGTCGTAAGATCGCTCTCTTGGACTACGGCGAGCCCCTCCAAGATCCACTTCGGTTGCGCGCGGTTGGGAAGCCACCACTTGCCGGTGATGCGATTGACGAGCGCCGGGATGCCCCCAGCGCTGTCGGTATGGATCACGTGGGTGTGCTCGTGCACCACGAGCTCGAGCTGCCAATCGTCGTAGTCCCCGAGGGGCGACAGGTCTTCCGGCGCGGTCACCCAGAGATGAATGGAGTTGTAGGGAAAGGCATCGGCGAAGCCGTTGGCGTCATCGGTGTGATCGCTGAGCACGATGTGCGTGACGTCGTTGAGCTCGTGCCCCACGGCGATCTCGAGCCGTTCGTTCACCCCCTCGGCGAGCGCGGCCACCTTCTCCGCGACCCGCTCGAGACCCTTGTAGTAGTGAATCCGAAAATGGACGGTCTCGATCGTCCACCATTGGAGATAGGGATCGCTCGCGGCATGCGCGGGCCGCGCCGCCGACAGGAGCTTCCAGACCAGGACGAGCAGGAAGACGACGGACGAAAACGACGGGCGCTGTCGAGACAAGGGCACTGGGCGCCCGTTGGGCGTCACAAATCGTCGTGGAAGAGCGGCTCGCGGTTTCGGACGTAGCGGTAGATGAGCTGACGGGCTTCCGGCGCGATCTGCGTGAACTGAGCGCCGAACCCCGGGGGCGCGCTCGCACCGTGCGACGAGGAGTCGACCGTCTCGCGCGTCCACCGAACGATGGCTGCCGCGTCGAACTCGTAGCCGCCGGGCATCGAGACGTGCACGGTGAGCGGCTGCCCGACGCGCGGAATCTTGTAGGTGGCGATGAAGATCCCGCCGTGCTCGACGACGTCGTTGCCCGAGAGTCCCTTGTAAAAATTCGACGGGCTATGCGCGCCGAGCTCGGCGTCGACGCGCATGTTCGGGCCATTCGCGGCCGCGGCCGCGGCGTGGGGAGGCGCGCCCGGGGGCTGCTCGGCCATCATGGTCGGCTGATACGGATTGGCGGCGGCTTGTGTCGGCGCGACGGCCGCCGCGGCCACGTACGTCGCGGCGTACGCTTGCGCTGATTGAGAGGCAGGCGGAGGCGCGTACTGCTGTTGCGGCGGAGCCGCGGGATTGGCGTACTGCTGCTGCGGCGGCGCGGCCGGCGCTTGACGCGGGGGCTGCTGAGCGGGTGCCTGTTGCGGCGGCGCATATTGCGGCGCGGCGTAGGCTTGTTGCGCTGGCTGCTGCGGGGCGGCTTGGGGGCGAGGCGCTGGCGGCGCGGCCTGTCCAGCGGGCACCTTGGTCAGGCCGTGGATGAGACCCAGCGAACCCGCGACCGCTTCGAGCGCCTGTTGTACGGCGGGATGGTTGGAGGGTTGCTGTTGCAAGAGCTGGAGGGCGCGGCGCGTCGCATCGAGTGCAGGGGGGGCCTGCGCTGCGGCTGCGGCGCCTCCCGATTTTTCGATCTGGAAGAGGGCCCCCATGGCACTCGAAATGGGTTCGGCAATGCCCATCAGTTGCTGGGGAACCTTGGGATCGGACTGGATTGCGCCTAGCGCCCGGGCAAGAGCCTCGCGAGCGGATTTCGCAGCCGAGACGGGATCGGACATGAACCCTCCTGATCGACTAGCCTATCACCAACTCGCGGCTCCTTGCGACGACGCCGACGAGCCCCCTTGCATCGAGCAGCTCCCCGTCGATTTCGCCCCGCACTAGCTCGATCGCCCCGTCGCCCGCGCGAATGACGGCGTGTTCGTCCACCACGGCAGCTTCTCCCGCCGCGAGGGCGCGAGGAAACGCCGCCGCGGGCCGCGCGTCGAGGATGGTCACAATCTCGTCGCCGATTTCGGTGAAAGCTCCAGGGGAGGGGGCCAGAGCGCGTATCCGCCGCAGCAATCGATCGATGGGCCACGACCATACGAGCGCGCAGTCGTCGTCGGAAGGTGTCGGTGCGAGGGTGGCGAGGGATTCGTCCTGGCTTCGCTCGGGGATCCGCTCACCCGCGGCCAACCTGCGCACA
>Ga0111538_10005666_pt1 | contig 17040 bp, 13 predicted proteins | sample SoiMethybrSBSTD1_FD_79669 | JGI IMG/M metagenome (GOLD analysis project Ga0111538, IMG submission 79669) | Bulk soil microbial communities from a Populus tree surrounding site in Tennessee, USA - Soil MetaG P. TD hybrid SBSTD1 (version 2)... | ecosystem: Environmental > Terrestrial > Soil >...
GGCGTCGCCAGCCTGATTCGCTATCGCAGCAAGGTCGACGATCCGAAGGACGCGAGCGTCATGCTCGGATGCCTGACGGTCGGTCTCGCGTCAGGCGTCGAGCTCTACGGCCTGGCCGCGTTTTCGACGCTCTTCATTCTCGGCGTCCTGTGGGTGGTCGAATCGCTGGAGCCCGAACGGGTGAAGACGTTCGAGCTCAAGGTCACGACCTCGGACCCGACGGCAATTCGCAGTGAGCTCGAGCTGCTGCTGCGGCGCTACAAGATCAAGTTCGAGCTCCGCACAGCAGGGCCGAAGGAACTGGTCTACGAGGCAAACCTGCCGTTGGCCATACGCACCGACAAGGTGGCGAACGCCATTCTCCAGTTGAGACCCGGCGGCGAGACGGAGGTTGTGTGGGAGGAGAAGAAGAAGAAATAGTTTGAAGAGGTGCCTGCGATAGATGGCCAGACAGATCCTGCTTGTGGACGACGACGCCGAAGTGCGGCTGGCGGTGGACCGGCAGCTCAGCGATCTCGGGTGGGAAGCTGTCGTCGTCAACTCCGCTGAGGAGGCGATGCGCCTCGTCGCGGAGCAGGTCAGGGTTGACGTCCTGCTGACCGAGCTGCAGCTGCCGGACATGGACGGTCGCGATCTCGCCTGGGCCGTCTGTCAGAAACGGCCGTTCGTGCGGGTGGCGTTCATGGCGCGTGACTCACCTGAAGAACCGCTCGATGCGCAGGCCGCGCCCGTTCTCATGAAGCCATTCACGGCAACGGCGCTTTCGAACGCGCTTGCCGGGGCCAGGCCTTTGCGCAGAGCCCGCTGACCATCCGTTCTGAACGATAATCGGCCCCCGTGGGCATCGGCCGAGTCTGCGTGTCAGTGTGCGTACTTGCGTACCTGTTCGCTGTGGCGATTGCGTCTTGGAGCAGCGCCGCGGCAGCGGATCGACTCGTGCCCTTCGTCGACATCACTGCGCAGTCGCGTCTGAATTTCGTTCACGTCAACGGAGCGAGCGGCGAATTGCTGCTGCCGGAAGTCATCGGCGCGGGCGGCGCACTGTTCGACTACGACAACGACGGTGACCTGGATCTGTTTGCCGTCCAGGGTGGTGCACTGCGGCCTGTTCAGAATTCGACGGGCGCGCCGAAGAGCCGGCTGTATCGCAACGACGTCGATGCCCGAGGCGCGCGTCGAGTGCAGTTCACCGATGTGACCGAGGCGAGCGGGCTGACCATCGCTGGCTATGGGATGGGCGCCGCGACCGGCGACTTCGATAACGACGGCTGGATCGATCTCTACGTTACGGCCATGGGACCGAACCGCCTGCTCAGGAACAACGGCGACGGAACGTTTGCCGACGTTACCCGTGCAAGTGGCACCGCCGATGGCCGATGGAGCACGAGCGCGACGTTCTTCGACTATGACGCCGATGGCTGGCTCGATTTGTTCGTTGCGCACTACGTGGACTTCAGCGTCGACATGAAGCGTGGATGTTTTGCCGCAGATTCGGCGCGCGACTACTGTAATCCGGCGGTCTACGCGGCGGTCCCCGATCGCCTGTTCCGTAACAACCGCGATGGCACTTTCACGGACGTCTCCAGTCGCGCCGGATTTCTGCGTGCAGCGGCGCGTGGTCTCGGCGTTCTCGCCGCGGACTTCAACGGCGACGGCTGGACCGATCTGTATGTGGCGAATGACGGCGATCCGAACCAGCTGTGGATCAACCGCGCCGGCGGCGGAACATTTACCGATGAAGGACTGCTGGCGGGAGTGGCCGTCAACCGGACAGGGCAGGCACAGGGCAGCATGGGGATCGACGCCGCCGATATCGACGCCGATGGTGACGAGGATCTGTTCGTTACCAATCTCGACAACGAAGGCAACACTTTATATCGCAACGTCGGCAGGATGCTGTTCGAGGATCGAACGTCGGAGAGCGGCGTGTTCAAGATTGGATTCACCGGATTCGGCGCCCGCTTCCTCGATTACGACAACGACGGATGGCTCGATCTCGTCGTCGCCAATGGCGCCGTCAGACGATCGCGTCGCCAGGCGCAGCAGGGTGACGCGTTTCCGCTGCGACAGCGGAATCATTTGTTCCGGAACGAGCGCGGCCGCTTTGCGGACGTGACCGATCAGGCAGGGCCCGCGTTCGCGGGCCTGAATGTCGGGCGCGGCGTGGCGACGGGCGATCTCGACAACGACGGCGACGTCGATCTGGTGATCTTCCACAACAGCGGTCCGGCGCAGGTGTTGTTGAATGACGTCGGCCAGCGCCAACACTGGCTTGGCATTCGTGTCATGGATGGACGCCACGACGCGGTTCAGGCTCGCGTGTCGGTCGTGGACCGGCGCGGACGCATCGTGTCACGACGAGTGCAGGTGGATGGCAGCTACTGCACGGCCGGCGACCCACGCCTGCTGTTCGGCCTTGGTGGCGATGCCGCACCGCGGACGGTGCGCGTGCAGTGGCGCGGCGGCCGCGTCGAAGAGTTCCGCGACCTCGCCCCCGATCGGTACTGGGTGCTGGAGGCTGGCAAGGCGCCGCGAAAGTGACCGTATCCCTCGGTGCCTCAGTGTGTCGGCGTGTCGTCCGCCTTTTTGCTGCGACGCTCTTGTGTGTCGCACCTGGTTTCAGCCAGGAGGCGACGCTGCCGCCGCCACGCGCCGGCCTTCAGGCCGTTCCCATTCCTCAGCTCGACGCGGTGGAACCTGCTGTCGTGGAGCAGCTTGGCGCTGCCGAACGACAGCTGCGGGACGCAATCGCGCAGCGGGCTGCGACGCGGGATCTGGCGTCGGCCTACGGCTCGCTGGCGCAGCTCTTTCATGCCTACGAAATCTTTGACAGTGCCGAGCCGGCGTACCTGAACGCCATCCGACTTGCGCCGGGCGAGGTCCGGTGGCCCTACCTGCTCGGATACCTCTATCAACAGACCGGAAGATTTGACGAGGCGATGACGAAGTTCCAGGCAGTTCAGCAGCTGCAGCCTGGCCACCGGGAGTCGTCAGCGCGCCTCGCCGACGTCTTCCTGCGCGTCAATCGCCTGCGTGAGGCGCGAGAACGATTCCGCGAGCTGACCGACGTGTACCCGGCGTTCGCGCGTAACGGGTTGGGTGAGATAGCGCTGCGCGAGGGTCGCTTCGAGGAAGCGGCTGACCACTTTCGCCGTGCTCTGGAGCGGGCGCCGCGCGCCACATCGCTGCACTACTCGCTGGCGATGGCCTACCGTGGCCTCGGACGCCTCGAGCAGGCGCGCGTCGAGCTGGAGCAGCGTGGCCCTGGCGGCATCACTCTCGGCGATCCGACCGTCGATTCGCTCACCGGTCTTGTCCGCGGCGAACGTCTTCTGGTCATTCAAGGACGTCGCGCGCTCGATGGCGGCGACCTGCGGGCTGCGGCTGACTGGTTTACGAGAGCGGTCGCCGTGGCGCCGCAGAGTACGGCGGCACGGACTAATCTGGGGTCTGTGCTGGTCCAGCTTGGTGAGCCGGACAACGCCATCGAGCAGTTCCAGGAAGTGACGCGGTTGGAGCCGGGCGACGAGGACGCGAGACTCACCCTCGCGATCCTGCTCTCCGAGCGGTTGCGGTTCCGCGACGCCGTGGCGCTGTTGAGCGAGGCGTATGCGCGCTCGCCGCAGTCCGTTCGCACGGCGACGACCCTGGCGCGGCTGCTGGCAGCCTCGCCTGATGCCGGATTACGCGACGGTGCGAGGGCGCTGGAAATTGCGATGAGCGTCTACACGTCCGACAACTCGCCGGTACACGCGGAGACCGTCGCGCTCGCGCTTGCTGAATTGCGCCGCTGTTCCGAGGCGTTGGCGTGGATGCGAAAGGCCGTCGCCGCGGCGGAGCAGTCGGGGGACGCAGGGGAGGCCGGGAGGTTGAAAGGGGAGTTGGGGAAGTACGCTTGCCAATGAAGATCGATGATCGATGATTGATTGGATCAATGGAGATCGGCCAATTGCTCCATCTCCATTAATCCAATCAAATCATCATTCATCAATCGTCGTTCATCGATGATCGCATCTTTACCACTCGAAATCCGCGCTGATCTTGAACAGGCGCGGCAGCAGGATGCCGGTCGGCGTACGCCACGCCGTTCCGTACGTCGCGTTCTCGGTGATCACCGAGTTCGAGTTCGTCACGTTGTAGAAGTCGAAGTTGATGTTCGTCCGCGTCCCTGCGGCACGGAAGATCTTCGACATGCGAAAGTCGATCTGGTTGAGCCGCTCGATGAACACCTCACCAGCCGGCACGATATTGATCGTGCGCCACGGTCCCTGACTGAACGCGCGTCCGAGGGTCGTGTTGCCCACGCTGCAGAACGGCAGCACGACGCCGGCGCAGACATTCGCATTGGCCGCGAGCTGCGTGCCGGGCAGGTTCTGGAACGTGCCGCTGACCTGTACATCCACCTTCGGAATCGTGTAGGCGGCCATCCCCTGGTACCGCGTTCGCCAGCCGTTATTCTGCCGGCACCGTTCGAGCGGCCGTGTGCTGAAGACGAACACGCGTGACGGGTTGAACAGGACCTGCGCGATTTCCGGCGCCTGCGCCATGACGTCGCAGTCGTCGGTGAGCTGGCGTCCGGTCCCGAAGCCGCCCTGCACCAGCAGTCCGTTCTGCATCCGCGCGTTGACGGTGACGTTGACGCCGTCGAAGTACTCGATCATCTTGCCGTAGTTGTCGCCGAAGGTAACGAAGAGGTTCTGAGCCGGCAGAACCCCGGGTCGCAGATCGAATGCAGTGAATGTCTGACCGCCGCCGCCCGGCAACCGCGGATCGTTGGGCGCGACGAAGGTGAACCTGTCGTAATCCGCGGGGGTCACGCTGATGTCGTCTGCGACGCGCAGATTGCCGTACCACCGGCGCGCGTACTGCACCTCGACGCCCAGCCGCGGCAGGATTTCATGCTGGATAGTAGTCGTGAATTCCCAGTTGTATTGGCGATGCCCCCAGCCGGTAAGCGTGTCGGGGTCATAGCTGATGTTCGGGATCGGGGCTCCGAACGTTGCGGCGTTGGTCAGCGGCCCGCATTCGCCGTTGGCGCCGTAGTTCAGCAGGTTGCACTGCGGAACGAAATCGCCGTCGATGCCCAGCCCGTGGGTGTCGTCCCAGGTGCGCGTGTCCTGGGTATTCAGGCGGTTGATCGGGCTCGGGTTGTCGCTGATGTTATCGATCGCGGCGAAGCCGCCGGTCGTCCCGAGGCCTTCGAGGTACTTACCCAACGTCACCTTCAGCGCCGTTTTTCCGTTGCCGAACAGGTCGTAGGTCGCGCCGAGCCGCGTCGTGATGTCCTTCAGGCTGATGCTGTCCTGTTCCGGGAACGTGACATTGAGGCTTGGCGCAAGAGCTGTGGGCCCGACCGATGTTGATGGGAAGCTGTTGGCGAAATTGTCATAGCGGATGGCGCCGGATAGCGTCCACCGGCCCACGTTCCAGCGGTCCTGCGCAAAGACGCCGAGGTCTCGATTGACATTGACCCTGACGGTGCGTGGCACGATTCGATACGTGATCCCTCCCGGAATGCCGTTCGCAAACGTGTAGCTGTATGGCGCGGCCGGGTCGGAATACGTCGTGTTCTCGTGATGGCCGTAGGCGTTGTTGAAGCCGACCTTGAAGGTGTGGCTGCCGGTGATGTACGACACGGCGGCGCGGTAGTGGATGTTCCAGTTCCACGAGTTGTTGAACGTTGGCGACGCGCGGTAGGTCAGATTCAGGCCAGCGAGGTTCGCGGCGCGTTCTTTTGGATCGGTGATGCTGGCGGGTACACCGTGCGGGTTGTCGTTGATGGAGACGATACCAGGCGTCAGCGACTCGATGTTTCCCGCCTTGCCGACCTGCGGGTGCATGCCGCCCCAGCGCTCCACCCGGTGGATGCCGCTCGCCTCGATGAGGAGCTTGTTGCTGACGGGATTGTTCCAGTCAACCGTAACAAAGCGCTGTAGCGGGAAGCGCCGATCGACACCGGCTTCGGGTGTGTTCATGCCACCGCCGGGCTGTACGCCGATCTGCGTCGAACACGCACAGAAGTTCTCGAAGTCGGCGGTGATGCCGATTTTGTTTTTCTGATTGACCTGCCAAGTCAGCCGTCCCTGCGCGATCTGCTGATCCTGATGCAGGATCGCCTGCTGTGACGTCGGCACGTACGTATAGGTGTTAAGGTTGTTGGCGTTGGCGTTGTGGAACAGCCCGGCGACATAGTTTTCCGCGAACAGATAGCGGGCCGACGCGAAAAACCACAGTTTGTCTCGCTGAATCGGGCCGCCGAACCCAGGATTGAAATCGCCGTTCTGTTTGATCTTGTTCGGGGCGCTCAGGCCCCGCGCTTCGACGTCGCTGCCGGTGAAGTTGTCGCTGACGAAGTCCTCGCCAGCATAGCTGCCGAAGATCTTTCCGCTGTATCGGTTGCCTCCGTCCCTGGGGATGAAGTTGATGCGGACGCCGCCGGTCGCCGCCTGCGCGTCCACCGCCGACACGTCGATGGCGAACTCCGCGGTGCCCGTGGCGTTCGGCACGGCGCCGCCGCCCCATCCGCCGGCAATCATCGAGCTGAGTGCCACGCCGTTCACCATCATGCGCTGGTCAGCGGTGCGTCCACCGTTCGCTTCAAGCGATGCGACTTCCTGCACCACCGATCCGCCGACGTCCTGGCTCATGAACGCGCCTTTGACGACGCCGGGTATCAGGACGCCGACCGTAAACGGCGTGCGCGAACTTGGAATCGCCGTGACGATTTCCTGATCGAGCACCGTCTGCCGCGTCGTCGACTCGAGGTTGACGACGGGACTTTCGCCGGTGACCGTGACCGTTTCCTGCACGTTGCCGACAGAAAGATCGGCATTCACCGTGATGATCCCGGTGCCGCTTACCTCGATCTTCTCCTGCACGACACTCCGGAACCCGCTTAAGGTGAACGCCACGCGATAGACGCCCGGCCGGAGGTCGGGAATCGTGTAGCGGCCGTTGGCGTCGGATGTCGTCGAGCGCGCCTTCTCGATGAGCGCCGGACTCGAGGCCTCAACGGTGACGCCCGGCAGAACGGCGCCCGATGAGTCTTTGACGACTCCGGAGAGTGTCGCCTGTGCGTGAGCGACAACAGGGAAGAGCAGAAACAGCGCGAACGCTGTCAGACCTCGGAGAGTTCCACGCATCATCGCACTTACCTCCCGTGAGGGTGAACCAGGGGCTTGTCCGATGTAACGCCGGGATGTTGCTATCGGGTTATAGGGATGTCAAGGGAGGGGCGGTGACCGTTGGAGGGCAAATTTCAAACAAACTTGGACAATTCCGTACTCCCGCAAAGCAGCGCCCGGATGCGAGAATGCCGGCGGACCACGACCCATGAGCCGGAGCGTTCTCGTAATTCTCGTCGTGCTCTCCGGTTGTCATCGGCGGGAGCCGGCTGAGCCTGCGACCAGCAGCCCGCCCATGGACTGGTTCGTCGAGCAGGCCCAGTCAAGCGGCCTCGACTTCGTTCATGTGAACGGCATGTCCGGCGAGCGATACATCGCCGAAATCATGGGACCGGGCGTCGCGCTGTTCGACTACGACAACGACGGCGATCTCGACATTTACGCCGTGCAGGGGCAGGCGCTTCGCAAGGGTGATCAGCCGCCGCAATCGCAGGACCGGCTGTTCCGCAACGACCTCGAAGTTCGCGCCGATGGCTCGCGGGTCGTCCGATTCACTGACGTGACAACGCCCGCCGGCCTGGTACCACGATCGTATGGAATGGGTGTCGCAGCCGGGGACATCGACAACGACGGCTGGATCGACCTCTATCTCGCACGGTTCGGGGAGGATGCGCTCCTGCGCAACAACGGTGACGGCACCTTCACCGACGTGTTCGCCAAGAGTGGGCTTACTGACCCCGGCTGGACCGTCGCCGCGTCATTCCTCGACATCGATCGCGATGGGCGGGTGGACCTGTTCGTCTCCTCCTATGTCCGTTACAGTCCCTCGGCGGATATCAACTGCGTCGCGCCGTCCGGTGTCCGCGACTACTGCAGTCCGCAGAGTTACACGCCGGTACCGGGACGCTTGTTTTGGAACAAAGGAAGCGGCCGTTTCCAGGACATCTCCATCACCAGCGGCATCGTCAAGGAATATGGACCGGCCTTGGGGACGCTCGCCTTCGACGCCAACGGCGACGGGTGGATCGATCTCTACGTTGCCAACGACGGAGCCGAGAATCAGTTGTGGCTGAACCGCAGGAACCGGATGTTCGAAAACGGCGCTGTGCTCGCGGGGGTTGCCGTCAACGCCGCGGGCAAGCCTGAAGGCAGCATGGGAGTCGACGCCGGCGACTTCGACAATGATGGCGATGAAGATCTGGTCATCGCCAATCTCACGGGAGAGGGATCGACCCTGTACGAGAACGACGGCAAGGGAGGGTTTCAGGACATCGCCGCAGCCACTGGTCTGCGGACCAGGAGCCTGCCGTACACCGGTTTTGGCACGGCCTGGTTCGACGCCGACAATGACGGCTGGCTCGATATCCTGACGGTCAACGGAGCCATCGCAACGATTCAATCGCTGGCCGCTGCCGGGGATCCGTTTCCGCTGCATCAGCGCAAACAGCTCTTTCGCAATACAGGCTCCCGCAGGTTCGAAGACGTCACGGGCGCGGCCGGAGCCGCATTTTCATCGTCCGAGGTCGGCCGCGGTGCCGCATTCGGCGACATCGACAACGACGGCGATACCGACATCGTCGTGGCCAACAACAACGGTCGGATGCGACTGCTGCTGAACCAGCGTGGTCAGAGTTCACGATGGATCGGCGTCCGCGCCGTGGGTCCGAACCGAAGTGACATGCTGGGCGCGCTTGTCGGGATGGAGCTGTCTGACGGCGCGGTGCGGTGGCGACGCGTCCGCAGCGATGGGAGCTACGCCTCCGCCAACGATCCGCGCGTGCTGTTCGGTCTTGGGCAATCGGGACAGCCGGCGCGCCTGCGCGTGCGATGGCCGGACGGACGTGCGGAGGACTGGCCATTGACGACGGTCAATCGGTGGGTTCTCGTCCAGGAAGGCGCCGGGTGGCGATGACTCGACGTTTCCTGATGGTCTGCGCGGTCGCCGTCTGCCTTGGTGAGTGCAGCCGGACACGGGAGAACGCCGCGGACTCGACAGCAGCGGTTCCTGCTCTCCCACCACTGGGGGATCTGGCCGGGCTCGACGAATCGCTGCAGCAGCGGATTCGAACCGAGCACGCAGGTCTTGCCGGCGCCGCCGGCTCAGGGTCAAAAGAGCAAGCTGCGGACGCGTACGGCCGCCTTGGCATGCTGCTGCTCGCGTCGGAGCGCTATGCGGCTTCCGCACCATTCTTCGCTGCTGCCCGCACGCTCCGGCCTGAGGACATGCGGTGGCCGTACTACCTGGGCCATGTCCACACGCGACTGCAAGAGCCGGACAAGGCCGTGACGTTCTTCGAGGAGTCGTCTCGCATCGATCCACGCTACGTGCCGTCGCTGATATGGCTTGGTGAAACCTATCTGACGCTTGGACGTCCCGCAGAGGCCGAACGTCAGTTCGCCGCGGCGATTGCAATTCAGCCGGCCTCTGTTGCCGCGTGGTTCAAGCGCGGAAGAGCAGCTCTCGCCGTCCGCGACTATTCGAACGCGGCTGCGTACCTCGAGCGCGCGCTCTCGCTCTCCGATTCGGATCCGATTCATTACCAGCTTGGTCTCGTCTATCGCGCAATCGGCGACCGCACCAGGGCGGAGCAGCATCTGAAACGGACCGGAGACGCCGCGTCCGTTGTGCCCGACGATCCGCTGATGGACTCATTGCCGGGACTGCTCGGTACGGGGGCGGCCTATCTGACGCGCGGTCTCGAGGCAGTCGATCGGCGCGATTGGCCGACGGCCGTTCTCAACCTGCGCAAGGCGAGCGAGCTGTCGCCGCGCGACGCAGCTGTGCACCTCAATCTCGGCACGGCGCTGTTCCTGTCTGGCGATCGCGCCGCGGCGCGGACGGCGTTCGAAACGGCCATCCGTGTCGGTCCAGAGCTGCCAAAGCCGCACTACACGCTCGGACTGCTCGCTGAGACGGAAGCGCGTGACCAGGAAGCCATCGACCATTTCACGTCGGCGGTACGGCTCGATCCCAATTACCTGGAAGCGCAGGCGAGCCTGGCGGATGCTTTGCGGCGAAGCGGCAAGGTGCAGGAGTCGCTGGCGCACTATCTGAAGGCGCTCTCCGTGAATCCCGGCGCGTCACAGGCGCGCTTCGGATATGCGATGGCGCTCGTCCGGCTCGGCCGTCATCGCGACGCCGCCGCGTGGCTGAGGGAGGCGAGCGCGATGCAGCCCGAGCAGGCGGGGTTCGCCCACGCGCTTGCACGGCTGCTGGCGGCGGCTCCTGAGGAGTCCGTGCGGAACGGACACGAAGCCGCGCAGATCACCGATGCGCTGCTGCGCTCGAACCGGAGCTGGACGCTGTTTGAAACGCGGGCGATGGCCGCTGCTGAACTCGGCCAGTTCGAGGACGCCACGCAGTGGCAGCAGCAGGCGATCGAGGGCGCGACGTCCGCCGGGCAACCGGCCGCCGCTGCACACATGCAGCGCGTCCTCGACGGCTACCGGCGTCGACAGCCATGCCGCACGCCGTGGCGCCCCGGCGATCCGATCTTCTTTCCACGTCCGGCAGCGTGAGCCTGTAAGATTTCCAATCTGATTTCAGTCCTCCTCCGTAGATCTGATGACGAGGACCCCGCACCTGCAGGCGCCGGCGAACGTGGCAGCGGCAGAGGCCGACATCGACGTGGTGCAGCGGCTCGCGGCAGGCGACCGCGACGCGGTGGCGGAGCTCTACGACCGGCATGCGGCGCGTGTGCTCGGGCTTGCCTACCGCATCGTGCGTAACAGCAGCGACGCCGAAGACGTCGTCCAGGAGGTGTTCGCGCAGGCGTGGCGCACGGCGCCGAACTACGAACGAACCCGCGGAACAGTCGCCGGGTGGCTGCTGATGATGGCGCGGACCCGGGCGATAGATCGATTGCGCTCGCGCCAGGCGCGCCGGGACGATGGCGAGTCGAATCTCGAAGCGATGCCCGCCGTCGTCGAGCCGCCGTCGGATCGTCTGATTGCCGACGAGCAGGCCGCCCGCGTGCGCGAGGCGCTGCTGGCGTTGCCCGTCGAACAGAAGACGGCCCTCGAGCTGGCCTACTTCGAAGGCTTGACCCAGAGCGAGATCGCCGAGCGGCTGCGGACGCCGTTGGGGACGATAAAGACGCGAATACGCTCGGCCCTCGCCAGCCTGCGCCGGAGCGTGCGGCCATGACGATGGATCGGCACGTGGAGATCGCAGATCGGCTCGAGGCCTACGTACTTGGTCAGCTGTCCTCGGACGAGAGGCGCGAGATCGATGCACATCTCGCGAGCTGTGCGACGTGTGCGCACGACGTGCGCGATCTGAATGACGTGTTCGCCGGTATCGGTGAATCCGTACCGCCGATCGCACCGCCGCCGGCGCTGCGTCAGCGGGTGGTGAACGCCGTAGCGGTAACGCCGCAGGAACCGGGACGGACCGTGGTGATGAAGTCCCGCCGCCGTCCCCTGTGGGTGCGCGCGACGTGGGCGGCTGCCGCCGCCATCGTGCTCGCGGTGGGCGTCGTCGCGTATCGAATCGACCAGTCGCGACAGCAGCTCGCCAGCGACGTCGCGCAATTGCGGACGGACAACGACGGTCTGCAAGAGCGGCTACGACAGTTCTCGGCTCAGACAGACCTCGCGCTGTCGATCCTGACCGCCGCGGATATGCGCGAGATTCCGTTGACCGGCAGCGACAGCTACGCGACGGCGGCGGCGCGCGCCTACTTGAGCCCGACACGCGGCCTGCTGGTGGTCGCCGATCGCATGCCCGTTCCGCCGCCTGGCCGGATTTATCAGGTATGGGTGATTGAAAACGGAACGCCGGCGAGCGCGGGGCTTCTCGCGGAGCCGTCAAGCGGCCGCGGCATGCTCATCGCCACGCCGCCACGGTTGGGAGCCGGTGGGAGTGTGACCGTCGCCGTGACCGACGAACCGCCGGGAGGCCTGCTGGCGCCGTCGGGATCCATTCGTCTCGCCGGGTCGATCTAGCCCCAATCCGAATCGGACCTTCACCCGTAGCACCTCGCAGGGAGGTGCACGTGCCGCAACGTTCTTCGATCTTTGGCGTAACGCTTGTCGCGTTCGCGCTGGCGCTGACCATGTCCGGGTCGGCGTCGAGTCATCGCGAAGCTCCGCTCATCAGCCAGGACCCGCTCGCCGACAACACAGACGTCTATGCGTTTGTCAGCCCGGCCAGTCCGGACAAAGTCACGCTCATCAGCAACTTCATCCCGCTGCAACTGCCGTCGAGCGGCCCGAACTTCTGGAAGTTCGACGACAACGTTCTCTACGAAATCATGGTGGACAACGACGGCGATGCCGTCGAGGACATCACGTTCCAGTTCCGGTTCCGCACCGAGACACGCAACCTGAACACGTTCCTCTACAACACCGGGCAGATTACGTCGATCGACGACAACGACTGGAACGTGCGTCAGTTCTATTCAGTCACGCGCATGGACGGCCCACGGCGGCAGGGACGCGGGCAGGTGCTCGCCGAAAACGTTCCATCGCCGCCGGTCAACGTCGGCGTCCGTTCGATTCCTGACTACGCCTCCGTCGCCGCCCAGGCCGTTCGCACCCTGCCGAACGGGATGAAGGTCTTTGCCGGTCAGCGTGACGACGGGTTTTACGTGAACCTCGGTGTGTTCGATCTGCTCGGTGTCCCTCCGGTCGACAACAACACGCCCGACTCAATCGCCGGACTGAACGTCCACTCGATCGCGATCGAACTCCCCATCGCGATGCTCACCGCGAACGGCCGGCAGCCAGGCTCGCCGAGCGACTCCGACGCCGTCATCGGCGTGTGGTCGACTGCTTCGCGGCCGTCCGTGACGGTGCGCAACGGCAGCTCGGAACAGCACAACAACAACTACGTGCAGGTGTCCCGCCTCGGTCAGCCGCTGGTCAACGAAGTCGTGATTCCGCGCCGGTTGAAGGACGCATTCAATTCAATCGCGCCCACTCAGGACTCGGTGGCGCTGCCGTCGGTGCTCGACCCGGAAGTGCCGAAGCTGCTGCTCGCTCTGTTCGGCGTGCAGTCACCACCGCCGCCGCGACAGGACCTGGTGACGATCTTCCTTACCGGCATTCCCGGACTCAATCAGCCGCGTGGTGTTACTCCTTCAGAAATGCTCCGCCTCAACGTGGCGATTCGACCGTCGGCCAATCCGAATCCGCTCGGCGTCCTTGGTGGCGATCTCGCGGGCTTCCCCAACGGCCGACGCGTCGGCGACGACGTGACGGACATCGCGCTACGGGCGATGGCGGGGGCGACGCCGCTGACGCCGGCGTTCAATGGCGGAATCAACGCGCAGCTCGGCGACGGTGTCATGGGCAACGACGTCCCGTATCTGCCGACGTTCCCGTACCTCGGACTGCCGCATTCGGGAAATCAGTAGGGAGGCTGCGATGACAATCAATCGGTCTCTCCGCCAGTTCTTTGCTGCGACCGCGGTCCTGGTGGCGATTGCCGCCGGGACACGCATCCTGCTCCGTCCGTCTGCGCCACGGGAACAGGCGCGTCAGACCAGCGCGGCGTCGACGTCCCGCGCGGCGCTGGACGAAGTCATTACCGCCACGCGGCGGCGAGTCGCGGCGGATCCCGGCGACGGCGAGGCGGCCGTTCGCCTGGCTGACGCGCTGATGCGCGCGGCACGTGTGCAGGCTGACGCGTCGCTCCCGCTCGAGGCGGAACGGGTGCTGCGCACGACCTTGAAACACGCTGAGGACTACACCGCTCGACGGATGCTGGCTGCGGTGTACCTGTCGCAGCATCGGTTTGCCGAAGGACTCGACGTCGCCAGACAGTTGCAGGTCAGCCATCCGGAAGATGCGTGGAACTATGCGGTTGCCGGCGACGCGCTGCTCGAACTTGGCCGCTACGACGAGGCGTTCGACATGTTCGACCGGGCGGTAGGGCATCGGCCCGACGCGGGCGCTTATGCACGTGTCGCCTACGCAAAGGAGCTCCGCGGGGATCTCGCTGGCGCGCTTGATGTGATGAGGATGTCGGCGGAGGCAACCGCACCGCAGGATCTCGAGGCGCAGGCCTGGGTGCACACCCAATTGGGCCTGCTCCGGCTGCAGCTCGGCGGGCTCGACGACGCCGAGCGTGAGTTCGCGCGGGCAGACTTCCTGTTTCCGCACCACCCGTACGCATTGAACGGTCGAATCAAGCTCGCGCTCGCGCGTGGGCGATATGAAGAGGCATTGCGGCTGAACGAACAGGCGCCGAGAACTCCGGAATCACTTGCCGTGCGTGGTGATCTGCAGGCGCGACTCGGCAACCGATCAGCAGCGGAAGCCGCCTATGTCGAGGCGGAACGACTCGAACGCGATGGATGGAAGTCCGAGCAGCCGCAGCCAGGCGCGCTGGCCCGTTTCCTTGCCGAGCGCGACCGGAACATCCCCGAGGCGGTTCAGCTCGCCGAGCGCGCCGCGGCTGAGCGGGCCGACATCAACACGATGGACGCACTGGCGTGGTCATACTTCAAGGCCGGTCGGTTGAAGGACGCGGCCGTCGCCATCGAACGCGCCTTGCGGACCGGTACGCTCGATCCCCGCATCCGCTGCCACGCCGCGGTCATCGCTGACGCGCGACGGACCGGAACCATCCACCGATGCGACCTGCTGAATCCGGCGAAGGCCTGATACGGAATCCGTTCATGATGCCGTGACTCGCGGGCCTACTCTATGCATTCCTCCTTCAACAAGGAGGCATGCATGCCAGTGGAGTCGTTGCACGAATTGTTCATTGAAGAGCTGCGAGACATGTACGACGGCGAGAAGCGGATATTGAAGGCACTACCGAAGATGGCCAAGGCCGCAACCGCCGAAGATCTTCAGGAGGCGTTCACGTCACATTTCGAGGAAACAGAACGCCAGGTCGAACGTCTCGAGCAGGTGTTCGACGTGCTGTCAGAACGACCGCGCGGCAAGAAATGCGACGGCATCATGGGCATCCTCGAAGAAGGCAATAACGCCATACAGGAGCTCGACAAGGGACCAGTGCTCGATGCGGCGCTCATCGCCGGCGCGCAGAAAGTGGAGCACTACGAGATCGCGTCGTACGGAACGCTCGCGTATTTCGCCGAGCTGATGGGACACGAACAGGCCAAGGAGCTGCTCGGCGAGACGCTCGACGAGGAAAAGGCGGCGGACGAGAAGCTGAACGAAATTGCGAAGTCCGAAGTAAACCGTGAGGCTCTCACCGCTGAATCGGCCGAAGACGAAGAGGGCGCGACGTTCGGCGCCCGCGGCGGCCGCCGTTCCTCGGGTGCCGCAATGGCGAACGACAGCGGCCGCGGCTCGTCACGCGGTTCCGGACGATCCTCCGGCAGCTCTCGGACCCGCAACTCGCGCGGTGGTTCTTCATCGCGCAGCCGTGCTCGGGCGCGCCGTTGATTCGACGGCGGGCAACACCGGCGCGTCCGGTTGTTGCCCGCCGGCCGGCCGGCCGCCAGTGTGTTGGCCAACTCACGCGACCTGCTCGCGGGGCCTCTCCACAACCGAGCTGAAGCGGTAGGCCACCGCGCCCTGACGGACCTCCGTGAGCCGCGCCAGTGTAAAGGCTGCGATCGACATGATCACGTCGCGAACAGCCACGTCCAGGAAACCCGCCGCCGCAAGATTGAGCGCCACCGCGACGAGCCAGGCACTTGCTGCGTACGCCCCTACCCGCGTCCAGCGGGTCAGGATTGAGGCACCGACCGCGATCTCGATGACCCCGACCAGCGCCATGAACGTCCCGATCGAGATCGGCAACACCCGAACGGCGAGCGGGCTCACGTAGCTGCCCCAGTCCGCGAGAATATTGAAGAACTTGTCGAGGCCCGCGAGCGTGGCGGTCAGCCCGATGCCAAAACGCAGCGCGAACCAGCATGAATTGAGCTTGCTGTTCATCTGAGAAGTGCCTCCTGGCTGATTGGAGGAAGATGGGGGTTCGAAGGTGACGTGAAACCACTCGTGTCACCTTTTTCCGCGTCGTGACTCTTTACACTGTGATGATGGATCCGATCCTGGCCGCGAGCTCCGCTGTTCTCGTCGAACACGCCGACCACAGCGATGAGGAGGTCGTCCAGCAGGTTCTCGCCGGCCACACCGCGCTCTTCGAACTGCTCATGCGGCGGCACAACGAACGGTTGTACCGAGCCGCGCGCGCGATCACCCGGGACGACCGTGAGGCGGAAGACGTCATTCAGCAGGCCTACGTCAACGCCTACGCCAACCTGCGGCAATTCAAGGGCCACGCGCAGTTTGCGACCTGGTTGACGAGGATTGCGATCAACGAGGCCCTGGCGCGTGTGCGCCGCAGCGGCCGCTATGAGGCGTTTGACGAGGAACTGTCTGTTGTGGAGACCTTTGTGCCCATGAACCCGGCGCCGGATCCGGAGCACCAGGCCGTGACGGCCGAGCTGCGCAGCCTGTTGGAGTGGGCGATCGACGCGCTGCCCGACGGTGCACGCGAAGTGTTCGTGCTGCGCGACGTCGAGGGACTGAGTACCGCCGAGACTGCCGCCTCGCTCGGCGTGTCGGAGGATGTGGTCAAGACGCGGCTGTCGCGCGCCCGCGCGGCTCTCCGTCGTTCATTGCTGCAACGTGCCGGCGCCTCGGCGCCCGATGTCTTCCGCTTCTACCGGCCGCGGTGCGACCGCGTCGTGGCCGCCGTGCTCGCCCGCATCGCCACGATCACTCCGCAGTAGCCGCGTCACTTTTTCGGCCCTCGACACTCTGATCCTGTAGCCGTTCGAGTCGTTCGAGTCGTTCGGGTTCGAGTCGTTCTGGTCGTTCTAGTCGTTCGGCTCGTTCCAGTTCGCGAGTCCTTTCAGAACGACGAACGTCTACTAGAACTATTTGAACGGTCTGAACGATTCGAACGGCCCGAACGGTCCGAACGATTCGAACGATCCGAACGACTCGAACGATCCGAACGATTCGAACGATCCGAACGATTCGA
>Ga0111538_10005667_pt1 | contig 17039 bp, 11 predicted proteins | sample SoiMethybrSBSTD1_FD_79669 | JGI IMG/M metagenome (GOLD analysis project Ga0111538, IMG submission 79669) | Bulk soil microbial communities from a Populus tree surrounding site in Tennessee, USA - Soil MetaG P. TD hybrid SBSTD1 (version 2)... | ecosystem: Environmental > Terrestrial > Soil >...
CCTGGCCCGCACATCGTCGATCTGTATCCCGGCATCTATCAGGGCCCGGCGACCGAACCGCAGCAGCTCTATCGCCTGCCGCAGCTCACCTACGCCGACGATCATCCCGGCAACAGGATTCCGGCGCTGCGGTTCACATTCGAGATCACGCCCACTTCGCCACGGCGGAGTTCCTCGACAGCGACTCGCGAATAGCGAGCCACCTTTCCGCTTGCGGCGTCGGGCTGCATACCAGGGCCTGCGTAACCGCAGAGCGGTTTCACCCACCTTCGCTCGCCTGCAACCAGCTGCGAGCTCCGGCGGGCAACCAGGCGCGCCGAGCGATCACGGGCGCCGCTACGGATCGCAATCGACGGCAATCGATACACCTCGACGGTTCGCAGGACGTGGAGCGCGTCGATAACAGCAGGGCTCGCGACGTTTCTGTAAGCCGCACTCGGATCCTGTAATCCACAGCCGAGGTCACGCGTCTCGGCTGTTTCCGACGCCGCGCGACGGCTCATCAGCAATCGGATCCGATCTTTCCGCTCCCGATCGCACTGTCCGATTTACGACATGCGCGCGCGTCGTGACGGCACCTCCGTTGCGATTTGGAACCCTCAGTCCGCTTCTGTGATGCCGCGTTCCTGACGCACGCCTCACGCATTTCCAACGACCAAACACGAGCAGGGTTCAATGCGTTTTCAGATATCCGTGTTGCTGTCGGCGACTCTCACCTCGATTCTTTCTGTTTCTGCCGCGCACGCCGCGACCATTTCCGTGTCGAACGCCAGCGAGCTCCAGGCGGCGATCGACGCGGCGCAGGCCGGCGACGTCATCGCCCTCGACCCCAACGGCACCTACGTCGGCAACTTCGTGCTGCCGAACAAGGGCGTGCTCAGCGACTACATCACGATCCGCTCGGCCGCGCCCGACTCGTCGCTGCCCGCGGCCGGCGTGCGGATGACGCCGAAGTACGCGCCGCAGCTGCCCAAGATTCGCTCGTCGAACAACATGTCGGCGATGCGGACGGCCGCCGGCACCAACCACTGGAAGCTGATGTTCCTCGAGTTCCAGGCCAACGTCGGCGGCTTCGGCGACATCGTCGCGCTCGGCGCGGGCGATTCGACGCAGACGATGAACAGCCAGGTGCCATATGCGCTGGTCGTCGACCGCATCTACATGCACGGCGATCCAATCTTCGGCCAGAAGCGCTGCCTGTCGGTGAACAGCCAGGAGACCGACGTCATCAACTCCTACATCGCCGAGTGCAAGGCGATCGGCCAGGATTCGCAGGCGATCGGCGGCTTCAACAGCCCCGGCAACCTGCTGATCGAGAACAACTACCTCGAGGCCTCGACCGAGAACGTGCTGATCGGCGGGTCCGACCCGATGATCCCGAACCTCGTCACCACCAAGGTGACGGTTCGCAACAACCACATGGCCAAGCCGGTCGCCTGGATGAAGCCGATCATGCCGACGCCGGCCGGCGTCACCGCGCAGGCGGTCCCGGGCGGCGGTTCGCTTCCCGCCGGCACCTACGCCTACCGCGTCGCCGCGCGGCGGAAGTCGAACCAGAACAACCCTGCGACCTCGGCGTCGTCGGTGGAAGCGTCGGCGACGCTTCCCGCGGGCACGACCGGCGGCGTCACGATCTCGTGGACGCCGATCAGCGGCGCCGAAGTCTACCTGGTGTACGGCCGCACCCCGGGCGGGCAGACGATGTACTGGAAGACCACGGAGCCGTTCATCACCGACACCGGGGCCGCGGGCACTGCCGTCAATACCGGCATCGAGCGGCCGGGCTACGGCGGCACCAAGTGGGACGTGAAGAACATCTTCGAGCTGAAGAACGCGCAGAACGTGATCGTCGAATACAACCTGTTCGAGAACCTCTGGGTCGCGGGCCAGCCTGGCTACCCGATCGTCTTCACGCCGCGCAACCAGAACAACAAAGCGCCCTGGGTGGTCGTCCAGGATGTGGTGTTCCGCCACAACATCGTCCGCCACACGGCAGGCGGCGTGAACATCCTGGGCGTCGACAATGTGGCCGCGACCGGCAGCAAGCGTACGAACCACATCGACATCCACGACAATCTGTTCGACGATCTCACGAGCGAAACCTGGGGAGCGGCCAAGCCGTTCCTGATTGGCGACGGTCCCGAAGCCGTGACGATCAATCACAACACGATCATCACGAACCAGGCGACGATCGTCAGCCTCTACGGCTCGGCGGCGATGGGTTTCGTCTATACGAACAACACGTCGAAGCACAACAGCTACGGGATCAACGGCTCCGGGTCCTCCCTGGGAATGCCGACGATCACGACGTTTTCACCAGATGCGACGATCACCGACAACATCCTCGCCGGTGGCCCCGCGTCCAAGTATCCCGCGGGCAACTATCACCCCTCGGTTGCCGAGTGGATCGCCTGCTTCGTCGACTATGCGGGCGGCGACTATCACCTGCGGCCGGAGTGCGCCACCAGGTATCCGTCGACGGACGGTGCGGATCTTGGCGCCGATATCGACAGGCTGACGGGCGCGCCCGTCACGATACCTGTAAAGATCGAAACGACGACCCTGCCGAACGGCATGCTGAAACAGCCGTACGAGGCGTTCCTGACGTGCAAGGGTGGCGGCACGGTGCCGTGCGCCTGGAGTCTCCTCGCCACCTCACAGATGCCCGCCGGCCTTGCCTTCGATGCGGCGAGCGGAAGGGTTTTCGGCACGCCGGCGGCGTTCGGCAGCGGCACGATATCGGTCAGAGCGTTCGACCCGAAGGACACGGGCAATTTCGACGAAAGGGCGTTCGACCTCGTCATCGACGCGCCCGCGCTGGAAGTGAAGTATCCCAATCCGTCGCAAGGTGAGATCGGCGTGCCGTTCAGGCTGACTCCTGTAGTCACCAACGCGATTGGACCGTTGACGTTCGCGCCCGCAGGCGCGCTGCCGGACGGTCTGACGCTCGACGCTGTGTCGGGCGCGATTGAGGGCACGCCCACCAGGGTGGCGGTGTGGACGCTCGGCGTTCAGGTCGGCGATGCCCGAGGCGCCGCGCCGCTTCAACCGCTGACCATCACCATCGCGCCGGCCACGCTGACGATTCTTCCAATCGACCTGTCGCACGGCCAGGTCGGGACGATGTATTCGCTGAACCTGAACGCGAAGGGCGGCACGCTGCCTTACACGTGGACGCAGAACGGCGGCACGCTTCCGAACGGCATCGTGATCAACCCGAGCGGCACGATTAGCGGTGTCCCGTCGAGCAGCGGCACGTTCGCGTTCGGCGTGAAGGTGACCGACGCCGCCGGCACGTCGGCGACGGCGAACGCATCGCTGCTCGTCGAGCCGGCAGCTGTTGCTGCCAGCGACATCGTCCTCTACACAGCCGACGCTGCCGTCGTCAGGGGCACGTGGTCGCTGGTCGACGATGCAACCGCGGCCGGCGGCAAGCGGATCGCGAACCCGGACGCGGGCGCGGCCAAGCTGACCGCGGCGCTCGCGGTGCCGGTGAACTTCTTCGAGCTGACCTTCCAGGCGCAGGCCAACGTGCCGTATCACCTGTGGATGCGCGGCAAGGCGGCCGGCAACGCGTGGGCTAACGATTCGGTGTACGTGCAGTTTTCCGGATCGGCCGGCGCCAACGGCGCCGCGATCAACCGCATCGGCAGCACCCAGGCAGCGACGGTGTCGATTGAGGAAAACAGCGGCGCGGGCCTCTCGGAGTGGGGCTGGGCCGACAATTCCCTCGGTGGCCTGGCCGGGCCGATCTACTTCACCGGCGGCATGCAGACCATCCGCGTGCAGGTGCGCGAGGATGGCGTGTCGCTGGACCAGATCGTCCTGAGCGCGGGCCCGTACCTGACGGTCGCGCCGGGCTTGACGAAGAACGACGCCACGATTCTGACGCGCACGGCCGCGCCTTCGCGCAACGTCGTCCTCTACGCCGCCGACGCGGCGGCGAACGGCGCGTGGGCCGTGGTCGCCGATGCCACCGCGGCCGGCGGCCGTCGACTGGCGAATCCGGATGCGGCGGCGCCGAAGTTGACCTCGGCGCTGGCTTCACCGGCAAACTTCTTCGAGATGACGTTCACGGCCGAGGCCGGCGTCGCCTACCACTTGTGGATGCGCGGCAAGGCCGCCGGCAACGCGTGGGCGAACGACTCGGTCTTCGTCCAGTTCTCCGGCGCGCGGGATGCCAGCGGCACGGCGATGAACCGGATCGGCACGGCGGCGGCGATGACCGTGAGCATCGAGGAAGGCAGCGGCGCCGGCCTCTCGGAGTGGGGCTGGGCCGACGACTCGTACGGCGGCATCGGCGCGCCGATCTACTTCGACACCACCGGGCCGCAGACGATCCGTGTTCAGGTGCGCGAAGACGGCGCATCGTTCGACCAGATCGTCCTCAGCGCGGATCGCTACGCGACGACTTCGCCTGGCGCGCCCAGGAACGACACGACCATTCTGTCGCGGTAGTACCTCGACCTGTCGGATCGAGCCGGCTCGTCCAGCAGGCTCGATCCGATCTTCCCTCCTCACGGTCGTCCTCGCCGAGTTCAACCTGATCGCGGCATCGCCGCCTTGCGCCACCCGGTGCCGGCTCGGCGGTGGGCGCAGGCGGCAAACAGGTTGCTGTACGCGAGGCGGCGCCCTCAGTGAAGCGTGGCGCCGCCCACCGCGATCTCAGCGTTATGGGCAACGACTAAGAGGCGGGAGATCATGCGCCAGAGTGTGATGAGGAAACTGCGTGTGTGGCGGCGGCATCATGGGCCCGATCTCGTGGCCGAGGTCGCGCCGATCCAGGGGATGGGGACATGGCGCGCGTGCGCGCGCAGGCTCAGGTCAACTGGACGCCACGAGCTCGTCGATCACGCGAAGCGGTCGTTTTCGCTGCTGGCCGACGCGCAAGCCGGGGCGGATGAACTGCTCCGGAAGCACTACGACCATCGCTGCGACCACACGTGCGGAGAATGGGGGCCGGTGCAGAGCAAACGCGCGGCTGGCGATCGCGAGTTGAATCGCGAGATGACGTTCTCGCCAGCGAGCGGGGAATGATGGAACCGTCGAGCTCGTCGCCGACCGACGATCGTGCTTGCAGGTCACAACCCTCTGGCGACGACACCACTACTTATCCCGCCGGGATGCCACCACAAATCGCGATCACGCTTCCTCATCCGTTCAGGGTAGGCCCGGCAGCCGCTGCGCGTTAGCCGGCCCTTCGACTCGCTGCGCTCGCTCAGGACAGGCCCCTTCGACTCGCTGCGCTCGCTCAGGACAGGCTGTTATATCGTGGCGGGCATGACGCGACCGCTCGCGCTCGCTGTACTCTGTCTCGCCGCCGGCGCTGCCGGCTGCACGCCGACTTCCCACCCTATGCCGCCAGCCGATCTGCCCCAGCTCACCGTCGAGAGCGCCTCGAACTTCGCGCGAATCACGCTCGCCTGCGTGAGCAAGGAGTACCCGAACTCGCCCGGCTACGTGCTCAACGCGGCGGACGACGTGCAGCCGCCGCAGAAGGTGCACCCGGCCTTCTACGGCTGCTACGACTGGCATTCGTCGGTTCACGGCCACTGGATGCTGGCGCGCCTGGTTCGCCTGTTCCCGTCGCTTCCCGAACGCGATCGCATCGTCGCCGCGCTCGACGCGAACCTCACCGCGGACAACATCCGCACCGAGGCGGCCTACTTCAAACGACCGGGGACGCAGGCGTTCGAGCGCACCTACGGCTGGGCGTGGGCGCTCAAGCTCGCCGAAGAGCTGCACGTCTCGACCTCCGCCGAGGCGAAACGGTGGGAGCAGCAGCTGCAGCCGCTGACCGACGCGCTGGTGCAGCGATATCTCGACTTCCTGCCGAAGCAGATGTATGCGATTCGCACCGGACTCCATCCGAACACTGCGTTCGGGCTGGCGTTCGCGCTGGATTACGCGACGACGGTCGGCAACGCCGCGTTGAAGGAGCTGCTCTCGTCGCGCAGCCTCGACTACTTCGCGAACGATGCTGATTACCCGGCGAAGCTCGAGCCGAACGGCTCCGATTTTCTCTCGCCGGCGCTGGTCGAGGCCGACCTGATGCGCCGCGTCCTGGCGCCGCCGAAGTTCGCCGAGTGGTTCCGCGCCTACCTGCCGCGGCTGGGTCGCGGCGAGCCGAAGAACCTGCTGGAGCTCGCGGTCGTGACCGATCGATCCGACCCGCAGCTCGGCCACCTCGATGGCTTGAACCTCAGTCGCGCGTGGTGCATGCGGCAGATCGCCGCGGCGCTGCCCGACGGCGATCCGGCGCGGGCCGTCCTCGCGTCAGCCGGTTCGACGCACGCGCTCGATGCGCTGCAGCACGTAGCGACCGGGCATTACGAGGGCGAGCACTGGCTCGCGTCGTTCGCCGTGTACCTGATGACCGAGCGGCCGTAATGTAGTGTCCGCCTTCAGGCGGACCTCTCTAGCCGTGTCCGCTTTGGCGGACCCGTGAAGTCCGGCTGAAGCCGGACACTACGGCGAAATGAAATCGGCTCCAGGTCAGGGCGGGTTCGGAAAGATCACCGGCAGCACCGCGTCGGTGGTGTAGACGCAGCGGTCGTTGTGGCCGCACTCCGGCACGATCTGCACGGCGTGCTTCGCGCCCAGCTTCTCGTTCACGTATTTCACGTAGGCCTCGCCGCGAGCCCGGCGCGTCGCGCCCTGCGCCATCGCCGGGCACGAGGAATCGAACCCGCCCAGCGGCAGCGTATCGACCTGGCCAAAGAGAAACGTCGCGGGCCGCGAGACGAGCTGCTGCTTCAGCTGCTCGTCGCTCGTCTTCGCCGTGTAGCCGCTGGTGCGGTTGGTGAGCCCGGCGGGCCAGCGATCGTAGCCCGGGCACGCGGACGGGTCGAACGGCCCGTATGAGAACTTCGTGTGGACCTTCTCGGTCTCCCACGCGCCTTTGGCGCTGTCCGGCGCCGCATCGTCCGCCGGCAGCGGTCGCGTGCTGTCCGGCCAGGCGTAGCTCGACGGATTGGCGACGACGTAGGTGACGGCGACGCCGAGCGTGTCGTGGACGCGGTTGGCCATCTGGTAGCGGGCGACGAACTGCCCGCCGGCGGAATGGCCGGCGACGACGATCGCGCGCAGGTTGGGGAAGACGCTCTTGTTGGCCAGCTTCTTCAACAGCTGGTCCATGAAGTCGAACGACGTGAGATCGGGATGGCTCGCCGACACGCCGCCGGAACGCCAGCTGTCGCCGGTGCAGCTCCAGCTCACCTCGTTGGCGGCGAGCGCGTCGCGGCAGTTGCCGGCCGCCGACGCGATGCGCGGCGCGATGACCACCGAATCGTCCAGCGCGCCGGCAAGAAACGCGGCGCTGGCCGCCGTGGCGAAGTAATGATCGGCGTTGCGATTGGTGCCGTGAACCATCACCAGCGCGCGGCGGACCGCGTCGTTGCGGACGTCGAGCGGACGCGTCCGGTAGACGAGCGAGCGCGCCGGTCCGGCGCCGAGCGCCACCCACTCGGTGCAGGCACCGGTCGCGGTCGTGCATGCCGGCGCTGCCGCGGACGGGCGACCCTGCGGCGACCACGGCGCGAGCAGGGCCACGAGCAGAAGGAAGAGCGCGCGCATGCGTGGACGATATCACGCCATCCGATAGCGCCCGTCGCCTCCTCGCGCCAGGAAGCCGGCCGCCAGCAGGCGGCCGAGCACGGTCGCGCCCTCCTCCTCGTCGAGCGCCCAGAACTGCGCGGCCTCACGACGGTTGACTCGAAGGCACGGCAGCCGCTCGAACTCCTCGCGGATGCGCTGGGTCAGGTTGATGAGCAACCGCTCCCGCCTGCCGGCGTGCTCGACCGCGATCACGGCAGCCCGCCTCCCGAACCGGGCCGGAAGAGGCCGCGCGGCGCCGGCGTCGGCACGCGCACCACGCTCGCGCCGCTGACCGCCACGCTCTCGCCGGCGGCGAGCGGAGGCGCCTGCTGCACCGCCTCGAAGTTGACGAGCGACGACTCGTAGTCGAGCGTCGTCTGCAGCAGGTTCACCTGCGCCTGCAGCAGATCGCGCTGCGCCTGCGTGACGAGGAACGTCGTCGAGAGGCCGACCTCGAAGCGGCGCTGCTCGGCGTCGAAGCGCTCCTGCGCAAACGTTGCCGCGGCTTTCGCGGCGTCGACGCGCTCGTTGCTGCTGCGAATCTGGCGCGCCGCCTGTCGCACGGTCTCGGCCGCATCCAGCCTCAGGCTGGCGATGCGCGCCGCGGTCTGCCGTCGCTCGACCTCGGCCTGGGCGAGCGACGCCTCTTCGTAGCTGCGGCCGAGCGGGTAGCTGACGGTGACGCCGACGCTCCACGTCGGATAGTCGGGCGTGAAAATCTGTCCGAGCGCGTCGGCGAAGCTGCGGCTGCGCGTGCCGGTGACGACGCCGGGAAAGGCGCCGGTGCGGACCAGCTGCGTGCCGCCGAGGCCGCTGCCGCGATACGAGGTTTCGAGGCGCACGTCGGGCAGCTTCTGGTTGCCGAGGAACTCGACGTTGGTGCGCGCGTTTTCGAGATCGCGGCCGGCACGGGCCAGATCGGAGCGCGAATCGAGCGCGCGCGCGATCGCCGCCTCGACGTCGGGCAGCGCGCCGCGCGGCGAGGGCTCCTCGATCGGATCGAGCCGCACGCGCCAGAACGCCGCGTCGGCGGGATCCATGATCAACCGCCGCAGGCGGTCCTCGGCGTCTTCCGCCGCCGCCGTCGCGCGGATCAGGTTTTCACGCCGCTGCGCGACCTCGGCCTCGACCTGCACCAGATCGAGCGGCGGAATCTGCCCGGCGTCGACGCGCACCTTGTTCTGCCGCGCCAGCTCGCGCGCGAGGTCGAGCGACTGCTGCTGCACGCCGACGTTGGCGACGCTCGCCTTGAGGGTCCAGTACGCCTGCTTGACCGTCGCCACCGTCTGCACCACCGATTCGCGGAACCGCAGCTCGGAGCTCTCCTGGTTGCGCCTGGCGATGATGTACTGATGGCGCGCGGCGTCGATGGTCCGATCTTTCAGCAGCGGCTGCGAGAACGCCACCTCGAAGCCGGACTGGAGGCTGGGATCGAAGCTGCTGATGGGATTGTTGGTCGCCGTCCTCGCCGTGTCCCACGACAGGCTCCACGTCCCTGCGCCCCACGGCAGACGCTGACGCACGCCCGTTGACGAGAACCAGTCGCTGACGTCGACGCCGCGGTCGCCGAGCAGGGAGTTCGATGGCGGCGTCACGTTGCTCGAGCGCCCGAGCGCGGTGGAGAACACCGGCGTGAACGCGCTGCGGCTCTGGCCGACGCGCGCCGCCTCGACCTCGGTGCCCAGGCGAACCACGGTGAGATCGGGGTTGTGCTCGACCGCGCGCCGGACGGCATCGTCGAGGGTGAGCGCGAGCGCCGTCGAGTCGCCGATCGCGCCCGGCGCGATCTGCGCGTGCACCGCTGCCGGACCGGCACCGACAACTGCAACCGACATCACGACGACTGTCCACCGCAAGAATCTATGGCTCATTGCTGCCTCTCAGAATTTCGCAACCTTGAACGTAGAACGACCAGCGAAGTTGTCGAACGACAAGCGAAGATGCCGAACGACCAGCGAAGAACGTCGAACGATCAGCGAAGACGCCCGAACGACAAGCGAAGCCGTCGAACGACAAGCGTCAGACGGCCTCCGCCAGCGCCGCGACCCGCGCCTCGCGCGGGCGCCGCTCCTGCGCGACCGCGGCGCGCGTGCGCGCCACCAGCACGTAAATCGACGGCACGACGAACAGCGTGAACGCGGTGCCGATCACCATCCCGCTGACCAGCATGATCCCGATGCTGTTGCGGGCGCCGGCGCCCGGGCCGGTGGCGATGACCAGCGGGAAATGCCCGACCACCGTCGCGGCGGTCGTCATCAGAATCGGCCGCAAGCGGGTGCCCGCCGCCTCGACGATCGCGCCGAGCTTGTCCCTGCCGGTTTCCTGCAGGTGGTTCGCGAACTGGACGATGAGGATGCCGTTCTTCGACACCAGGCCGACCAGCGTGATCAGCCCGACCTGGCTGTAGATGTTCAGCGTCGTCAGGCCGAGAAACGAGAACAGCAGCGCGCCGGCGACGGCGAGCGGCACCGAGCCGGCGAGGACGATGAACGGATCGCGGAAGCTCTCGAACTGCGCCGCCAGCACCAGGTAGATCAGGATCGCCGAGAGCACGAAGGTGGCGAGGAAGCTGCCGCCCTCGGTTCGGAGCTGCCGCGATTCGCCGGCGTAATCGATGGTGAACCCCTGCGGCAGGATCGCGCGCGCTTCCTTCTCGAGGAAGCCGAGCGCCTGATCGAGCGGCACCGGCGGCGGAATCACGCCCTGAATCCGCACGGCGTTCAGCTGCTGGAATTTCTTCAGCTCGCGCGGCTCGGCGGAGGTGCGCAGGGTGGCGAAGGTCGACAGCGGCACCAGCTTGTCGTTCGAGCCGGTGATGTAGAGCTGCGAGAGTTGATTCGGCGTCAGCCGATCCGCGCGCTGAATCTGCGGGATCACCTTGTAGCTGCGTCCCTGGTTGCTGAAGCGGTTGACGTAATCGCCGCCGAGCAGCACCGAGAGATCGCGCCCGGCCTGGCTCAGGTCGACGCCCTGCGAGCGCAGCTTGTCGCGGTCGAACACCACTTCGGCCTGCGGCTGATCGAACTTCAGGTCGGCATCGGCGAAGATGAACAGGCCGCTCTCGAACGCCTTCTTCACCAGCTGCCCGGCGAGATCGTTCAACTGCCGCGGCTCCGCCGCCGACGAAATCACCAGGTCGACCGGGAAGTCGCCGCCGCCCGGGAGCGGCGGCGGCGTCAGCGGAATCGCCCGGACGCCGGGCACCTGCGACAGCGGGCCCATCGCCTCCATCAGCAGCTGCTGCGCCGTCTTCGTCCGCTCGCTCCATGGCTTGGTGACCATGCCGCCGAAGCCGCCGGTCGGGAACGTCAGCTGAAACGTGCTGGCGGTCTCGGGGAACGAGCGATAGACGTCGTAGATCTGCCGCGTGAAGAGCCGCGTCTGGTCGATGGTCGCGTTCGGCGCCGTCTGCACGATCGAGAAGACGACGCCCTGGTCCTCGGCCGGCGCCAGCTCGCGCTGCGAGAACAGGTAGAACGGCACGATCAGGGCCGCCACGATCAACCAGAGCACGAGCACGACCGGCCGGTAGCGGAGGGTTGCGGACAGCGCGCGGGTGTAGCGCTCCCGCACGCCGTCGAACCGCCGGTTGATCCATCCCGCGAAGCCGCGGTTGGTGTCGCCCGAGCGCAGGAGCCGCGCCCCCATCATCGGCGACAGGGTCAGCGCCACCACGCCCGAGACGATCACCGCGCCGGCGAGGGTGAACGCAAACTCGCGGAAGAGCGAGCCGGTGAGCCCGCCCTGGATGCCCACCGGCGTATAAACCGCCGCGAGCGTGATCGTCATCGCGATGATCGGCCCGACCAGCTCCCGCGCCGCCTCGATTGCCGCCTTCTGCGGCGGCTTGCCCTCGTGGATGTGGCGCTCGACGTTCTCGACCATCACGATCGCATCGTCGACAACCAGGCCGACCGACAGCACGATGGCGAGCAGCGTCAGCAGGTTGATCGTGAACCCGGCGGCGAGCATCAGGAACACCGCCCCGACCAGCGAGATCGGGATCGCGACCACCGGGATGGCGACCGAGCGGAACGAGCCGAGGAACAGGAAGATGACGACGATCACGATCAGCAGCGTCTCGGTGAGCGTCCGCAGCACCTCGTTGATCGCGTCCTTGATGTACTCGGTCGAGTCGTACGGGATGCCCGCCTTCATCCCCTGCGGCAGCTGCGCCTGGATATCGGGCATCGCCGCGCGCACCTTGGCGATGACGTCGAGCGAATTGGCCGTCGGCAGCACCCAGACGCCCATGAACGTTGCCGTCTCGCCGTTGAACCGGACGTCCTGCTCGTAGTTCTCGGCGCCGAGCACCACATCGGCGATGTCGCCGAGCCGGACGACGACGCCCCGCTCCTCCTTCACCACCAGCTGCCGGAACTCCTCCGGCGTGCGCAGGTCGGTGTTGGCGATGAGGTTCACCGAGACCATCGACCCCTTGGTCCGCCCCAGCGCCGACAGGTAGTTGTTGCGCGCCAGTGCTTCGCGGACCGCGGTCGGCGCAATGCCATGCGCCGCCATCTCGTCGGGCTTGAGCCAGATCCGCATCGCGAACGTGCGGTCGCCGAGGATATCGGCGCGCTGCACGCCGCTGATTGCGCTCAGCTTCGGCTGCACCACCCGCTTCAGGTAGTCGGTGATTTGATTCTGATCGAGCTCCGCCGACGAGAAGCCGAGATAGAGCGCGGCGAACTGGTTGTCGGCGGTCTCCAGCTCGATGATCGGCGCCTCCGCCTCGGGCGGCAGATCGTTGCGGACCTGCGCGACCTTCGCCTGAATCTGCGTCAGCGCGGCGTTGGTGTCGTAATTGAGCTTCAGGTGCACGGTGATCGTGCTCAGCGCCTGCGCGCTCGACGATTCCATGTAGTCGATGCCGTCGGCGCTGGCGATCACCCGCTCGAGCGGCGTGGTGATGAAGCCGCGCACCAGATCGGCGTTGGCGCCGACGTAGATCGTCGACACGCGGACGACGGCGATGTCGCTGCGCGGGTACTGCCTGACGCTGAGCGCGCGAATCGACTGCAGCCCGGCGATCAGAATCACCAGGTTGACGACGATGGCGAGGACCGGGCGCTTGACGAAGAGATCGGTGAACTTCATCAGCTGTTCTCCGGCTTCGGCTTCGGATCGTTGGCCGGGCGCACCTTGTTGTTGACCAGCACCGCGGCGCCGTTGCGCAGCTTGAAGACGCCCGACGTGACGACCTCGTCACCGGCGTTGACCCCCGAGACGACGGCGATCTGATCGCCGCGCGTGCCGCCGAGGGTGACGAACTGCTGCCGCACCCCGCGGTAGGTCTGCCCCTTCGGATCCTTGAGATCGGCGACGACATAGACCGAGTCGCCGTACGGCGCGTAGCTGATCGCCGACGCCGGCAGCGAGACGATGGCGCGGCTCTGGCTCAGGACGATCTCGGTCTGCACGAACATCCCGGGGCGCAGCCGGCCGTCGGGGTTGGCGAAGGTCGCCTGCACCTGCACGTTGCGCGTCGACGGATCGACGACCGAGTCGAGCGCGGTCACGCGGCCGGCGAGGGCGCCCGCGAGGGCGTCGCCGCTGACCCGCACGGCGCGGCCAACGCGCATCTCCGGCGCGGCCTGCTGCGGCACGCCGAAGTTGACGTAGATCGGGTTGAGCGACTGCAGCGTCGCCAGCGCGTCGCCCGCCGACAGGTACTGGCCCAGGTTCACCTGCCGCAGGCCGAGGAGGCCGCCGAACGGCGCCCGGATCGTCTTGCGCTCGATCACGGCGCGGATTTCCCCGACCCTCGCGTCGGTCTGCCGCTCGTCGGCGACGGCGCGATCGAACTCGGCCTGCGAGATGACGCGCTCGTTGAGCAGACCCTGCATCCGCTCGAAGTTCAGCCGCGCCAGCTCGCGCTGCGCCTCGGCGGCGGCCAGCTGCGCCTGTTCCTGGCGCGTGTCGAGCAGCGCCAGCACTTCGCCCTCGCGCACCCACTTCCCCGAATCGAACGCGATCCGCTCGACCGTCCCCGGAAGGTCGGCGCTGACGGCGACGCCCTGCACCGCGGCAACCGTGCCGATGGCGTTCACCGTCGCCGGCCATGCCTCCTGCCTCGTCACGATCGTCGTCACCGCTTCCGGCGGCGGCTGAAACGACGCGCCCTGGGCGATCGCCGTCTGAATCTGCCTGAACTTCACGAACCCCAGCGCCGCGACGAACATCGCCGTCACCGCCAGCATCACGATCATCCGTTTCGCCATGCGTGCCTCTTTGCGCAACTGTCAACCTTCTTTGTGACGCGTGCGCAGCCGTTACTGTTGCGCGCCGTGGCAACGCCGGACAATCGGGCATGCGCGGGAGCGCGCGCTCGGACGGGCGGGTGAGACTGCGCCCCGGCATCGGTTGGAGCGCGGTCTCCTCCTTTTGGACGATGCGGGGGTGGGCCATCCAGTCGACTGGCGCAACGTGAACGTTGCGGTGCAAACTGCCGGATAATCGTTGGTGGGGGAAATGGTGGAATCAGCAGCCTCGACCGCCGGCTCGTCAATCGACAACGACCAGTCCTGCGCCGCCGAGGCGCTGCGTCACCGGCCGCCGGCTGAAGCCTCGTCGAACGATCCCGAGGTACTGCGCGCGGCGCTGCTGCGCGAAGCCGCCGAACGGCGCCGCGCCGAATGCCGCGCCGCGATTCAGACCGAAGTGGTGACGCTGGCGCTCGACCTCGTGGTCCGCGAACCCGACATCGACGGTTTCTTCGGCGCGCTGGCGAAGACGATGGTCGAGGACGGCGAGAACCATGCGTGCGGCGTGTGGCTGCTCGATGACGATCGCCGCTCGTGCGATCTGTGGCTCGCCTACATCGGCGATCGGTTGTACACGCCGAAGAGCGCCGACTGGGCGACGCTGGCGCTGCCCCGCGACGGCATGGCCGCCCATCTCGTCGACCACGCGCCGGGCTGGAACGAGACGATCGAGTATCAGAGCGCGGACGAACGGCTGCCGGAGGCGGTGCGCGCCTTCAACCGCGCCGCCGGCGTCCACTCGGTCGTGGTCGCGCCGATGCTGCTCGGGAAGCAAACGCTGGGCTGGGTGGCGATCACCACATTCCCGACCCCGGGCTGCGATGGCTGGTGGCGGGTCGCGCTGCTCGAGGCGATCGCGCGGCAGGCCACAATCGCGCTCCAGCAGAGCCGGCTCGCCGAGATCAGCCGCGTCGAAGAGCGTCGCAAGGCGATCCTCGAGGAGCGGAACCGGATTGCCCGCGACATCCACGACAGCCTGGCGCAGGGGTTCGCCGCCATCCTGATGCAGCTGCAGGCGGCGCAACGGAAGTCTCCGGCGACGCCGGATACCGTCGCCTCGAGCATCGAGACGGCGATCGATCTCGCGCGCTCGCATCTGAATGAAGCGCGGCGATCGGTCGGCACGCTGCGGCCGAACGTCGGCGACGGCGAGGATCTCGCCACCGCGCTCAAGCGCATCACCTCGATGGGACAGCGCACCACCAGCATGCCGATCGAGCTGGTCGTCGACGAGATGCCGCGCTTCGGCGACGGCGTCGAGCGGGAGATCATCGCCATCGCGCAGGAGGCGCTGACCAACGCCGTCCGGCACTCGCGCGCCCGGCGGATCACCATCCGCGCCGCCACCGCGCAATCGGTCGGGCTGCGGCTGTCGGTCGCCGACGACGGCCGCGGGATCGCGCGCGAACGGGCGACCGCCGGCTTCGGCATGATCAGCATGCAGGAGCGCGCCGAGCGCATCGGCGCCTCGCTCACCATCGTCACCGCGCCGCGCAGCGGCACCGAGGTCGTGCTCGCCTGGGAGCCGTCGTCGCTCCCGACACAGGTGCATGTTGCCGGTTGAGGCTGAAGCCGACACCCGGGCGCGCGTGCTGCTGGTCGACGACCACGCGCTGCTGCGAACCGGCGTCGCCAACATCATCAACCAGGAGCCCGATCTGCGCGTCGTCGCCGAAGCGGGCAACGGCGTCGAGGCCCTGGATGCCTACGCCCGATTTCATCCGGACGTCACGCTGCTGGACCTGCGCATGCCGGTGATGGAGGGGGTCGAAGTCGTGCTCCGCATCCGCGAGCAGGATCCGAAGGCGCTGGTCATCGTGCTGACCACCTACGACACCGACGACGAGATTTCGCGCGCGCTGAAAGCCGGGGCGAAGGCCTACGTGCTGAAGGACATCGCCGCCGACGATCTCGTCGACTGCATCCGCAACGTGCTGGCCGGCAAGACCTACATCGCACCGGCGGCGGCGGCGAAGCTGGCCGAAGGGGTCACCCGGGTGCAGCTGACGCCGCGCGAGCTGGCCACGCTGAGGCTGCTGGCGGACGGCAAGGCCAATAAGGAAATCGCGAGCGTACTCGACATCAGCGAGCGCACCGTGAAGACGCATCTCGCGCATCTGTTCGAGAAGCTCGGCGTCACCAGCCGCACCGAAGCGGTAAAAGTCGCGACCAAGCGAGGCCTGGTCCGGCTCGCCTAGGCCAATCGCCCTTCCCACGACTCCGCGCCAGGCCCTTCGACTCGGCGCCTGAGTGACGTGCGCCTCGCTCGGGGCAGGCGAAATTTCAGCGCAAGCCTGCGGAACCTCTGTCGATCCGCAGGCGTCTCATTCGACTAACCAGTAGAGGGAGGACGATTGGTGCTGCATATCACGCCGTGGGATCAGGCCGCGCTCCAGCTGTTGGCCGATGGGACCGCGGTGGATGAGATTGCCGGCCGCCTCGGCATGGGCGAGCACGAGGTCGACGCTTACCTGACGGCGCTCTTCACCAAATTAGGCGCGGCGAGCCGCGGCGAGGCCATCGCCGCCGCGTTCCGCCGCGGGCTGCTGGCGGGAACGCCCGCGTTCTTTGCCGGCGTTCACACGCCTGTTACAGAAGTCGGCTGAGAGACCGCGGCACCGGTGCTACGGGTGAAGCACCTGGTGCACGAAGGCGACGGCAATCGAGCCCTCGCCCACGGCCGATGCCACCCGCTTGATGTTGCCGCTGCGAACGTCGCCAACCGCAAAGACGCCGGGCAGGCAGGTCTCGAGCAGGTGCGGCGTCCGGGCGAGCGGCCACCGCGCCGCGGCCAGATCGTCCTTCGACAGATCGGGCCCGGTCTTGATGAACCCCTTGCCATCGAGCGCGACGCAGCCGCCGAGCCAGCCGGTGTTCGGCGTCGCGCCCATCATCAGGAACACGTGCCGGATCGGACGAACGCTCGTCTCGCCGGTGCGGTTGTCGCGCCAATGGACGCGCTCGAGGTGATCGTCGCCTTCGAGCGCCACGATCTCGGTGCCGGTCCGCAGGTCGATCGCCCGGGTCTCCTCGATGCGGCGAATCAGGTAGCGCGACATGCTGTCGGCGAGGCCGCTCGATCGCACCAGCATGTGCACCCGCGCGGCGTTCTGGGCGAGAAACACCGCCGCCTGACCGGCGGAATTGCCGCCGCCGACGACGATCACCTCGTCGCCG
>Ga0111538_10005668_pt1 | contig 17037 bp, 12 predicted proteins | sample SoiMethybrSBSTD1_FD_79669 | JGI IMG/M metagenome (GOLD analysis project Ga0111538, IMG submission 79669) | Bulk soil microbial communities from a Populus tree surrounding site in Tennessee, USA - Soil MetaG P. TD hybrid SBSTD1 (version 2)... | ecosystem: Environmental > Terrestrial > Soil >...
AAGATCCTGTTCACCGACGCCGCGGGCATCGACGCCGCGTTCGATCGCAAGCTCGCGACTTTTTACGACGCCGTGGTCCAGCTCCTCACCGAAAGTTTGCGCGACGGACAGACGCTCGGAATCGTCCGCGACGGGGAGCCGCGCGTGCTCGCATACCTGACGCTGGGAGCGCTCAAGGAGCTTTTGTTTCAGGCCGTTACACTCGGTCTGGCGGAAGAGAGCGCTGACCGCCTCACCGCCCAAATGTACGAGTTTCTCGCGCGGGGCTACCTGCGGGTCGATACGCCACCGCGACACGCCCGTGACGGGAAGACGCGGCGCGGCTGATCCCGCCTTGACCCTCGGCGAGCCGCGCGGAATGCTCGAGCTGCTCACTCGGAGTCGTGAATTTTGTCCAAAGCTGAAGCAAACGTCGGTGCACTGAGCCTCGGTTTCCTCGAGACGCTCTACACGGAGTACCTGCGCGATCCGGCGCTCGTGGATCCGGAGTGGCGGGGCTACTTCGAGCGCATGGAGAAAAACGGCTTCGAAAAGAAGCCGCTGCTCGGGCCGACCTTCCGGCCGCGCAGTCTGTTCAATCCGCCCGCCGATCGCGTCAATGGCGCGGCCGCTGCGGCTGCTCCGACTCCGGCCCCCGCCCGCGAAGCGGCCGGCGACATCGCCGACGCCCAGGTGCGTCAGGATCGGGTCGACCAGCTGGTGCGCGCGTATCGCGTGCGCGGCCACATGATCGCCAAGATCGATCCGCTCGGGCTGCCGCGGGCCCACTGGGCCGAGCTCGATCCGGAATTTTACGGCTTCAGCGACGCCGATCTCGACGCCAAGTTCTCGAGCCGCACCATCAGCGGCGCCACCGGTCAGAGCCTGCGCCAGATCGTAGAGCGCCTGCGCAAGGCGTACTGCGGTTCGGTCGGTGTGCAGTTCATGCACATCGACGACCCGGAGGTGAAAAACTGGCTTCAGACGCGGATCGAGGACGTCGACGGCAGGAAGCCGCTCAGCCGCGAAGAGCAGCTTCTGATCCTGACCAAGCTGACCGATGCCGTGATTTTCGAGGAATTCATCCAGAAGAAATTCCTCGGTGCCAAGAGCTTTTCGCTCGAGGGCTCGGAGAGCTTGATCCCGCTCCTGGTGTTCTTGATCGAGCGCGCGGCGGCCCTCGGCGTCGAGGAAATCGTGCTCGGCATGGCACACCGCGGCCGCTTGAACGTGCTCGCCAACATCATGGGCAAGAGCGCGCGCGACATCTTCCGCGAGTTCGAGGACGCCGACCCCGAGCTCTACTACGGCAGCGGCGACGTCAAGTATCACATGGGTCACAGCTCGAACTTCAAGACGATCGACGGGCAAACCGTGCATCTGTCGTTGTGTTTCAACCCGAGTCACCTCGAGTACGTGAACCCCGTGGTGCAGGGGCGTGTCCGCGCCAAGCAGGACCGCGCCCACGATTTGAGCCGCGGTGCCCGGGTCGCGCTCCTGATCCACGGCGACGCGGCGTTCGCCGGTGAAGGCGTGACGCAAGAGTCGCTGAACCTGAGCCAGCTCGAAGCCTATACCGTCGGCGGAACGATCCACGTCGTCGTCAACAATCAGATCGGCTTCACCACGCCGCCCGACCAGGCGCGTTCCACCGTGTACGCGACCGACGTCGCGAAGATGCTCCAGATCCCGATCTTTCACGTCAACGGCGAGGACCCCGAGGCGGTGGCCTGGGTGGTGCGCCTGGCAACGGACTTTCGCGACGAGTTTCGCTGCGACGTCGTGATCGACATGTACGGCTATCGCCGGCACGGCCACAACGAGAGCGACGAACCGGCGTTCACGCAGCCGCTGCTCTACCAGGCGATCGCGCGGCGCCCGAGCGTGCGCGACGCCTACCTCGAGAAGCTCTTGTCGCTGGGCATCACTCGCGAGGAAGCGGACCGCATCACGGTCGAACGCCGCGAGCACCTGGAGCGCGAGCTCGGTGAGGCGCGGCGCAAGGACTACATCCGCATGCAGGATTGGCTCGGCGGCTTCTGGAAGGGATACCTCGGCGGACCGGAGGCCCAGGTGCCCGAGGTCGACACTGGCGTCGACAAAGAGCGGCTGGCCGAGCTGATCGAGCACATGTGCGCGGTCCCGGCACACTTCCGTCCCCACAAGAAGATCGAGCGCCTGCTCGAGCAGCGGCGCGAGATGGCGCGCGGCACACGGCCGCTCGACTGGGGCACGGCGGAGCTCGCCGCTTTCGCCAGTCTGGTCACCGAGGGCGTGCGCGTGCGCATGACCGGGCAAGACAGCGGGCGCGGCACCTTCAGCCAGCGCCACGGCGTGCTCTACGACGTCCGCGACGGACACCACTACCTGCCGCTCTTGCATTTGCAGCCGAAGCAGGCGCCGATCGAGATCTACAATAGCCCGCTCAGCGAGGTCGGGGTGCTCGGTTTCGAGTACGGCTACAGCCTCGACTGGCCGGACGGCCTCGTGTTGTGGGAGGCGCAGTTCGGCGACTTCGCCAACTGCGCCCAGGTGATCATCGATCAGTTCTTGGTCAGTGCCGAGGACAAGTGGAAGCGGCTGAGCGGCATCGTGCTGCTCTTGCCGCACGGTTTCGAGGGGCAAGGTCCGGAGCATTCGAGCGCGCGGCTCGAGCGATTTCTGGTGCTCGGCGCAGAAGAGAACATTCAGGTCGTGCAGCCCAGCACGCCGGCGCAGTACTTCCACTGTCTCAGGCGCCAGGCGCTCCGGCGCTGGCGCAAGCCGTTGATCGTGATGACGCCCAAGAGCCTTTTGCGCCATCCCCGGGCCGTCAGCACGCTGGAAGAATGCGCAGAAGGTCCGTTTCGCCGCGTTCTGCCCGACACCAGCGTCGATCCGGCCAAGGTGCGCCGGGTGCTGATGTGCAGCGGCCGCATCTACTACGATCTCGAAAAAGAGCGCAGCGACCGCAAGCGCCAGGACGTGGCGATCGTGCGCATCGAGCAATTTTACCCGCTGCCGGACGAGCACGTGCGCGCCGCGCTCGACGCATACAGTCCCGGCACGCCGATCTACTGGGTGCAGGACGAGCCCGAAAACATGGGGGCCTGGCGCACGTTGCGGGCTCGTTTCGGCCATTCGATGTTCGAGCGCTTTCCGTTCGCCGGGATCGCTCGCGCCGAGTCGGCGAGCCCCGCCACCGGATCGCCCGGGAGCCACAAGCTCGAGCAACAAGAATTGATGCAGAAGGCGTTTGCTGGACTAAACACAGGCTCCTGAACAGAGCGGAGAACACATGCCGGTCGAGCTCAAGGTCCCCACGGTGGGCGAATCGATCACCGAAGTGCAAATCGGCGAATGGCTGAAGTCCGAGGGCGACCGCGCGGAGAAGGACGAGATCATCGCAATGATCGAGACCGACAAGGTCACGGTCGAGCTGCCCGCGCCGGTCAGCGGCGTGATCACCAAGATCGTGGTGAAGAACGGCGGTGCGGCTGCGGTCGGCGACGTGATCGGTTACATGGACGAAGCCGCGGAAGCGCGACCCAAGTCAAAGGCCGAAGCCAAGGAGCCCGCGAAGCCCGCGCCCGAGGCGAAAGCGAAGCCGGCCGCCAAAGCCGAGAAGAAGTCGGAGCCGCCATCCGAGTCGGAGCAAGCTCCGGACTCGAACGGAGCGCCGGGCGGCGACGTGCGCGCCAGCTTGCCGCCCGAGGCGTTTGCGCGCGTGATGCCTTCGGCGCGCCGTGCGCTGAAAGAAAAGGGGCTGCGCGCCGAGGACGTGGAGCCGAGCGGACCCGGCGGCCGTCTGCTCAAGGAAGACGTGCTCGCGCACGTGCCGAAAGCCCCGGCTCAGCCGCCGGTGGTGCTGCGAGAGGCGGGCCCGCGCGAGGAAGAAATCGTGGCGATGAGCCCGATGCGTCGGACCATCGCCGAGCGCCTGGTGCAATCACAGAACACGGCCGCCCTGCTCACCACGTTCAACGAGGTCGACATGAGCGCGGTGCTCGAGCTCCGAAAGCAGCACCAGCCGGCGTTTCAGGAAAAATACGGCATCAAGCTCGGGATGATGTCGTTCTTCGTCAAAGGCGCGATCGAGGCGCTGAAGCTGATCCCGTCGGTGAACGCCGAAATCCGCGGCAACGACATCGTTTACAAGAACTACTACGACATCGGCGTCGCGGTCGGCGGCGGACGCGGCCTGGTGGTGCCGGTGATCCGCAACGCGGAGCGCATGAGCTTTGCCGAGATCGAGCAGAAGATCGCCGAATATGCCAAGCGTGCTCAGGACAACAAGCTCAAGCTGAGCGAGCTCGAGGGCGGCACTTTCACGATCTCGAACGGCGGCATCTACGGCTCGATGATGTCCACGCCGATCGTCAATCCGCCGCAGAGCGGGATTTTAGGCATGCACGCGATCCAGGAGCGGCCGGTGGTTCGCGACGGCCAGATCGTGATCCGGCCGATGATGTACGTCGCCATGACCTACGACCATCGGATCGTCGACGGTCGCGAGGCCGTGACCTTCTTGAAGCGCATCAAAGAATGCGTGGAAAACCCGACGCGCATTCTGCTCGAGGTGTGAGCGCACGATGGCGATCCAAAAGACTCACGATTTGCTCTCGATCGGCGGCGGCATGGGCGGGTACGTCTCGGCGATCCGCGCCGCTCAACTCGGCTTGGACGCGGGCTGCGTCGAGCAAGAGTCGGCGCTCGGCGGCACTTGCCTCAGGATCGGCTGCATTCCGAGCAAAGCCCTGCTCGAGGCCAGCGAGCTGTTTCACGAAGCCAAGAACGGCCTCTCCGACTTCGGCGTCAAGGTTTCCGGCGTGGACCTCGACCTGCCGAAGATGCTCAACAAGAAGGACACCATCGTCAAGAGCCTGACCACGGGCGTCGCCGGCTTATTGAAGAAGAACAAGGTGGCGCGCTACACCGGGCACGCGAAAATCGTCGGTCCCGGCCGCGTGCTGGTGAAAGGTGAAGGCGAAGAGACCGAGATCCTCGCCAAGCACATCATCATCGCGACCGGCAGCAAGGTGGCGCCGCTGCGCGGGGTAACCATGGACGGCGATCGCATCGGCTCGAGCACGGACGCCCTCAGTTATCCCGAGGTGCCCGGCCACCTGGTCGTGATCGGCGCCGGCTACATCGGGCTCGAGATGGGGTCGGTGTGGTTGCGGCTCGGCGCGAAAGTCACCGTGCTCGAGTATCTCGATCGCATCCTGCCGGGCCTCGACGCGGAGATCGCCAAGGAGGCTCAGAAAGTGCTCGCGCGCCAGGGTTTCGAGTTTCACCTCGGCACGCGTGTCACGGGGGCCCGCGTCGAAAATGACGGCTGCGTGGTCGAGATCGAGGGCGGCGAGCCCATCGAATGCGATCGCGTCCTGGTCGCCGTGGGCCGGCTGCCGAACACGGAAAATCTCGGGCTCGAGAGCGTCGGTATCGCGCTCGACGAGCGCGGCCGCATTCCGGTCGACGATCATTTTCGCACCAGTGCGGCCGGAATCTACGCGGTCGGCGACGTGATCCGCGGCCCCATGCTCGCCCACAAGGCGGAAGAAGAAGCGATGGCGTGCGTGGAGCAGATCGTGACCGGCTACGGGCACGTCAACTACGACGCGATTCCCGGCGTCGTCTACACGAACCCGGAGGTCGCGAGCGTGGGCAAGACCGAGGAAGAGCTCGCACAAGCGGGGATTCCTTACAAGAAGGGCAGCTTTCCGTTCATGCCCAACGGACGCGCCAAGGCGCTCGGCCACACCCAGGGCAAGGTGAAGATCCTCGCTCACGCCGAGACAGACCGCATTCTTGGCGTGCACATCATCGGTCCACGCGCGGGCGATCTGATCGCGGAAGCCGTGGTTGCGATTGAATTCGCAGCCAGTGCCGAAGATCTCGCACGTTCGTCGCACGCACATCCGACGCTCGCCGAGGTAATGAAAGAGGCGGCGCTGGCCGTCGAAGGTCGCGCGATTCACATCTGAGTTTGGCACGCGTGATGCACTGTTTTTCGACGTGCAGGCGTCTCGCGTCGTCGTCGTGGTCGAACAAGGTGCGGAGTGGCCCAACTGGGTCGCCCAGTGCAGTCCGCTGCCGAGCGGCAGCCTGGTGGTCATTCAGGAAGAGGACGAGCGGCTCGGCGATCTCGTGCAGCGCGCCCGTGAGCGCTGCACGACCAGCGGCCGCTTCGCGCTCGCGGTGATCGCCTGCAATGAGCGCGCGGACGAGAGGGCGACCGCGGCGCGAGCCGCGCTTGGCCGCGCCCTGCTGGCGCTGAGCGGCCGGCTGCTCTTGACCGCCGGGGCGCACAGCAGCGGTAGATGCCGGTGCGGCCTGTCCGCGCTGGCGGCCGAGCTGAGCGCGGCAACCGACGAAACCCGCGCCGTGGCCAGCGTTCGTTTCGGCACCGAACACGGCGTCGCCCCGCGCTCCGTAGCCTGACGCGGCCTGAAGGCGGCCCGGACCGCGCCTTAAAGCTTCCGCCAGGGTCGGCCGTAGGAGCACGGGTGGCTCCCAAACGCACCCGGCCGCCGGCTCAGCGAGGAAATCATGGCTTCGCGCCGCCGCGCGGAGCTCCGCGTTTTCCATCGGCTTTTGCGAGCCTTGCCTGCGGCACCCGCGCCGGCCACGCTTCGCGAAAGAGCGCCCGAGCCGCCGCCCTGATAACCTTTCACGACGGAGCTATTTGAATGTCTCTCGAAGTCGGCCAGCTCGTCGAAGGCAAGTACCGCATAGTCGAGCTGATCGGTGAAGGCGGTATGGGTGCGGTCTACCTGGGGGAAAACGTCCGGGTCAAGCGCAAGGTCGCCATCAAGGTCTTGCACGGCGCTTACTCGACCAACGTCGAGGTCGCCCAGCGCTTCGAACGTGAAGCCCAGGCAGCGGGCCGGATCGGCAACGATCACATCCTCGAGGTGCTCGATCTCGGCGAGCTGCCGGGCGGCGATCGCTTCATGGTCATGGAGCATCTCGACGGCGAGACGCTCGCGCATCGAATCAAGCGCATGGGCCGGATGTCGCCACATCAGATCGCGCCGATCGCCAGCCAGATGTTGGCGGGCCTCGCCGCCGCGCACGTGGCCGGGATCGTGCACCGCGATCTCAAGCCCGAGAACATCTTCATCCTCAAGGAGAAGGCCGGGAAAAAGGACTACGTCAAGATCATCGACTTCGGCATCTCGAAGTTTCAGCCGCTGAGCGGCGATGCGATGAAGATGACGCGCACCGGTGTGGTGATGGGGACGCCTTATTACATGGCGCCCGAGCAAGCCAGCGGCAGCCGCGATGCCGACGCGCGCAGCGACCTCTATGCGGTCGGCGTGATGCTGTACGAGGCGGTGACCGGTCGCGTCCCGTTCGACGCCCCCACGTTCAACCAGTTGATGTTCCAGATCGTGCTGTCGGAGCCGCCCCCGCCCCAGACAGCGGTGCCGGATCTGGATCCGGCGTTCGCCAGCATCGTCTCGAAAGGCATGGCGCGCGACGTCAATCACCGCTTTCAGAGTTCAGCGGAGTTTGGCGCCGCGATTGATGCCTGGCTGGCTACGGGTACCGCGGTCACGGTGCCGCCCGCGGGCACACCGGACCCGCTGGTCACGGGGCAAAAACGCACGGCGCTGATCGACGCTCCGGGTCACGCGCCCGCCGCCGTCCCTCCGATCGGGATGAACATGACGCCCGGCCGCGGTACTGCGGGGAATTGGGCTACTTCCCAAGCGGACGTCACGATCCCGAAGAAGAGCGCCGCGCCGCTGGTGATCGCCGCTGCTCTCGGTGGCCTGGTGCTGCTCGGTGGCGTCGGAGTTGCGGCTGTGGCGCTCTTGCGCGGTGGCGGTGAAGCACCCGCAGCGGCCGCTTCTGCGGTTCCGGAACTTCCAACACCGGTGGAACCCAAGCCCGAGCCCAAGGCGGAAACGCCGCCGCCCGAGGTGCCCAAGGTCGAGCCTGCGCCGACCACCGAGGAAGCCAAGAAGGCCGACGAGGGCGACAAGAGCGCGGCCGCGCCGGTGAAGAGTGCGACACCGAGCAAGGCAGCAGCTTCACGTCCCGTTTCGGGATCGAAATCGACGTCCAAGGCGACGTCGAGCTCGAGTAAGTCGTCGTCCACGAAGTCCACAGGCTCGAAGCCCACAGCCGCCCCCGACTTCGGTTACTGATCTCGTCGCCTCGAGCGAGCGCCGAAAAAACGCGCGCGCTCCGCTCGAAATCGCGCGGTGCGTAACGCCCTGTGTCGCGAGCGAATGCGCACCGCGTCACGGCGTCGTGCGACAAGCGTCGTCATCCGCTTGGGGCCGGGGCCCCAAGCGACAACGAGACTGCGGCCGGGGCCCCAAGCGACAAACGTAACAGACGCATTTTTTCGCGACGCGAGCGAGCGGGCATAGCAATCGCTTTTTTCATGTCCTCGTTGCTTGACGGGGGACACCCAAGGAGCGCATATCCGGAAGTCGAGGAATGGATCCGGCCCTGTCTGGGTTCGGGTCTTTCGAAAGCGGCAATCCAATTCCTCGAGGGAGCGCCCGAGTGCGGTTCGACGAGTCCCCCAGCGACGTGTGTTCCATGGTCGTCATGGAAGTCGGCGCGATATTCCCGCCGTTCGTCGCCGAGTATCAGAAATCCGCGCCCAACTCGCTGGTCGAAGTCCAGACCACGAGCGAGTCACCTGCGCAGTTCGCTCAGCGCGTGATCAGAAAGCTCGAGCTCGTGAACGGGGATCTGCGGGTCGCGATCGTGGCCGCCAACGCGGAGACCCACGAGGACAGCGCGGCGGCTCGCTACCGCATCGCGCGTGCGCTGCTGCGCGTGATGGCAAAGCGGGGAAGCGGCGAGATCGTGCTCACGTCGGACGCCACGGACGACGTGCGGCAAGCGCTGTTTGCGCTCGCCGGGACCCTGTGTGAAGACCTGCGCGGCACCGATCTCGGAGTTCGCGTCCGGTTCTCGGGAGCGGGTGCCGAAAGCGGTACGATCCGCTCCGTGCGCCCATCGAGCCCGGATCTAGCCGAAGGAGATCGCGCCTCGGGCGAGCTCTGACGTGGAGCGCCGGCTGTTCAGCGAAGAGCACGAGCTCTTCCGCCAATCATTCCGCAAGTTCGTCGAGCGCGAGGTGCTGCCGAACCAGGCGCGCTGGAACCAGGCCCACATCGTCGACCGCGAAGCCTGGCAAAAGGCCGGCGCCGGCGGTTTCTTGTGCCCGTGGCTCGAGCCCGAATACGGCGGAGCCGGTGGAGATTTCCTGCATTCCGCGGTGGTGATCGAGGAGCTGGCCCGCGCTTACGAGTCGGGCTTCGCGCTCTCTCTGCACTCGGACGTGGTCGTGCCCTACCTGGACCGCTTCGGTACCGAAGCCCAGAAGCGCCGCTGGCTCCCCGGCTGCGCGCGCGGTGACCTGATCACGGCAATCGCCATGACCGAGCCGGGCACGGGCTCGGATCTCGCACGCATCGCCACCAGCGCGGTGCGCGATGGCGCAGACTACGTGCTCAACGGCGCGAAGACCTTCATCTCGAACGGCATCCTTTGCGACTTGTGCATCGTCGCCGCCCGCACGGACCAACGCGCCGAAGCGCCGCAGCGCGGCCTTTCGCTGTTCGTCGTGGAGGCCGGCACTCCCGGCTTCATCAAGGGGAAGAAGCTAGAGAAAATGGGCATGTTCTCCCAGGACACGTCCGAGCTCGCGTTCGAGGACTGCCGCGTCCCGGCCGAAAACCTGCTCGGCGCCGAGGGCGACGGATTCTCCCAACTCATGGAGAAGCTCCAGCAGGAGCGCCTGGTGGTGGCGATCGGCGCTCAGGCGCGCGCCGAGCAGGTTCTCTCCGACACCATCAGCTACGTCAAGGAGCGCACCGCGTTCGGCAAACCGATCGCGAGCTTTCAAAATACGAAGTTCAAGCTCGCGGAATGTGCCACCCAGATCGAGGTGGGTCGCGCTTTCCTCGATCGCCTGATCGCCGAGCACGTCGCCGGAAAATCGCTGGTCAAGGAATGCTCGATGGCCAAGCTCTGGCAGACCGAAATGCTCGGCAACGTCGTCGATGCCTGCCTCCAGTTCTTCGGCGGTTACGGCTACATGCTCGAGTATCCGGTGACGCGCGCCTACATGGACGCGCGCGTGCAGCGCATTTTCGCCGGCACCAACGAGATCATGAAAGTGATCATCGCCAAGCAGATCGGCCTCTAACTCCCCCCTCTGCCCCCTCTGCCCCCTCTGCCCCTACTCCAACGCACTTTCGCGGAGCGGGCGAATCGCACCCCATGGCCGTTTCGGCGGCGCTCGTAACCTCCGCGCCAGTCGCTTCAACGACTCCCGTTCCGCCCCCAGCCAACCCGCCATCAGATGGTGGGCTTCGTCCCACGAACGCAACGCCGCATCCAGCCTCTCCTCGGCGCCGAGTCCGAGCTCGAGTACCAGCGCCCGGGCATCGCGGGGCACGCGAACGCCGACCCATTCGTTCTCCACTAGCCGAGCGATCGCCCGGCTCACCGTCGATTTGTCGAGCTCGAGCCTTCTGCTGATCGCTGCCGCGGTTGGATTTCGCATCAGCACGACCTGCGTCAAGATGTGCAGCTCACTGACCGTAATGCGGTGTGGCTTCAGATGCTCCTTGTAGCGAAGCATCATGTTCCGCGCCAGGCGGCGCGATCCCGCGGCGAAACATGCCTGCGCGTGCATCGACGCGCGAAACACACGCTTCTCCCTCTCTCTCCATCCTCGTTCGTGCGCCTCTTCGTATTCGTCTTCCTCCTCGTCTCCCAGCCCGTCCTCATCGTCGTCGAAATCGCCTTCGTCGCGACCGTCCTCCTCGTCGCGACCGTCCTCCTCCAAATCCTCACGCTCGCCCCGACCGTCGTCCTCGGGACTCTGAGTCGCACACGTGGACCAGGTCGGCGCGTCGATCTTCGCTCCCCCCACGTGCGATTCGCCCTGTTCGTCGCTCGATTCGTTCATGCTCGTCCACCCCTGCACGGTTCGCGCCAGCGTGCGCCCCCGGACGGCCACACGCGCAGTCAGTCACGCAGTCTGGACCACCAAAGAAATCCTTCGCGAGCCTCCAAACCCCTAAACCCCGCTCACCCGCGAAGGACAGCCCTCGACCCAACCTCTCAAATCGATGTCCTGGCAACCGTTGCGAGTACATCAGTTGTGGCGACCGTCACCGGTCGAAATCCTGCGCAAAACAGCCAGGTTCGGTGAGAAAGATAGCTGCCTTTATGGCGCTGCAGCAGTAGCGGGAAGCGTCAACGCGGAGGACGGGGTGGACAACTGATGCATAGTCAACGGTTGCCAGGCCACCAGTAAGCGCGATGGGGAGGGGGGCCTTTGGGTTGGCGTTGGACTGAGGGGTGTTCGAGCGACGAGGACAGTGACCTGCGGGTGGCGATGCCAGTTTCGCCAGTGGCGATCGCCGCCGGTTCCGGCGCGCTCGGCAAGCGCGGGGCTGGGGCAGTGAACGCCTGAATTTCGGTAGCAGTGAACCGCGATGGCGATCGGGGTGTGGCGTGTGGACGTGCAGAGAGTCGGAGCCAAGGGTCATGGGGGTTCGATTGTCTGACGGGCGATCTGCGGCGCGCCGTCGGTCGGGCGGATCGATTTTCCGGCCGCGCCGGCGTTGCTCGGCGATCCGTGCACGAAGGGTGCGTTCGGGCCGAGGCGAGGCGTCGGATCATCACGTCGAGGAGTCCATGGCTGAGCTGAAGGAGAGTTCCGTTCTGTTTTCAATCAATGACTTGTTCGAGCGCGAGCGCGACCGCGTGGCTGAGGCCGCCGAGCGAGAGTGGCGGCGTATCGAGGCCGAACAAATCGAACGGCTCGAACGCGAGCGCCGACGGCTCGAGCAGGAGGAAATTCTGCGGCGCGAGCAGGAACAGCGGGCGAGGCGTGAAGAAGCGCGCTGCCGCGAGGAGTCCGCTCGCATCGAGGCGCTGCGCCAGGCGGAAGTGGCGCGAGCTTGCGCGGAAGCCGACGGCAAGGCGCGTATCGAGCTCGACGCCAAGCGACGTGAACACGAGCTGCGCCTCGAGGGCATCAGGGAGAACGTCGGGCGCCGGCGCGCGGAGCAGCTGCTCGCCGGATGCGCGATCGTCGCGCTGGCTTCGTGGGTGGCGGGAGCTTGGTTTTACTTCGGACAGGTGAAGCCCGAACAACGGCGGGTGAGCACGGAATACGAAACCGTGTTGGCAGCCGAGCGGGAGCGGACCGGGGAGCTGCAGCGTCTGCTCGGGGTTTCGGAGCGCCACAACGCCGAGCTGGGGGCGAACTTGAAGCGGACGTTGGACGAGCTTGCCGGAGCGCGGGCGGTGCCGCTGGTGCCCGCGGGGAATGCGGGCCGTCCGCACGAAGTGCGCGACGCAGGGCACGACGGGAAGCGGCAGACGCCTCGAGGCGCGCCAAAGCCGCGACGCCCTTGTTCCGACAACGGGGATCCGATGGACGACTGCTTGTAGGGGAGTGTCGGGCGGAGGGGGGGTCGAACCGAGGGCCGGCGTGCACGCGTTTTCACGCGTGAGCGACGCGAAGATCAGGGTGGGACGAGCTCGTAGGCGGGGTGGAGCGCTTGGGGCGCTGCGGCGCGGCCGACATGCGGCTATGGTGTATGTCTTGCATGGCGTTGGGCCGTGCTTGGCCCCAAAGGAGGCATCGCCGTCGATCTGCCGGAGATCGGGAAGATCGGTCGTCGAGTTTCCGTAGGACGAATGGGGCAGGTTGTCTCGAACTTGTCCCAACGTAGCTCGTGAGGAGAGAGAAGATCATGCGATTGCTCGTCAGTTCCACCCTTGCAACGCTGGCGCTCGGTGCGGCGTTGTTGGTTCCGCGTCCCGCGCACGCCGGCATCGCCTCGTGCGGCAACATCAACGTCGAAGCCCAAGCGCGGTGCGAGGCGGTGGCCAAGGGTCCAGAGTGCGAAGGACGCTGCACGAACCTAGAGTTCCAGGCCGCGTGCAGCGGCAAGCTCGAGGTGCAGTGCGAGGGAATGTGCACTGCGAGCGCCAGCGCGAGCTGCACCACGGAGTGTGAAGCGAGCTGCACGGGTAGGTGTCAGGTCAACCCGGGCAAATTCGACTGTTCGGCTGACTGCAACCTGCAGGCGGACGCTGAATGCAGCGGACAATGCAGCGCGTCCGCAAATCGCGGTCAGTGCGAGGCTTCGTGCAAGGCGACGTTCAGCAGCGAGTGCAAAGCTGCCTGCACTGGCACGCCGCCGAGCGCAGAGTGCAATGCGAAGTGCCAGGCCTCGTGCGAAGGTAATTGCACGGCTCAGGCCAACGTCGACTGCCAGGTAAGCTGTCAGTCACGAGGCTTCGCCCAGTGCGAGGCCGACCTGAAGGGGCAGTGCACCTTCGACTGTACGGAGGGTGAAGGGGCCCTGATCTGCGACAGCAGCTACGTCGACCACGGCAACAATCTCCAGGAGTGCATCAACGCGCTGAAGGCCGAGGTCAACGCTTCGGTGACGGGCAGCGCGAGCTGCAGCGGCAACTCGTGCGAGGCCGAGGGTTCCGCCAGCTGCGAATGCGGACTGAGCAAGGGACAGGCCGCGGGCGGGAGCGCGCTGCTCTGGTCGGCCGGCGCGCTCGGCATGCTGGCGGCGTGGCGCCGCCGCCGTCGCGTATTGTCGCGTTGAGGCGGCTCAGCGCTCCAGACGAGCGCGCAGCGTTTCGCTCACGCGTTTGAGCTCGGCGGCGAGCTCTTCGCGTGAGCGCCGACGCGTTTCGGCGGAACGGCGAGGCCGTTGCTCCACTTCGAGAAACGGCCAAAGCCGCTCGCGGACGGCTTCCGGCAAGATGCTCTCCAGATACTCGAGCGCGGTGCCGCGAAAGTCGGCCTGATCCGAATGCAGAGCGGCATAGGCGATGCGCAGCGGCTCACGCGGCAGCACCAGTGAGAGCAACGTGAACACGTGCTCGAGGCTGCGGCTGGCGCGCTCGCGCAGGGCAGGGTGGGCGAACGGCGCGTCGTCCGGGTCGTCGTCCTGGGGCTCCTGGCTGCGCCAGACCGCGCGGCTGACGGCGGCCTCGCGCAGCACCACGGCGAAGACGCGAGCCGAATCGAGCTCGAGGGTCTGGCCCCGGTCGGCCATTTTGGCGAGGGCGCGGCCGCATTCGAACCGCAGGTCGAAGCGTGAATCGTCGAGGCCGGCGAGCAGAGCCCGCGCCGCTTCGTTGTTGCCGGCCGCGGCGATGGCGCGCGCCAGGCGCCGGCGCACGACCGAAGACAGAGCCTGGTCGAGGAACGCGGGAATGAGCGCTGGAGTCTCCTTTTCGGCGAGCGCACGCAGGGCGCGCAGCGCCGGCGCGGCAACGCTGTCGTCGGCGAGAAGCTGGATCGCGTCCGGAGCGAGCTCCCCTGTCAGCGGCTCGCGCAAGGCACGGCGCACGCGTGCCGGATCGCCCGATCGCAGATCGCGCCGGCGCGCGGCGAGCGGATCGTCGGATCGCGTGAGCTTGGCGAGCGTGGCGGCGAGCGGCAGCGTGCCGAAGCGCTCGCCGTGGAGCGACAAGAGCGTGGTCGCGGTGGTTTTGTCGAGCCACTCCGCGCCGTCGAGCTCGACCGCGCGATCGACCAGGCTGCGTTCGAGCGCGAACACGTAACCGCGGCTCAGGCGCCGGGCGATCAGCACCGCGAGCAGGGACAGCCCGGCGGCGGTCGCGATCAACGCCTCGTTCAAGAGCTGGGGCAGTGCGAACAGCACGCCCCTGGCCAGCGCCCCGCCGGCGACGTCGCCCATGCGGTCGCACACCACGTCGATCAAGGCCTTGGCGCCGCGCTTGTCGCGAGGCGGAAGTGGTGTGTAGAAAAGCTCGTAAGCGGAACGGAACATCGAGTTGCGAACGACGGCTTCCACGCCGCGCAGAGCTGCGATGTTGGCCAGGTTCGGCAGCACGATGGCGACACCGCCGCCCAGCAGCACTGCCAGCGGCAGGGTAGCCGCGGTGCCCGCTAGGCCCCAGCGTTCGAGCGACAGGCGGCTCAACGTGCTCTGCAGCACGAACGTCACGACCCCGACGCCGGTGTAGAACGCCGCGAAAAAACGCAGCAGCATTTCCGGGTTTCGGTACTCGGCGGCGGCCGCAGCCTTGAGCACGAAGTCGACCAGGGTTCCGCTCAGCGTGACCAGGAACACGAGCAGCGCCAGGTTTCGCAGGTAGCGCGCTTCGCGCAGCGTGCGCGCTCCGGCGCGCGGATTCGCAATTTCGAACGGCCGCGATTCGGCGCCGCGAGCCGCAAGCAGGCCCAGGCCGGCGGCGGCGGCCACGTGCAGCAGCGCGAGCATGGGCAGCGTCGCGGTGGTGCCGAACAGCGCGGCGACCCGTTCGGTGAGGGCGCCGCCGATCACGCCGCCGAGCGCGCCGCCGGCGGCGATGCGGCCGATCGTGCGCTTGGCCGTGCGCGGGTCGAAGCGCTCGCTGATCACGGACCAGAAGCCGCTGACCAGCAGCGACCCCGAGGCGACGACGTGCACGTAGAGCAGAACCGCGCCGGCTCGAGGCAGCGCGCGCGTCAGGGCCCACAGCCCGATCAACAGCACCGCGCTGATCAGAAACGACACCGGAACGCTGCGGGCGGGGCCGAAGCGCGACATCCAGCGCGTCGACGCGAGCGCGAGCCCGATCGAAAAAAGAGCCGAGACCGCCAGCATCGCCGGCAGCGCAGCGATGTCGAAAGCGCTCAGAAACAGCGCGTCGCGGGCGGCCTTGCCGGCGACCTGTTGTGCGATCGCGAGCGCGGCGCACACGGCCGCGGCACGGGCCGAGCGCTCCGAGCGCTCCAGGCGATGGTGCGGTTTGGGCAGGCTCGTGGCTCACGCATATCGTGTACACTCCCGAGCCCGCAAGGTTACCGATCCATGCCCCACCGTCGTTGGTCCATGCTTCTGGTTCTGCTTGCTGTTTCCGGCTGCAAAAAGGGGGTCGGCAGCTCCTGCAACGAAAAAGACTCGAAGTGCCAGGACCGGAACACGCAGCTCGTGTGCGACGAGGGCCGGTTGATCGCGACGCCGTGCCAGGGGCCGGGCGGCTGCACGGAGGACACGGAGCTCGGCGTCAGCTGCGACATCAAAGGCAACGCGCCCGGGACGCCGTGCGGCAGCGTCGACGAAGGGGCGGCCGCGTGCGTCGAGGAACACAAGATGATCGCTTGCCGTGGCAAGCAGTACCGCTCGGTGCCTTGCCGTGGGCCGAAAGGCTGTGAGACGTCGGGCGACCGCGCGATGTGCGACACCGCGATCGCCGAGCCAGCCGACCGCTGCAAGGACGAGGGCAGCAAGTCCTGCACCAGCGACGGCAAGGACGCGCTCGCCTGTACGCTCGGCGAGATGCAGCTCATCTACCATTGCCGTGGTCCCGACGGCTGCTCCTTGAAGCAAGGTCAGCTCGAGTGCGACATGTCGGTCGCGACGCTAGGCGACCCCTGCGACAAGAAGATGGAGGGGGCGACCGCTTGCAACACCGACGGCAGCGGCACCGTGATCTGCAAGAGCACGAAGTTCGTGCTCGACGAAAAGTGCAAGGCCGGCACGCGCTGTTCGAGCAAGGCGGGCAGCATCGAGTGCGTCAAGCCCGACTGATCTGGATGCAAACCTTGCCGAAGTGCTGACCGCTCTTCAGGTGCTCGATCGCGACGCGCGTTTCTTCCAGCGCGAACACGCGATCGACCACCGGTTTCAATCGGTGCTGAGCGAGCGCGCGATTCATCGCTTCGAAGCTGTGGCGGTGGCCGACGAAGACGCCCTGAAGGCGCAGGCCCTGCATCAGGATTGGCAGCACGTTGAGGTCGGCCGCGACCCCTGCCAGGACGCCGATCACGCTGATGTGGCCGGCGGGGCGCACGGCGCGAATCGATTGGGCCAGCGTGGTGCCGCCGCCCACGTCGAGCACCAGGTCCGCGCCGCGGCCGTCGGTCAACGCGCGGGCGGTTTTTCCCCAGTCGGGATCCTTCTTGTAGTTGATGACGTCGCTCGCCCCGAGCTCGCGCAGTCGCTCGAGCTTGTCGTCGCTGCCCGTCGTGGCGATCACGCGCGCGCCCAGCAAGCGAGCCAGCTGTATCCCGAAGATCGAGACGCCGCCGGTGCCCTGGGT
>Ga0111538_10005671_pt1 | contig 17035 bp, 13 predicted proteins | sample SoiMethybrSBSTD1_FD_79669 | JGI IMG/M metagenome (GOLD analysis project Ga0111538, IMG submission 79669) | Bulk soil microbial communities from a Populus tree surrounding site in Tennessee, USA - Soil MetaG P. TD hybrid SBSTD1 (version 2)... | ecosystem: Environmental > Terrestrial > Soil >...
CGAGAGTCTTGGCATCCGGAAGCGCGGCTTTCAAGATTGCGGCGAGGCAGTCGGTCGGGACTACATCGAAACCGACGCCGGGCAGGACGACGCATCCACGCTTGCGCGCGTCATCGTCGCGACGAAACGCCGCCTCGAAGACCGCAATCTCCCCCGTGATATCGAGGTAGTGCTTCCGGGTGGCCAGGCAAGCTTCGATGACGGCGGCGCTCGTTGCCGAGAAAGGCCCTGCGGCGAGAAGGACCGTGCTGACCCCCGGCACATCGAGGCTGCGCGCGAGCGCGGCGGGGGTGTCGAGCGCAAAAGTCCGATGCTCGAGCCCCAGTCGATCGGCGATCGGCGCCACGGCCTCGGCGCGGCGGCCTGCGAGGATAGGCCGGAGCCCGGCGCGAACCGCCTCGACGGCGATCAGCTCCCCCGTGAAACCATTCGCTCCGTAGATAAGGATCCTTCCCTGCTCCACACGCGCGACGATACCTCGAATCCTGCGCGGCGGGTAGACCGGGCCGAAACGATGGCTTCAGCGGCTCGGCGTTTCGTAAGGGAGGCTCATCAAGAACTCGACCAGCGCGTCGATCTCCTCGGCGCTCAGTTGGCTCGTGGTGCCGTGACGGTTACCCCGGTTGGCATCGACCAGCACGTCCTGCAAAGTGAGAGCGGAGCCGTCGTGCAGGTAGGGGGCCGTCCGGTAGACGCCGATGAGCGTGGGCGTGTCGTACTTCGTGCCCATTTTTTCAGTCGTGTCGCCCGACCCGGTCCCGACGTCGTGGACGCGGAAAGGATGGGCTCCAAGGTCGCTGTCCGTGTACCAAGGACCGGAGTGGCACCGGGTGCAGCCCACGTCCTCTCGTTGGAAGATCTCCTTGCCGCGCGCCGCCTTCTCCGACAGCTTGCCCGGGCCCGCCGCGTAGGGGCTCAGCGTCGGCTCGAATGACGTCGAATAGACCGCGAGCGCGTCGAGGTCCGTAGAGATGCCGCGGTTCGGGGCTTCGAGTGCTGTGTGTGCCTTGCCGCGCCCCAATCCTCTGCCTTGCATGAGCGGCCCCACGATCGTCTCCTCGAAGTCCTGCACCTCGTCACGGTCGGCCGACCAGTGAAGCGGCAGCGTATGCCCGAGTCCCACGAGCCCCGTCGTATTGCGCAGGCCTTCCGGGTTGTGCCAGGTGCGTGCATCGGTCTGCCCGTCGGGATGGCAGCTCGAGCACGAGATCCACCGGCGGCCCACCATGGGCTCGAGCGCAGAATTGAACAGCACCTTGCCGCGGACCCAGGCCGCGTCCGATGGCGGCGTGGCGCACGGAACGAGCGCGACCGTGTCGAGTTTCTCCGCGTCGATGCAACGGACCTGAAAGTCGAGCGTGTCGTACACGTAGACCATCCGATCGTCCGGGCTGAGCGCGACGGCGCGGGGGTGAGAGCCGACTTTCACCGTAGCTTTGCGGCTCAGCTCGCGGTAGTCGTCGTCGATCACCTCGCAGACGTGCATGTCGTTAGTTCCGGAGTACACGCTGTAGAGCCGCTTGCCATCCCGCGACAGGACCACTTCCCAGGGGTTCGCGACGGCGAGGAAGCCGTTGAATGTGTCCATCGCGATGGGGCTGCGTCGCCTCTCCGCATCGCTGTTCAAGCTGACGACGGTGACGAAGGGGAAAATCGAGCCCTCGCCGTGAGCATTCGTTACGCGCGAGCGCAAGTGCGGCAGATAAGCCTTGGGCCGGTGGGGGTGCAGGGCCACTTGGCGGCCTAGGTTGTCGGCCGACTCGCCCTCGAGCCTCTCGATCACCTTGCCGCTCCTCGTGTCGAGAATCGTCAAGGCTGCCGAGTAAAACTCCGTCACGTAAAGCTTCCCTTCATCCGGCCCAAGAGCGAGCCCTCGAGCGAAGTGTCCTACCGGGAACCTGCGCCGAACGGCTCTGCCCGGGACGTCGATCTCCACGACCTCGCCGGGGAAGTCGAGGCTGACGTAGGCGGTCTTGCCGTCATCCGTGACGACGACGCCGTAGGGCTCATCGCCCGTCGCGAGGCGCTCGAGCACGGCGCCCGAAGTCGTGTCCACGAACGCGAGGACGTCGTCTTTGTAGAGCGTGACGAGGACCAGAGCTGATGGCCCGGCGAAAGCTGCGCACTCGGGCCTGTGGCCGACGGAAACCTCGCGCACCATCTTCCGCGAAGTCGTATCGATCACGCCGATCGTGCCGCTGTCGATGTTCGCCGTCACGAGCCACCGCCCGTCGGCGGAAACGGCGAGCTGGCTCGAGGAGGATGGCGCCGCGAAGGCCGCGCAACAGCCAAGGACTGCCGCCGCCCCGCCCAGGGCGAAACTTTGTCGCCGCCCCGGCAGCCGGCAGAACGTCCCAAGAATTAACAAAGAAGAGGGCGGAATGACCGGTGTTTTCATGGTACATAGAGTATCCGGCGGACGAGTTACAGACACTAAACTCAGGAGGTTCTGCAATCATGAGTATTTTACGTCGTAGCGGCGGAGCGCTCGCCGTCCTGGCCGGACTCGCCGGCCTCGGCGCGGCTGCCGCATCGCTCAAGTCGGGCCTCGAGCCCGGCGAATCGACCAGTCCCTTTCAGGTCCGTGATATCACGGGGCCGAACAAGGGCAAGTCTCTCTGCTATGTCTGAGCGAACGGTCCTCGGCCAGTTGTTCTCGCCTTCGCACGCGAGATCAACCCCACCCTCACCAGTCTGGTGAAGGACCTGGACAAGGCAGTTGCAGATGGCAAGGACACGAAGCTCGCATCCTTCGTCGTCTTCTTGACGGACAATCGGGAAAAGCTCGAACCGAAAGTCGCGGAGCTGGCAAAGACCGAGAAGATCGCGAACGTGCCCCTGACGATCGCGGAGAGTGTCGCAGGGCCGGAGAGGTACAAGATCTCGAAGGATGCCGACCTCACCGTGCTGCTCTACTCGAAGAACGTCGTCAAGGCGAACTTCGCGTTTGAGAAGGACAAGCTCGACGCGAAAGCCTCGAAGCAGATCATCGAGGCGATCACGAAGATCACCGCCAAGTAGCCGCTCGTTCGCGACTCACGCACAGTCTGAATTCATCCCGCCAAGCGCCGGTCACCACGCCGGCGCTTTTTTTTGCGCCGCCGTTACGGCTTCACGCCTGCGGCCAGCGCCAGCGGCTTGCCGCCGGAGTCCGTCGTCCGGCAAACGAACGCCCAGGTGCCACCGACGTTCGAGATTTTGAGCAGGACCTTGTTCCTGCCGGGCTCGAGGCGCACTTTCACCTCGTCGTCGTCGACTTTGAGCGGCCGGCTCGCGTTCTTGAGGTGCACCTGCTTGCCGTTCAGCCAGCACGCGATGCCGTCGTCCGAGCCGAGCCGGATCACCGCGTCTTGGGCCGTGGGGGAGTCGAGCTCGGTGTAAGCGTACGCGACGCGGTCATCGCTCCGCCGGAACACCGGCACCAGGTTGATGACTCCATCGAGCGTGATGTCGCGGTACTCCTGCCAGCGGAACCTCCGTGCGTCGATCCGCTGCTCGTGCACGAGGTCAATGACGTCCTCCGGGAAGTACTTCGTCTCGAGCCCTTTGCCGTCCTTGTTATCCATCGGTCCAATGAGCCACCACGCGACCACGAATCCTGCCGACACGAGTGAGGCCTGCGGGTCGCGGCCGAGCGAGCGGAGGCCTTCTGCCGCTTCGCTGCGCACGTCGCGGGGAAAATCTCCCGTGAGGATTTTCTTGAGCCTTGCCTCCGCGGCGTCCTTGTCGCCTGCCGTGCCGATTTTGCCGGCAAATGCGACGTAGCCACGCGCAGCTTCGGTGCCGAGGAGCGGATCCTTGAGCAGCGCGTCCAGAGTTCCGATCGCCTTGGGATCACCCGCGCTGATGATTCCTTTCAGCGCATCCGCGCGGTCCTCGTCGCGCGTCGCGATCTCGAGGGCGCGCGTAAACATGGCGATGGCGGCGTCCTTCTCGTTGGCCGAGAGGCGCTTCTGGGCGATCAGGAGATATCCGCGCACCGCGATGGGCCGGACGCCGGCAGCGCCGCTCTCGGCGACTTTCAGGTAGTCCGACTCCATCGTGGGATCGTCGAGCTTCGCGAGGAGGTCGAGCGCCGTGATTTTCAGCTCGACGTTCTGGCTCGAGGCCGCCTCCTGGACGAGCGGTGCCGCGGCGCTGGCGTCCCGATCGTGCATCGCGCGCAGGATCGTCGGGCGGGCGTTCGCTTTCGCATCGGCGTAGGCCTTACGGAGCGCGGCGAAGACTTCGGGATTCTGCATCGCCGCGAGCCGCACCAGCGCGACGTTCCGGACCGAGTCGGCGGAGTCGGCGAGGCCCGTGAGCGCGGCCTCGAGGACGGCGGGGCGGCCTTCGCTCGTCAGTTGGAAAAGAGCGCGCTCCCTCTGAGCGTCCGCGGGGGCGTTCACCAGCGTATCCCGATAAATCTTGAGCGCGGGCTCGATCGCGTTCGCCGCGACGAGGTTGTCGGCCAGCCGGAGGCGTTCATTGTGCACCTGCAAACGCTCGGGCAGATCCTGCTCCGCGAGAGCCGCGTCGAAAGCCGCCAGGGCTTCCGGCGCTCCGAGTCGCGCGAGGGCTTCGAGAGCGCCGAGGCGCGCTTTTCCTTTCGACTTCGAGGCGGCTTCGACGAGGAAAGGCACGGCGGACGCATCTCCTTTTTTCCCGATCGAGTAGAGGATGTCCGCCTTGCGATCGTCGGGCAGCCGCTTCGCTGCCTGCTCGAGAGCCTGGAGCGCCGCTTTGCCGGGGAGCCTCTCGAGCGTCAGGCGGGCCGCCTCGGCGACGTGCTTGTCGCTTTCATCGAGGCAGCGAGCGACTGCCGTGACGGATCCGTCGTCGCCGCAGAATCCGATCCAGTGGAGGACTTCGCGCTTCAGGCGAACCGCATTGCCGCTCCCGAGCAGATTCGCGAGCGCCGCTGCAACGTCTTTTCGCGCGGCGTCCGCTCCGGGTCGGCCCGCCGTATGCACGATCCGGTCGATGCAGGCGCGCGCCGTCGTGGCGATGTCGAGCCGCAAAGCCTCGTCTTTCACCGGCTCGGGGGGCTGGAGGAGCATCTTGGCCAGCGGTTCGACCGCCGGGGCTCCGATGGCGGCCGCCTGGGAGCGGGCGGCCAGGCGCACCGCGGCGTCGGCGGACGCGACGTTCTCGAGCAGCTTCTTGAGGGTCGGGGCGTCCTCTGCGGCGAGTTGCGTCGCCGAGAGAAGCAATGCGGCCAGGAGCGGGAAAGCGTGGTGTTGGGATCGCATGGGTGTTCTTGGATCGTGTCGACTTCGGATGGGTGGGGAGGGAAGCGGACGCGGCGGCTCAGATATGCCAGGGGCTACGATTGGGCCGGGAGAGCATGCGGTTGGCCTCGGCGTCGCCGCGGACGCGTTCGGCGGCCCCGTCCCATTCGAGCTTGCGGCCCAGGATGTAGGAAATATTCCCGAGGACGCAGAGCGTGCTCACGGCGTGGCCGGCCTCGATGGTCATGATGGGCTTCTTCCGCGAGCGGACGCATTCTATGAAGTCCTGCTCATGTCCAGGGCTCTTGTACGGGTGTACGCCGTCCTCGGGCGGCTCGTACTGCATGGCTTTGTCCTCGGTGCCGCAACCGCCGTCGCCGCCGGTCACGATCAGCGTTCCTTTGTCCCCCCAGTACTTCGCCCCGTAGCCGGCCCCGAGCTGCGGCTCGCCGGGCTGCCGCCAGTACATGACCCAATCCGGGTTTTTGAACTCGTACTTGACCTCCATGTTCGTGGGACAGTCCCAGATCCCTTTTTCCGGCGGGGTCCCGGTCGCTTCGATGCTGACCGGAGGAGTGGCGTCCGCGTTCATGCACCACATGGCGACAGACATGACGTGAGCGCCGCGGTCGCGGATCTGGCCGCCGCCGAATTCGAGGAACCAGCGGAAATTGAAGTGGCAGCGGTCCTCGTTGTAGGGGACGTAGCGGACCGGCCCCAGCCACAGGTCCCAGTCGAGATGGGGCGGCGGGTCGCTGTCGGGCTTGAAGCCACCAACGGGATTGGGGTAGTGCCAGCAGGTCACCTCTTTCACGCGGCCGATCTGGGCGTTGCGGAGGTACCGACAGGCGTGGTAGGCGGCGGGCGTCGAGCGTCCTTGGGAGCCGACCTGCATGACTCGGCCGCAGCGCTCTGCGGCATCCACCATGCGGCGTCCTTCTTCGATCGTGACGGATGCAGGTTTCTGGACGTAAACGTCCTTGCCTGCCTCGCAGCTGTAGATCGCCATGACGGCGTGCCAGTGGTCGGGAGTCGCGATGAAGACAGCGTCCACGTCTTTTTGGTCGAGCAACCCGCGAAAATCTTTGTAGCGCGGCACGTAGCGCCCCACGGACTTCACCCCGCGATCGAGGTGCTCGTCGTCGACGTCGCAGATGGCGCCGCAGTAGTCTTTGAAGTTGTTGAGGTGCCCCGAGCCCATTCCCCCGACTCCGATGTGCCCTGTGATGACTTTTTCGTTCGGGGACGCGGCACCGAGGAAGCCGCGGTGGAAGATGGCGGGGGCGGCGAAAGCCCCTGCTCCCCACGCGGCGGTGCGTGACAAGAATTGACGCCGGGAGGTGGTCTTGCGCATCGGCCGAACCTTTCTCCTAACCCGGGCGGAAGGCTCTCCATACCAACCCGGAGGGGCAACGAGAGTTTCTGCTGGGAACAGCGACCGGCCATGATAAATTCGGCCTCCTCGAGCGAAAGAGGAAATTCAAGGAGATCCTCATGGCTGACCGCGTGACAAGAAGGCGGTTTCTCTCTGCTTCGGTGCGTGGCGTCGCGTTGGGGCTTGCAGCGCCGGCGGTTGTACGTTCCGGCGCCATCGCGACGGAGTCGGGGCCATCGGCCAACGACAAAGTGAGCGTCGGCTTCATCGGCCTCGGCGGAATGGGCAGCGGTCACCTCGGCGGCTATGCGCACGACCGCAAGTACCCCGCCGTGGCCGTGTGCGACGTCGACACGACGAACCGCGAGCGCGCTCGAGCGAGCGTTGGTCCAGAGTGCGGGAAACACAACGACTACCGCGAGCTGCTCGATCGGAAAGACGTCGACGCCGTCGTCATCGCCGTCCCCGACCACTGGCACGCGCTCACGGCCATTCGGGCGTGCGAGGCCGGCAAGGACGTCTACTGCGAGAAGCCGCTCTCGCTCACGATTCGCCAAGCGCGCGCGATGGCCGAAGCGGCGCGCCGGTACGCGCGGGTCTTCCAGACCGGCAGCCAGCAGCGGTCATCTGAAGAATTCAGGAAGGCGTGCGAGCTTGTGCGCAGCGGCCGCATTGGAAAAATCTCCGAAGTGCTCGTGAACGTCTGGGGCAGCTCGCGTCCTTGTGCGCTGCCCGCAGAAGACGTCCCCGCCGGCATGGACTGGGACCGCTGGATCGGCCCCGCTCCCTGGCGGCCATTCAACAAAGGCCTTCACCCCTTCAACTGGCGGAACTACCGCGACTTCTCCGGAGGGATGATGACGGACTGGGGCGCGCATCACCTCGACATCGCGCAGTGGGGGCTCGGCATGGATGGCAGCGGGCCGGTCGAGATCCTCCCGCCGGAAGGGAAAAACCACGTCACGTACCGCTACGAGAACGGGATCGTGGTCAAGTGTGGCGAGCTCGGCGTGAACGGCGTGCAGTTCGTCGGGTCGAGCGGGCGGATCACCGTCAATCGCGGCTACTTCCACGCCGAGCCGGCCGAGGCGGCGGAGGAGCCCCTCGGCCCCGGGGACGTGAGGTTGCCCGAGAGCCCGGGTCACCACGAGGACTGGCGCCGCTCGATCGCCACCCGCAGCCGGCCCATCTGCGACGTGGAGATCGGGGCGCGCAGCGTCACGGTCTGCCACCTCGGCAACATTGCGATCTGGCTGGGCCGAAAAATTCGATGGGACCCCGCCCGCGAGGAGATCATCGAAGACGCGGAGGCCGCGCGCTGGCTCGATCGACCGATGCGGGCTCCGTACCATATCTGAGATTCAGGAGCAGGAGCACGAGCATGGGCATCGCATTTGTCGTCGTCCTGGCGGTTGCCGGGCTTGCTGAGGACGCTCCCTCCGGAGCTGAGCGCGTCGCAGCGTCGATCCCGGATCTTGCGAGCGGAGACGCCGGCCGCGTGGACCGCGCCTGGACCGCGCTCGAGAGCGCATGTTTTGCCGCCGGCCGGCCCGGTGCGGAGGCCGAGAGAAAAGCCGTCGCCCTGGCCATTGCGTCGCGCCTCGGCGACGAAACGCCGGTCGAAACCCGCCGCATCCTCCTCCGCGCGCTCGAAGGAATCGGCAAAGGAGAAGCGATCCCGGCGCTCGCAAAGCTCCTCGCCCCGGGGAACGACCCAGCGCTCCGCGACGGAGCCCGGCGGGCGCTTGAGGCCAACCCCCACGTCAACGCAAAGAAAGAGCTGCGGGCCGCTCTGACCTCCGCCGACGGCGCCCTCAAGGCCGGCATCCTGCGCGCGCTGGGAGCGCGCAGAGACTTTCTCGCCTCGGCGGACATCATCGAAGCGGCCGGCGACAAGGACCCCGTGGTCCGGCTCGCGGCGCTCGAAGCGCTCGCCGACATCGGCGACATCGCTTCCATTCCCGTCCTCGACGGCGCGCTCGCGGAGCCGGCCGGCCTCGACCTCACCGCCGTGCGCAGTGCTTACTTGCGGCTCGCCGACTCGCTCGTCCGGAACGGCGAGCGCGGCCCGGCGCGCCGGCTCTACGACAAGGCGTCGGGCATGGGACCGACCTACCGTGCGGCGGCGCTGATCGGCTTCGCGCGGGCTGGCCTGCAGAGCGAAGTCGAGCGCATTGTGACGGCTCTGGGTGACCCGGATCCCGTCGTGCGCGCCGCGGCAGCGGAAGCCGCGGGCATCCTCCCCGGTCCGGCGATGACGAAAGCACTGTTGGCGAAAGCAGCCGGCGCGAAAGCGGGTGAGGCACGGAAGCCCGTGCTCGAGGTGCTCGCCCGCCGCGGCGGGCCGGAGGCCGTAGCCGCGATCCTTGCGTTCGTGAAAAGCTCCGCGTCCGCCTCGGATCGTGCCTCCGCGCTCCGTTGGCTCGATGGCAAGGCCATCGCGAGCCGCCTCGACGACGCGCTCCCGATTCTCTTTACCGCCGTCGAGAAAGGCGGCGACGAGGCCTCCGCGGCCGGGGAGTGCCTTCTGCGGCTGCCTGGAGCCGGTGCGCTCCTCGCTCGCGCCGCGGAGAGCGACTCGACCGGTGCGAGGCGCGCGGCGTTGCTTCGTGCCGTCGCGGCGCAGCACGACACGGCGCATGCGGAAGAAGTCCGATCGCTCGCGAAGGATGCCGTGCCACAGGTGCGGCAGGCTGCGCTGCGCGCGCTCGGCGACCTAGTCGATGGTGCGGTCGACGGCGCGTCGCTCGCCGTACTTCTCTCGGCCGTGCAGTCGGGTGACGCCGGAGATCGCGATGCGGCGAGCGGATCGCTCGTGCGGCTCCCTGGCGAAAACGTAGGATCGGCGATCCTCGCAGCGCTTCCCAGCACGCAAGGAGCCGCGAAAGCTGCGCTGCTCAAGTCGCTCGGGCAGCGTCGCACGCCCGGTGCGCTCGAGGCGCTCCGCGCCGCCGTGGCCGACACCGACCCGCTGGTGAAATCGGCTGCTGTCGAGGGCCTCGCGCGCCTCGACGACCCGAGTGTCCTCCCGGTCCTGCTCGAAGTCGCGAAGAGCGGGCAAGGCCCCGCGCAGGAGGCCGCGATCCGCGGCTCGCTCCGCTTTGCGGACGCCCTCGCGCGAGAGAAGAAAGAGCCGGAGGCTGCCACAATTTATACGTCGGCCTTGCAGATGGCGCGAGGCGATGACGAGCTCCGCGTGGCCCTGCGCGGTCTCGCCGAGACGGGCGGCGCGGACTCACTCGAGAAAGTCCTCCCGTACCTGAAACCCGGACCGGTGCAGCGGGACGCTGGACGGGCCGCCCTACGCCTCGCCGAGCGGCTGCCCGAGGCTCGCCAGGCGGAAGCTCGTCAAGTCTACGAGAAAGTGCTCGAGGCGAACCCCGACGGGGCGACGGCGTCGCAGTGCGTGCGCCGGTTGCGCCGGCTCGGAGTCGACGTGGATCTTGCGCGCAAGGCCGGTTTCGTCACGCACTGGTGGATCCTCGCGCCGATTGCCAACACGGATGGATCGCTTTTTGAAAAAGCGCTGCCTCCGGAAACCGCCGTGGACCTTTCGAAACCGCTCGAAGTGAGCGGCCAATCCCTCGCCTGGAAAGCGCACCACACACCCGACGCTCGCGGTTTCGTCGTCCTCGAAGAAGCTGGCTACCCCGAGTCGAACGTCGGCGCCTACCTGTACGCGGAGATCATTTCGCCCGATGCGAGACCCGCGCTGCTCAAGCTGGGGAGCGACGATCAGGTCGTCTGCTGGCTGAACGGCAAGAAAGTCCATGCGCACGCAACGGACCGCGGCCTGGAGGCCGACCAGGACACGATCGAGGTCGAGCTGCTCGCCGGAGTCAATCGGGTGCTCCTCAAAGTGCTGAACGATGGGGGAGGGTGGGGAGCCTGCCTCCGGATCACCGACCACTCGGGACGCCCGCTCCAGCTCGAGCAGCGCGCGAAATAGCGTTTCGATCGGGGCCGAGGTCGATTTTCGCGGCCGATAACTGCTGCGCGGACCGGGGCGCGGCGGGATCGACGGACCTTGTTATCACTCCAACGGAGTGCCGGTCACCGCTGAAATCCTGCGGCGGCTGCTGAACTGCGGCCGAAACAGGATTGTGAGCAGCGCACTGGATTACGAGGCGGTCGTGGTACGGTGGGGTGGAGACCGCGAGCTCGTCCGCGAGCTGGCGCAGCTCTTCATCCAGGACTGCCCGGGGAGCCTCGGCGAAGTCCGGCGCGCGATCGCCGCCAAGAACGCCTCGCGCCTCCTCGAGTGCTCCCACGCGCTGAAAGGCTCGGTGGCGAATTTTTCCACTTCGGCAGCGGCTGCCGCGCATCGCCTCGAGCGGATGGGAGAAGAGGGCAAGCTCGAAGGCGCGAGCGAAGTTTTCGAAGAGCTTGAGCAGGAGATCGCCGAGCTGCTCCCCGCCCTTCAGGCGATCGTCGCCGAGGGCGTTCCGGGCTGATCCGCAGCCGCGGCGGAGGGAGCGTCACTCCCCGCAGGCGCACTCGGCCGTCTCAAGAACCCGGGCGCTTCCAATGGTCGATGGGCTTCGCGGCGTCCGAGGCGAACGGAAGCGCGACTTTCCTGCCCGTCCCTGCGGACTCGTACGCTGCACACACGGCTTCGAGCACCACACGGCCGTCCTCGCCGGTCTCGAGAGGCTCGGTGCCGTCAGCAATGCAGTCCACGAAGTGCGCAAACTCTTGCGGAAAGCCGTAGTTCCAGGCCTCTTCGTAGATCGTGAAGCTCCAGCCTTTCGTCGAGCCTGCTTTCTCGACAGCGTAGTCGTACCCGGCATCGCTGTAAGTCAGGATCGAGTTTCCCTGCAGCAGGTTGGCGTAAGCCACTCCGCGCGAGCCGTACACTTCGGCGCGATCGTCCATGCCGCCGGGCTTGGTCCAGCTCTCCTCGGCGAGGGCCGTGACGCCTCCTTCGAACTCGAGGATGAGAAGGCTGTCGTCGTCGCCCTGCGTTTTCGACGCATGGACGGACGTGGACATCTGCGCGTACACCGAGCGGATGCGCGGCTTCCCAAGGATCCATCGGAAGAACTCGATCGCGTGGCAGCCCATGTCCATGGTCACGCCGCCTCCGGAACGCCGCACGTCCCAAAAGTGGGTAGCGTGAGGGCCGTTGTGCTTCTCGCTCTGCTTGATCAGCGTGGGCTTGCCGAGCGCGCCGTCCTCGATGAGCTTCTTGAGCCGCACGTATTTGGGGGCGAAGCAGAGCTCCTCGGCGTACATGAGCTTGACTCGGGCGCTCCGGCACACCTGGATCATTCGATCCGCCTCGGCGAGGCTCAGGCAGAGCGGCTTCTCGCAGATCACGTGCTTCCCCGCGGCGGCGGCGTCGACAGCTGTCGTGCAGTGGAGGTCGTTGGGGATGCCGAGGACGACCACGTCGACGTCTTTCCGGTCGAGCAGCCGGCGCACATCCGTGAACGCGTTCGGGATGCCGTGGCGTGCCGCGAACGCTTTCACGTGCTGCTCCGTGGGCGACGCAACGGCGACGACCTCCGCTCGAGGCACCATCTTGAGCGACTCGACGTGAATCGTGGAAACGAACTGCGAGCCGAGGATTCCGACGCGCACCTTGTCACTCATGTCTTCGTCCTGAAGTGAATGCTCTTTCTGCGCGTCACGTGGAAGAAGCCGTATTTCGAGAGCGTGGAGCCCATCCCGCTCTCTTTGACTCCCGTCCACGGCAGCGAGGGATCCAGGTAGTCGCAGCGGTTCTGGTAGATCGTCCCGGCGTCGAGCGCTGACGCCAGCCGCTCCGCTCGGTCGCGATCGCGCGTCCAAACGCTCGCCGTGAGGCCGTAACGCGTGTCGTTCATGCGCTCGAGCGCCTCCTCGTCATTGGCGACGGCGAGGACGGGGACGAGCGGGCCGAAGCTCTCCTCCTGCATGGCGGCGGCGTCATTCGGAACGCCGTCGAGCAGCGTGGGAGCGAAAAAGTTGCCGCCCGATGGCGCCGTGCGCTTCCCACCGAGGATGCATCGCGCACCCCGCTTCACGGCGTCGTTGACTTGCGCTTCGAGCAAGTCGAGCGCCGATCGGCTCGCCAGGGGCCCCATCGTCGTCGTTTCGTCCATCGGATCGCCGAGCCGGTATCGGGCGAGCACTTCTCTCGCTTTCTCGACGAAAGCTTGGTGCAGTTTTCGGTGCACGTAGACTCGCTCCACGGCACAGCAGGACTGGCCTGCGTTGTAGCACGCGCCGTCCACGACGTTCTCCGCGGCGAACTCGAGGTCGGCGTCCTCGGCAACGTACGCTGGATCCTTGCCGCCCAGCTCGAGGCCGGCGTCGAGCAGCCGCCGCGCCGCCTGCACGTAGACCTCCCGCCCGCCTTCCACCGATCCCGTGAACGCGACGTGGCCGATGCGGGGGTCCGCGATGAGCCGCGCGCAGGCCTCATGGGTCAAAACGACGTTCGTGATCAGGTTGGGGACCTCATTCGAGTCGAAAGCGCGCGCGAAATGCTCGCCGCAAAGCGGCGTCCTCCCGCTGTGCTTGAGGAGGATGGAGTTTCCAGCGAGGATCGCCGGGACGACCACGTTGACTGGGATGAGGAGTGGATAGTTCCACGCGGCGAGGTCCAGGACGACTCCCAGGGGCTCGTGCTCGATTCGGAGATGGAAGCCGTCGGCGGCGGGTAGGACGTCGGGCGCGAGTGTCTTCGAGGCGATCGAGAGCATGTACTCCGCGCGCTGGCAGCACGTGTTGACCTCACGCCGAGCTTCGATGATCGGCTTGCCCATCTGCCGAGTCACGTCCCGAGCAATCTCCTCGGACTTCGCGCGAAAGCGCGCGATCCCTTCCTGGACATGCTGGCAGCGCTCCTCGAGAGGGACGCGCCGCCACGCAAGAAAAGCTGCCCGGGCGGCCGCGAGCTTGCGCTCGAGCGCCGCATCATCGTCGTACGGCAGCTCGAGCACGCACTGCTGGTCGAAAGGATTGATGACACGGAGCGGCATGGGGCGGGCCTCCAGGGGTCCGGGTGCCGGGGGATCGGCGGGTGTGCGCCTCGGCGCGGCCGCTTAGATGAGCTCGGGGATCGCCTTTCCTCCCGACGGCAGGAGGTACTGCGGGCGGCCGGAAGGATCCACGATCTGCAGCTCGGGGTCGATGCCCAGCACGTGGAAAATCGTCGCCATGAGGTCCCTGGGCAGGATGGGCGTCGTCTTTGGCGCGTCGGCCTTCGCCGTCGACTCGCCGACAACCTGTCCCATCCGCAGCCCCCCGCCCGCGAGAGCGAGCGTGCAGAGAGGGCCCCAGTGATCGCGGCCGGCGTCTCCATTGATGCGCGGCGTGCGGCCGAACTCCCCGGTGATGACGAGGAGGATTTTCTCCGACAGGCCTCGCTGCTCGAGGTCGTCGAGGAACGTGGCGATGGCCTGGTCGAAAGGAGGGCAGGCCTGCTCGAGCTGCGGCTTCATCTTGTTGTGCATGTCCCACGCCTGCGACGAGTTCGCGTAGTGAACGGTCACGAAACCGCAGCCGGCCTCGCACAGACGGCGAGCGAGGAGCAGCCTTTCTCCGATGGGATGCCCGGCGCTCTGGTAGCGTTCCACGACGCGGGGATCCTCGCGGCGGAAGTCGAAAGCCTGCTTCGACCCGCCGAGGATCAAGTTGAACGCCTGCGTTTCGAAGGAGTCGAAGGCCGTCATCAACCCCGTTCGGTCCCGCGAGCGCTCGGCCCGATCCACCGCGTGGAGGAGCCGGCGCCGGTCGCCGAGCCGGTCCGATCCGATCGCGAGCGTCATGCTCGCGACCGTCTCTCCGCCGGCATCGAACGGGTTGTAAGCGGAGCCGAGCCAGCTCCCGCCCTCGGCATAGAGGCCGTCGAGCCGCACGTAAGTCGGCATGCCTGTGGTCGGGTTGTTCGTGCCGCGGACGCGCGCAGCAATGGAACCGATCGAAGGTTTGATCGGAGGCTCGCCGTTGTCCGCAGGTGGGTGGTCGACGCCGGTCATGACGAAATGCGTCGCGCCGGCGTGGCCCGAGTTGCCGTGCGCGAAGGACCGAACGAACGCCATGCGGTGCGCGCGCTGCGCGATTTTCGGCAGCAGCCCGCCGATCTCGACGCCCGGGAGGCACGTCTTGACCGACCCGACCATACTGCGAAACTCGCTCGGCGCTTCCATCTTCGGGTCGAACGTCTCGATGTGCGTGGCGCCGCCGCCAAGCCACAGCCAGATGACCGATGTGTCCTTGGTCCTCGCGCCGCGGCCCGCAGCCATCGCCCGGGCTCGCAGGAGGCTTGACAGGGTTATTCCCGTCATCCCCAGGGCGCCAATCCGCAGAAACTCACGCCGCGTCGAGGGCTCACAGCCGAGCCGGAACTGTCTGCCGGAATGCGACAACATACTCGGTTCTCCTTGCTGCCTAGCCCCGCGTCTTTCTCCCGGGTGACCTGTCGCCCTGCCTCGGACCGGCGATTCGACCTCTCGGGGGCTGCTCTTCGGGGCCGGTGAAAGCCACCGTCCCCTCCTTCCTTTCTGAACGGTGAGCATCGTAGTCCTGCCGGCGGCTGGGAACAAGGGGAGTTCTGCCGGTCAATCCGGTCGAATCACGATTTCCGGACCACCCGCGGGCCGCCCTGTCAGCGCGGCGTGACGTAGGCGGCAGTGATTCCGCCGTCCACGAGGAATGTGCTGGCCGTCAGGAAGGAGGAATCATCGGAAGCGAGGAAGAGCGCCGCTTTCGCCATCTCTTTCGCCTCGCCGAAGCGGCCCATCGGGATATGGACGAGCCTTCGCTCCTTTTTCTCGTCGGTGTCGAGGAAGCTCATGAGGAGCTCCGTCTTGAGCGGCCCGGGACAGAGCGCGTTCACGCGGATGTTTTCGCGGGCATGGACGATGGCGAGCTCTCGCGTCATGGCGAGCACGCCGCCTTTCGAGGCCGTGTAGGCCACTTGCGGGGTCGCGGCGCCCAGGACGGCGACAAAGCTGGCGGTGTTGATGACCACGCCGCCTCCGGCTCGGCGCAGCGCCGGGATGCCGAACTTGCATCCGAGGAAGACGCCTTTCAGGTTGACGGCCATCGTCAGATCCCAGACGTCCTCGGGCGTGCTGACGGCGTCGTCGTCTTTCGAGAGCATGATGCCCGCGTTGTTGAAAAGGATGTCGAGTCGCCCGAACGTCTTCTCCGCGGCCTCGACCATCCGTTTCGCATCGGCCGACTTGGACACGTCCGCAGGCACGTACATGGCCTGGCCCTTCTCGCGCTCGATGAGCGAAACGGTCTCTTTTCCGCCGGCATCATTCACGTCGACCGCGACGATCTTGGCGCCTTCGCGAACGAAAAGAAGCGCCGTCTCCCGTCCGATGCCGCTGGCGGCTCCCGTGATGAGCGCGACCTTGTCCTTCAATCGCATGCTGTTGTCTCCTCCTACGCTTCGCGCTCTCGGGTCCTAGAAGCTTTGCGGCGCGCCGCGGCGCGCACGAGCTCGTCGAAAACCCTCTGCTCGGTGGGATCCACCCCCGAGCGGATCTCGCAATGAAACTGGATTCCGATGAGCCACGGGTGCTCCGAGCTCTCGACCGCCTCGATCGTTCCGTCCGGCGCGCGCGCGACGACGCGAAGGCTCGATCCGAGGCGCCGGATGGCCTGATGGTGGAGGGACGTCGGGTTGATTTCCGTAGCTCCGAGCACGCCAGCGAGGCGGGAGCCCTGCTCCACGCTCACGGGATGGCGCGTCGGTTGGCGGTCGGGAGTCCGGTGCGGGACCGAGTCGCCGACGACGTCCGGCAGGTGCTCGACGAGCGTCCCGCCGAGCGCCACGTTGAGGATCTGAGCTCCGCGACAGACGCCCAGGAGCGGCACTCCGGTCTCGACGACCCGGCGGGCCAGGGCAATCTCGCTCGCGTCGCGTTCAGCATTGACGTTGGCGATCGTCTCGTGCGCTGCGCCGCCGTAGAGGCCCGGATCGACGTCGCCGCCTCCGGCGAGGAGCAGCCCGTCGATGACGTCCACGAGATCTTCCGGTCTCGGCTCCCCGGGCGGGATCAGGACGACGACTCCCCCGGCGCGCCGCACAGCGTGGACGTAGTCCGCCTTGAGGTGGAAGCGGTCCTGCTCGTCGGGGGGATACGTAGTGATGCCGATCAGCGGAGAATTCATGCGCGGTATCCTAAGCGAGGCGGGGCGCGGCAGCCACCGAGCCCCGGCCCCTGAAAACTACTGCGGCACCCTTCCCGCATCCCGCCTCCACCGAGACTTCCGCAGAGGTTACGCTACGTCCTCTTGCGTCCCTCGCGGCGTGCGGAGCGGCTCGAGTGGCGCGCCAGAAGCCAGCCCAACGTGATCCTCGCAGTCAACGGAACCTTTCTTCTCCAGCAAGTCACCGGCGTGCAGCGCTATGCCATCGAGCTCTGCGCCGCGCTCGCCGGCGAGTGCCGGGGAAGGCACCGCATTCTGCTGCTGGCGCCTCTACCGCGGTCGTCCGCTCGGCCGC
>Ga0111538_10005672_pt1 | contig 17033 bp, 13 predicted proteins | sample SoiMethybrSBSTD1_FD_79669 | JGI IMG/M metagenome (GOLD analysis project Ga0111538, IMG submission 79669) | Bulk soil microbial communities from a Populus tree surrounding site in Tennessee, USA - Soil MetaG P. TD hybrid SBSTD1 (version 2)... | ecosystem: Environmental > Terrestrial > Soil >...
CCGACATAACGACAACCGGTCGGGCTGGGTAACAGAATTTGTACGGCAGTTGAACGAAGAACTTGCTGCGACAATTAAAGAACCTCTCTCGGTTTATTTTGACAACAACCGGCATGATGGCCTGTTGGAAACTCATAACGTCGACAAAAGTCTCGAAGGTAAGCTGAAATGCCTGATCTTTATCCCAATCCTTTCCCAAACATATTGTGACGGCAGATCTTTCGCCTGGCAGCACGAGTTCTGCGCATTCAATAAACTCGCAAAGGAAGATCGCTTTGGCCGGGATGTTAAGGGGAGTAACGGAAATGTAACCAGTCGTATTCTCCCTATTAGAATTCACGATCTGGACGCCGCGGATAAAACAAGTATCGAAAAGGAGATTGAATCGGTGTTGAGAGGTATTGAGTTCATTTACAAAGAACCGGGAGTGAATCGCCCGTTGCTACCGTCAGATTCAAAAAATGAAAATCAAAATAAGACGGACTACAGGAATCAGGTAAACAAAGTTGCCAATGCTATCAAAGATATTGTAACGTCGTTGTCCAGGGGCAGTGACAAGCAGTTTGTTCCACAAATAAGTACTTCAACAATCCCTAAAAACGATAAGCACCGAATAGCCATGGTGTTTACAGTTGTAGTACCTTCTCTTCTGTCAATAGCGATAGCAACGTTGCTGGGCTATTATTTTTGGAAGCCATCTTCGGCGTTGGAAAGTGGCAGTGATAGCTCAATTTTGGTTTTGCCATTTAGAGTCGATGAGAAAGATTCGAGCCAGCGTTATTTTGCCGAAGGGATCACGTCAGACCTGATATTTGAACTGGGGAAAGTAAGCGGTTTGAGTCCACTATCATGGTATACATCGCTTAATTATCGCAATACGAATAAATCCCTCGCCGAAATATCCAATGAGACTAACGCGCTGTATGTGCTGGTGGGCAATGTGCAGCGAACAGCCACCACGTTGAGGATCTACGTTGAGTTAGCAAATCCCAAAGACAATAAAGCAATCTGGACGAACACCTATGATAAAAAATTGGAATTGGTTCTTGATGTTCAAAAGGAAATAGCCATTCAGGTAGCAGAGGCGCTTCGGATAGGTTTGTCTCAAAAAGAACGCACTAATATTACTGCTACGCGACAAACATCCAGCTTTAAGGCATACGACCTATACCTACAGGCAAGGGCAGCTAGCCGTAAGCTTAATGTCGAGGGTGATTCCGTCAAAAGGATTCAACTCCTGTTGGATGAGGCGCTTGCAATTGATCCCAATTTTGCCGAAGCCCTTACCCTAAAGGCATTCACATATATCCATACAAATTTTTTGGATCCCAAGAACCGCGCAGCCGCGGCAGAGACCGCTAAGGAAACGATCCTCCGATCTGTAAGATTGGATCCGGAGTCAGCGGATACCTATATCGTAATGGGCGGCATCAACCTATTCCTGGAATGGAAAATCGAAGAGGCACGAAAGAACTTTGAAAAAGGATGGAAGTTAAGTAGCAACGGCAGTCTGCCAATGAACCATTGCATCTGTGCATTTTCGCAATTCAATCTCGCTACAGGGGATTTTCAAAGGACGATAGATATTGTAAACACTGTTGAAGGCAATGATCCGTTCTATCCATGGGGGCCAATGGAGAAATTTTTAGCCTATCAGGGTCTCAAGGCCAAAGAACCAATGGAGAAAATTGCACGAGCTGGCGAGCCACTTCTCTACACACCTGTTTATGAGTATGCATTAGGTAATTTTGAAAACTCAATTGCAGCCTTCCATAAACTTGATACAAACTATGTCCGGCCGTACGCTCATCTTGCGTCATCTTACTTTAAAGCGGGACATACTCAACAAAGCGATTCGATAATCAACATTCTTATGAAGGATGAACCCGGTCATTCCGGCGTAGATTTCCAGTTGGCTGTAGTCTATGCCGCGCGTGGTGACAAGAAAAAAGCACTGGAATGGTACGTTAAGGCGTATGCCAGAAAGGACTTCTATGTGTTGTTCACGCGCATCTGTCCAGACCTGGAAATAATAATGGAAGAACCTGAAGTCAAGAGGATATTAGAAGAGATTGGTGTATAGCATAAGACTCATAACCAAACGACCGAGACCATGTATATCGAACGAAATGAATTTCAACTAAAGTTCGGCGGAGCCAAAGAAGCTCTTCCGATGTGGAAGGAATATCTAACCAAGGTTCATGGCAGAGACAAAAATATTCACTGCCGATTATTGACGGATGTGTCCGGTCCAGGCTATTTGATCATTCTTGAGATCGAATACGAATTATTTGCAGAAGCCGAGCCGTCGATCTGCAGGCTAACCCATCAGGAAGACTGGAAGGAGTTTTATTCGAAGTTTATTCCGCTTTGTGAAAGTTCGAGGCGAACGTATTACAGGCAACAGTTGTCGTTTTGAACTTGCTGCATCCCTTCCCTTTCAAGCCGTCATCCTGAGCTGTGGTATGGGATAGCAATAACGATGGTATGATATTTCCAAGAAAGCATCAAAAAGAAACTACGGTAATGCGAAGGATCTCCTGAACGTCAAGGCAATCTTATTAACTGGGTTACTCTAAGCGGAGGAGATCCTTCGCAGAGTCCATGCTTTGTGTAATGGTGACTATTCGATGTGATCCAATGCGTTATTGTTTGTCCTAACCACAGCTCAGGATGACGGTTCTTAAAGGACAGCTCACGATGACGGTTTCTAAGGCATTCATTCGTGCCTGAATTAAAATTTGTATAATTTTATAGTATGTCGAAAGCACCGGGTGGTTGGAGTTCCATTAGCTACTCCCTGAAGGTGGCAGGGGAAGTCGGAGTAGGTAACTTTGTTCAGTCTATCCGCTCTAAGAATACTTGTAAAGTCTGCGCGTATGGCATGGGGGGACAACGAGGTGGAATGGTGAATGAATTTGGTGAGGGACTGGAGATATGCAAAAAAAGTATTCAGGCACAACTCACAGACATCCAGCCTGAAATTGCAGCAGATATTTTTAAGTCGTCATCCATCCAACAGCTTAAGCAATTGAAGGCGCGTGAGCTTGAACGCCTTGGCCGAATTAACTATCCGCTGTACAAAGATCAGCATGACACGCATTATAAGGTGATCGATTGGGATGAAGCCTTGTCAAAAATCATTAAGGCTTTTAAGAAAACCAATCCGGACCGCTCCTTCTTTTATGCTTCTGGGAGATCATCAAATGAAGCTGCTTTTATCCTTCATCTATTTGCGAGGCTCTATGGAACAAACAATGTGAACAACTGCTCATATTATTGTCACCAGGCTTCCGGTGTTGGGATCGGCGGAATGTTAGGTTCAGGCACTGCTACTGTTCAGCTTGAAGACCTGAAGGCAAGTGATATGATTTTTGTTATTGGAGCAAACCCGTCATCCAATCATCCCCGCTTCCTTAGTGAATTAATGCATTGCCGGAAACGTGGAGGAAAAGTAATAATCGTAAACCCTGCTAAAGAGCCCGGACTTGTTCGGTTTATTATTCCAAGCAGCGTGACTTCCATGGCTGGAGGTGGTTCTCAAATTGCGTCAGCATATCTTCAACCTAATATTGGTGGAGATGTTGCTTTGCTGAAAGGTATTGCCAAGGTGGTGTTAGAAAAGCATGCCGAGGATAAGGATTTCTTGCGTGATCATACAAACAACTTTGAGGCTTTTAAGCAAGACATTGAAGCTACCTCATGGTCGGAAATTGAAGACAGCTCAGGTGTGGATCAGGCGGAAATTACAGAAGTGGCCAACTGGTATTGTGAAGCAAAAAATGTTGTTTTCACCTGGGCTATGGGGATTACCCACCATGTCCATGGAGTTGATAACGTGGAGAGTATTGTGAACCTGGCACTGTTGCGCGGGATGGTGGGGAGGCCACATGCCGGACTTCTTCCTCTTCGCGGCCATAGTAATGTTCAGGGAATTGGATCGATGGGAGTATCGCCGCAATTAAAGCAAAATGTTTTTGATGCTATTCAAGACAAGCTGGGCATTACTTTACCTAAATCCCCCGGCTGGGATACTATGTCGTGTATAAGGGCAGCGTATGAGGACAAGGTTGACCTCGCCTTTATTCTCGGTGGAAACCTATATGGCTCTAACCCTGATCAACATTATACAGAGAAGGCTCTTGACAAAATTCCATTCAAGGTCTTTTTAAGCACAACTTTAAATCAAGGGCATTTATTTGGGAGTGGCGGCGAAGTAATTATACTTCCAGTCGCAGCGCGGGACGAAGAGAGACAATCTACTTCGCAAGAATCAATGTTTAATTTTGTGAGGTTGAGCGATGGCGGAATTGTTCGCTTGAGTAATGTTCGATCAGAAACTGACATCATCACCGATATTGCCATAGACGTATTGGAAGAAAAGCAGATAAGCTTTAAGAAATTCAAGGATCATCAGAACATACGGACTGCCATTGCAGCAACAATACCGGGATTTGAAAAAATGAAATCCCTGGGAGAAACCAAGGAAGAGTTTCAAATTGATGGCAGGACTCTTCATGAGCCGTCGTTCAAAACCGCGGATGCAAAGGCCACAATGAAAGTTGTTCCGATCCCCCCACTTCAAGCCAGATCGCCGGGTAAAAAGCAGTTCAGGCTCATGTCGGTGCGCAGTGAAGGGCAATTCAATTCCATTGTATATGAAGAACAAGACGTCTGGCGTGGACAGCAAGAACGTTGGGTTGTTCTAATGAACCCTGAAGATATGCAGTCACTGGGGTTAAGCGAAAATGACTTTGTATCCTTGAAAAGCGAGACAGGTATAATGAGGAATGTCAAAGTACGTGCTTTTGCCATCAAGCGGGGAAATGTTGTGGGCTATTATCCGGAAACAAATGTCTTGATCTCGACCGTAACTGATAAGCGGAGTCTTACACCTTCATTTAAGAACACGCTCGTTGAGATTGAATGAATGTATCACAAGCTGCACGATTAATCCATGGCCTTTTTTAATAATCCACTTTGTTGAGTACCCGTAACCACAGCTCAGGATGACGGTTCTTAAGGGGCTACTCGCCACGACGGTTCTCGATCGAGAGTCCTAAAACAATCCGCCTTTCCTCGAAGATCGCCGAGGCGTTTTACCAAATAGCACTCCAAACACTCCTCTCACCAACTCACGCCCTACTTGTTTTGCCATAGGCGAAGAGATCACTTCCTCGAATGTTGACTTTTCCTGTCTCCGTGACGTCGTTCTGGATTGCGCTTTTTCTTCCTTTACTTCTTCTGCTTCCTTCTGCTGGACTTTCATCCTTTCGTTCAACAGCTCAAACGCGCTTTGAGGATCAACGGCATCCTTATACTTTCGATAGAGATCGGACGACGAAAGGAGACTTTGATACTCGGACTCGCTAACAGGTCCCATCACCGAAGCCGGTGGCGCTAGATGGGTTACTACTGTCTCCGTAGGAATTCCCTTTTCATTGAGGACGGTTATAAACGCCTGGCCCGTTCCCAGCAGCGTGAACTGCTTTTCCATTTCATAAAATTCAGAGCTGGGAAAAGTTTTGACAGTTTCCTTTAACGCTTTCACATCATTTGGTGTAAAGGCCCGAATGACGTGATGAACACGGTTGCCCAACTGTGAAAGAACGGTTGAGGGCACATCTTGGGTAAGCTGTGTACAAAAGAATACACCTACTCCCTTTGAGCGAATTAGTCGAATCACCTGATCGATCTGATCCATAAATGCTTTCGGTGCATCTTTGAATAACAAATGTGCTTCATCCAGGAAGAACACCAGCTTAGGCTTGTCTAGATCTCCCGCTTCCGGCAGGCTCTGATATATTTCAGCCAGAAGAGCAAGCATAAACGTTGAGAATATTGCCGGCTGATTCTGGATATCAGATACATTGAGCAAGCTTATAACACCACGTCCGTCAACTTTTTCAAAAAGATCATCGATGTCGAACGAAGTCTCACCGAAGATCTGGTTTACTCCTTGTTGTTCTAATGACACTATCTTTCTCAAGATGGTGGATGATGTCGCCGGCGAGATCTTTCCGTAATCCCCCTTGATCTCCGCAGCGCCGGCACCTTCGGTAAGGTAATTAAGTACCTTCTTGAGATCATTAAAATCCACTATGGGCAGATTTTTGTCATCAGAATATTTGAAAATGATATTGAGTACACCTGCCTGAGTGTCATTTAACTCAAGGACCTTACTAAGCAACGCTGGTCCGAATTCTGTAACTGTTGCACGCATCTGCGCACCTAGCTTTCCGCTTAAGGAATACAACTCAACGGGGAAGCCACACGGCGAATACGTTATTCCAAGCAAAGTAGCACGTTCTTTTATTTTGTCGTTTGGCGTGGCTTCCTTGGAGATACCTGAAAGGTCTCCTTTCATGTCTGGCATAAACACGGGAACCCCTGCTGCCGAGAGTTGTTCAGCCATTAGTTGAATCGTCCGGGTTTTCCCGGAACCTGTTGCACCTGTCACCAGTCCATGGCGGTTCATCATGCGCAACGGGAGATTTACTTTGGCGTCCGCAATGATCTCCCCGTTATACACTCCGCTGCCAAGATAGATAGTGGGTAGAGCAGTTGTGTACGATTTATTGATTGATTCAGCAAACTTTTCTTTCGACATGGCTCTGGATTTTTATGCAATTTAAGACTATGGTGAACCGAAAAAGAGGTAGAGGGTATACGGTATATGGTATATGACATAAATGAGAGAATACTGGTAAACGTAAAAGGTGAACCACCTATACCCTATACCCTATACCCTATACCATATACCTCCATTCCTACTTCGGCTCTTCGAAATTCTGATACGAGAGCGCAACTCCTAAATTAAACACCTGGCTAATCTGAGCGCCAGCATCCTGATCGTAGTCATACAACAAAATTCCCCCTAATCCCACCGTGATAAAGCTGTTTACCTTTGCGTTTAACATCAGCTCAAGCCTATGGTCGATTGTCTTCAGTTCCAATGTTTCATAATTGGCGAACATCAGGTATCTCCATTTTAGATTGAAGTTGGTTGCTATGTCTTTGTTGAATTCCGCCAGAAGCTGAAAAGCCAGCCATTCCGTTCGTGTTTCATCTGGTGGCGTGACTCCATAAGGCTTTTCGGGGTCTACTGCGGGAATAAATCTTTCCGGATCTTTCACAATAGTTATCCTTGGTGAAAACGGCGACAGTCGAATGAAGAAATAATCCACAGGTTTATATTCGACACCCCACGATGAAGTTACATAACCTGGCGCGAGGAAATCGGAAATGAGAATCTCTTGTTCAACCCCGAGGGCATCTTTCTCATATTTGAAACCCTTGGCAAACTGCGAAAGAAAATTCAGTGAGGTATAAAGTCCCCACTTGTCGTTTAATTTATATCCGTACTTGGTATCAAGAAAGATCCGGTCGAGGGTCTTTCGAAACCCCTGTCCTTCGTTGTTTACAAAACCATAGATGACGTCGATGGTATTATCCCAACTGTTTCGATCTTTTGCGTAGTTGAATCGATAGTTGAATGCGCCATTTAATCCAATGGAATTGATTCCCCCTGCTTTCCAATTGGACGAAAAAGCAGCCTGATTGATATTAAAATTGAAAACCAGTTTCTTCTTCCAGTGTGATAAGGTATCCGGTTTAACAAATTGAGCCTGACTTATACGGGGTACCAAAAAGCATAACAGGCTCAAGGCGAGCGTTGCGGAGAGTCTTTTCATAGTCTTGTTCGGATTTTTTGACTAAAAATACGTCAAAAACCCTACCAAGGAAATTCAAATATTGTTAAGCTTGATTTCGTCCAACGCCACTTCCGTTAGCGGCTTGGTAATGAACTTGATTACGTGATTGTTATTAACGATCTTATCGATATCGCGTTTGTTATCGGAGCTTGATAAAATGATGACTTTGCATTTGTTCCTCACCACCTCGTTGAATTTTTCAAACTCATATAGGAAGACAAAGCCATCCACGATAGGCATGTTGATGTCAAGGAAAATAAGGCTTGGGAGATTTTCAGGACTGCTTTGATTCTCGCGGAGATAATCCAAAGCGGCCTTACCGGATCCCTTCACTTCTACTCTTTTGGCGAACTTTGTAATTTCGATGATACGCTTGCTGATAAAGTTATCAGTGTCATTATCATCAACAAGCATTACGAGGTCAATGGCTTTCGTTTCAGTTTGCATCAATAATCTATAAATCGGGCTACTCTGTTATTCACAGTAACCACAAAAATATCTTTTTGTGGGGATATCTGACACGGTATTGGCTTAAATTCACAAAGCGAGGTAATAAATTACCCGAAAACGCCAAAAACTGCACGTCACTTACTCATAATAGTCAACTTCTCGCCCACGGCAAGGGTAAAATCCTTTTTGTTATTCCACTCCATTAGTTCCTTTATCGTGACGTTGTACTTCCGGGCAACGCTGTAAAGTGTATCCGTGGACTTTACCACGTGTACAATTTCGAGATTTTTTTCAGATGAAGCACGATCGGTTTCAATCGATTGGATTTCCTTCAGCTTTATCACCTGCCCTGGTTTAATCCCATCCTGCAGGTTAAGATTGTTCCAACGCACAATGTCCATCACCTCCAGGTTGTAAAGCTTGGCGATTCCATAGAGGGTTTCCCCAGCCTGAACCACGTGTTGTTCTTTAATAATGAGGGGCGCACTGACCGTTATTGTGGCTGTTTTAACTGTATCTGTTGTGGCAACAACAATAGTATTTTTGGTCTGTATGGTTTCCAATGAATCTGTCGGTTTAGGGGCATCTTCCCGCTCTGTATCGACAACAGGTGTAGCTACAACAATGGGCTTCACCGACACTGTAGCCTGCGACTCCGCCTCCCCGGTGGTCGCAGGAGTCGCCGTCCATGCGAAACTCTCGGAATTGTCAACCTGGACTATATCGGTCGAGGCCACAGGCTTATCCGTATCCTTTGGCCTGGTTGACGACAGCCAAATTGTTGTTCCTGGTGTGAGCTGTCCCTCCGAAGAAATCCGATTGTACTTCTTCAGCTTTTTTATCTGTACCCCATACTGCTGGCTGACCTTCCAAAGGTTGTCGCCCGCGACGGCTTTGTGGTAAGACTCGGCACCTCTCACTCTTTTCTTTCCTAATAGATACAATTGGTCGGCTTCGATCCGGTCGCTGATGGAGATATCATTCCACTTAAGGAAATCCGAAAGGTCTATGCCGGCGCGTTTCGCCAGTAATGCCGGAGTTTCTGATGCATTTGCTTTTATCGTAGCTATACCGTTGACCTTGATGCGGGCTCCTTTGGCGGCTCCAACGTAAGTACCCGTCGCGCTGCTCTTGGTAGCTTCAGCTACCCGGGCATCTCTCGTTGCATCCGATGGCTCAGGCACTTTGATGCTGGCAGCCTCCCCTATCACAGGAATAACAACAGTGTAGCTACGGTCATCGGGAATAGTGCCCGACTTTGTCCATTTATTATATTGTTTCAACTCTCCTTCATCGACGGACACTTCCTTAGCGATGTCGGACAACGCTTTTTTGCTCCGCGTTTCGTACGAGATAACCTGAATCTGCCCTTTGCCTTTCACGTCTTCTTCAAATGCAACCTTATGCGCCAGGTATTTCTTTATGTACCAATAAGTGTTGCTGGTGATCTCCATGTGCTTCAACCCACCCTGATTGCTACCGACACTCTTCATCACGCCTCCTGCACCCATCTGGTAAGCCTGCAACGCATACAGCCAGTTGTTGAAGAAGAAGTTGTTTTTCTTAATATACTTGGCTGCGGCACGTGTGGAGGAAACAATATTTAATCGTTCATCTATTTCTTTATCTACTCTCAATCCCATTTCGACTGCCGTGAAGTCTTTAAACTGCCAAAAGCCTACAGCGTTTGAAACAGATACTGCATCAGCTATCAATGCGCTTTCCTGGATCACGAGATATTTAAAATCGTCGGGTACTCTTTCCTCCTCAAATACTTTTTCGATGATTGGGAAGTAGGTCTTTGCGCGTTCGACTTTGATGCTGTGATGTCGAGGTGATTGAGTTAATGCGTTAACATCTTTTTGAATCTCCCGCCTTGCGTCATCACGGATGGTAAGAGTCATGCCAGCGAACTGCATTTTGTGGGGAACCTCGCGAGTCTGCGCCGCTACCGTAAGGGTTGTAGCAAAAAATAGCGCTAATGATAGTTTCATAAGCTAAACAGTTCTACAAAGATAGTTTTCTTATCATTAAAATCCCATCGCGGATCGGAAGAAGTACATTTTCAACCCGTATATCCTGCTGGATCTTCTTATTAAACTCAACGATGGCACGGGTATCTTTATCTTGTTTGGACTGTAAAACTTTTCCACTCCATAGAACATTATCGGCAAGGATGATGCCACCCAGGCGCACTTTATCGATCACCATGTCATAATAACGGCTATAATTTTCTTTATCCGCATCGATGAACACAAGATCGAACGGGCCTGCCAATTCAGAAATGATCTTTGTCGCATCACCGATACGATATTGTATTCTTGATGAGAGTCCCGCTTCCTCAAAATATTGTCGAACCCTGCCTTCAAGCTCCTCATTGATATCAATGGTTATCAAAGTTCCATCAGACCGCAGACCCTCTGCCAGACAGATAGCAGAATAACCCGTATATGTCCCGATCTCCAGGATTAAACCCGGCTGAGTGAATTTGCTTATCATCGAAAGAACGCGGCCCTGAAGATGGCCGGATAACATACGAGGCATCAGTACCTTAGCATAAGTGTCGCGATTAATCTTTTTTAGGAGTGGACTTTCTGGCGTGGTATGCTGCTCCGAGTAATGAAGCAGATCTTCATTAAGTATCTCCATACTCTGGGTTCTCTACTTGTTGAGAGGTTCCATTAAGAGATAGCTCAGCTTTGTTTCGTCAAACATCTCGTTGGCCACGGACTGTAGCGCCAATGAACTCACGTTGTCGATCTTCTCGAAAACTTCATTCAATGGTGGTACACGATCGTGGTCGATAATAGCACGACCCATCATGATCATCAGGCCCAGATTATTTTCTTCGGACAATGCAAGTTGACCCTTAATCTGTTCTTTTGCGGACGCTAGCTCTGATGGGCTCAAACGTTTGTGGCGAAGTTTTTCCATTTCCCGGTTGATCAGCTTCATGCACTTCGATACTTGTTTAGGTTCAGTACCGAAATAGATTGCAAACATTCCGGTATCGCTATACGCCATGTAGTTTGCGTCGATTGCATACACGAGGCCATGCTTCTCTCTCACGGATAGGCTAAGCCTTGAATTCATGCCTGGTCCGCCGATGATATTAGACATCACATAAAACGGGATCCTGTTTTCATGAAGCAGCGGATAGGCATCTCTTCCGATAGCACACCGTGATTGTTTCACTTCACGTTGTAATATTTTTTCTTCCTGTTTATATGCCTGGAACCTCTTTCGCCTCGCGTTTGACTTCATCAAAGGGTTGCGTTCAAAATATTTTCGCGCCATACGTTCGACGTCATCGAGCGTAACATTCCCGATCACGGAGAACACGATCTTTCTGCTGTCGGCGTGCTCTGCAAAAAAAGAAGTGAAATCTTTCTTACGGAAATTGCGCACTGTTTCTTCGTTACCGAGGATGTTCATTCCAAGCGGGTGATTCTTGAAGATAAGCGCTTCAAGTTCGTCCTGAAGGGAATCATCAGGACTATCAAAGTACATTGACATTTCCTCGAGTATGACCCCGCGTTCCTTTTCCAACTCTTTAACAGGGAATGTAGATCTGAAAGTGATATCGGTAAGCACGTCTACGGCGCGTTCAAAATAGCTGTCCCTCACAGAGGCATAAAACACAATTTTTTCCTTGTCGGTAAAGGCGTTAAGTTCCCCCCCGATACTATCCAGGCTCTCGATTATATCCAAGGAGGTGCGTTTCTTGGTACCCTTGAAGGCCATATGCTCCCAGAAATGGGCAATTCCTTGGTTTTTGGGCGTTTCGTCCCGGCTCCCGACGCCCAGGAAAATACCGCAATGTACGATGTTTGTCGTAGGAATATATTGATGCACCACCCGGATGCCATTGGAAAGTCTAAAAGAATTGATGGTTCTCATCGTGAACAAATCTAGTAATGAATATAAAGCAATTCATGATCCTTAACGCTTCAAACCTCTAGTTTATAGAAAGTTTTTCTTCACTTTTTCTTCGCAAAACCCTTGCGGAAATCCTGACCCTACCCACCCAGTTGCGACGCCCTTTTCAGGCGTGTTACAGGCTCAAATTCAGAGGCCAGGAGGGGGATTTTCGGCTGATGAGGCACTGTTTCGGCTACGAACACTTTTGCCCGTTCGCGGTCAAGGTCTTGACGCCTGCCCAGGTTTTTGTGTATAATTAATGAACAATCTAAATGGCATAACTATTGCGAATTATTTACCCAGCTATGGACACACAAAAAGTTAAAACTTGCTTCACTATTACTTTTACAGACGAGCAGTATGACCGTGCTAAAGGTTATGTGGAGGACATGAAACGCCATCCGAACCGGATTTTTTGGCAAGGCAAACAAGGCAAGACTGACCAGGAGTTGATCATTGAGCAGATTGCACACCGAATTCTGTCAGGCTTCTATAACAATGAGCCATTCAATGCCGGCAAACACATCATGCGGATGGATAGCTCTGTTAACGTTTAGAACCTACCTGAGGGCGGGGTATTTTTTTGCCGTTTGAAACACTTCTAAGATCTGTTTGATCAGATCCGGTCAAGAATTTTCTTTATCAATCCATCAATCACCTTATTAGGGTCTTTCGAGAATTTACTCTTGGCGCGATTGACGATGATCGCATTAACGCTCAATACTTCGTGTCCAAGCAAGCGCGCCATTGCATAATAACCCGCTGTTTCCATTTCAAAATTTGTAAGTCGAAATTCACTGGACTTGATGTGGTATTTGCTGAGATCTTCCAGCATCTTTGGATATTTCAACGGTAGCCTTATTTCTCGTCCCTGCGGCGCATAAAAGCCAGGCGCCGTGATCGTATTACCCACCGCCATGTCGGGCGCATATTGCTTTCTTAGCATTGAAGATCCGCGTACAACGTATGGGGTAAACGAGATCTTTGTCTTTTTCTGAATGTCCTTGCCAAGACTGTCCTCGAAAGAATCCATTTCAAGGTTATAGAAGTTCATAAGGTTATCAAACCCGACAGCATAATCTGTCACCAGATGTGAATCAAGTGGAACGTCTTCCTGTAATGAGCCTGATGTTCCTATCCTGATCACCTTTATCTTCTTTCTTTTACTCTTCAGCTCCCGGGTTTTTAGGTCTATGTTAATGAGAGCATCTAATTCCGTGAAGAAAATCTCAATGTTATCAGTTCCTATTCCGGTACCAATAACAGTGATGCGCTTGCCTTTGTACTTGCCAACGTGTGTGATGAACTCGCGTTTATGCATTTCAAACTCAATGTCGTCGAAGTACTGGCTGACCCGGTACACACGACTGGGATCACCCACAGTGATGATCGTCTCGCTGATGTGTTTAGGCAATAGATTCAAATGGTAAACACTGCCATCGCTGTTAAGAATTAAATCGGACTCCGGGATTCTAGACATAGAATGAAATTATGATTTTACCTTCTGTGCAGGATTGCCAAATACCGTTTCCCCAGCCTGTACCGGAGCAACTACAACAGAACCCGCACCCACTCTAGCTCCCTTTGCAATCGTAATGCCTCCAACGATCGTCACTCCAGAGCCAATGAAAACCTCATTTTGCACTTCTGCTCCCGGATTAATTATGCTTCCTGCTCCAACCTGAACGAAATCTCCAATCTTTACCTCCATTCCAATGATCGCCCCAGCGCCGATGATACAATGATTTCCAATCGAAGCGCCTGCTCCAATTTTCACACCCTGATCCATGAAGTTGCCGTGACCAATACCGCCCGATGTGGGCACCGTTACGCCCTGTGCTACAACATTCACCGGTTGCACATGTCTGTCTTCATTAATCATGGTAACCACTGCTTTTCGAACCTTGTTTTCGTCGATTGCTACGAATGCATCACACTTTTTTCCAATCAGTTTAAGGAAGCCTTGATCATCCGTGCTTCCAAGAACGGTGATATCGTCGATGGTTGTATTGTGGAGTTTTTTATTGTCATCCAGGAACCCATATACCACGTTGCCATTACTCTCAAGAATAGCTTTCGCCTGACGACCAAGATAATTTGCGCCAAAAATAATAACAGGATTTTCCATAATGTTTTGCGGTGCGGCAAAGGTAAATTTCAAACGTCAACAGAACAAGGTAGGCTTATGATCTTTGTATCAAAGCAGACAGTTTCTTTACAAGTGGATTTTCAATCGATATCAGAAGCAAAAGGAATGGAAGGAATGATATCCGGTACCTCGAAAGGGTCCCAAAGTTAGGAGTTGAAAGAGCGAGAAACACACATAGAACACCCGCATAAAGCAAGATGGAACATAATAAAAGCCGCTGCCTTGATTTGACTAACTGTGTGACGTTGACAACGGACGTGATACATAATAACAATAGAATAAGGTTTTCAAGAGCGATCACCCATTGAAACAACGTATGCGCTTCCCAGGGGAAAGGTCTGAAGATCCCGGAAACGACCGCCCTGGGGATGTTTGCAACTACGCTGCTAAGGGTCGGCTCAAGCGACGGGTATTCGATAACATCTTCCGCGTCAGACATTGCGCTGAATTCACGGTTGTTTGAAACGATAACCGCCAATATCCTGGCTGGATAAAAATTTGGTCGAAGAGAGCTAATTATTATAAGCGGAAAAATAAATGTGGCACACCACAATAACGCCTTAATCGCCATTCTTCTCAGGTGCCACGTATGCGATAGACGTTGCGTAATCAAGGCAGCAGAAGCAACCGGCAGAAAGACGGCGAGATAGTAATATTTTAACCGCCATTCTATCCATGCCGAAAAAATCACCAGAAGCCATTCCCACAAAGGCAATTCTTTTTCCACCCAAGTTCTTACAACGGCGGCGGACAGGAAAAACAATGCCGCCATCGCAATACTTTCCTTAATAAGGCCAGAACTCCAAAACACAACGGACGGAAAAAAAAGAAATGCCACAACTGCCGCGGTTTTTGCGGAAGGAAAGTATTCAGCAATAGATGCTGTCAGCCTCCAGGTACCGATGAATGATAACACGGAAAAATAAAGCGATGTAATCCAATAGTTGTCAAGCGTAACCAATCCAAACAGGCTTGTAATTTTGACAATAAACAACGCGCGAGACTGCTGGAAAACAATTTCAGTCCATAGCGGGTGGCTCGGGTCGTCGAGAAATAAGAATCTCACATACGATAAAAAATCTGTTCGGGCTAAACCTGTAAGTTTTTTAGAATCCTCAAAAAACAAAAATGTATCCGCAGGTATTTGATAGTAGTACATATATATCAAACCGAGAGCAATTCCTCCCAGTGCTTTTACAGCAAGTCCCGGCCAATAAAACTTAATGATGCCGTTTCCCTGATTAAACTTCCAGTGTCTGTAGATTATAAAAGCAAGTAGAGCAAGATTAAGGATCGCAAAGAGAATCTTCATTTCTGAACAGGATTGACTAACGATGCCCCTATATTACAATCGAGGCACCTTCGTTTTAAACAAAAGTTGTTGTATAGCCCGACCATTGCCTGGGAATCGAATGCGTCCTTAACATTCAATCCCAGCTCCTTCCATCGCGTCGTGATCCGGTTTGTTTCAGCAGGTATATGCTGCAAGATCGAAACTGCACGATTGATGTACAATGGGTCGGCCTTGGCTTTCCCATATGCAACCAACACTGGCGCCACGGTATTGATGATAAGACTGTTGATACTTTCTTCTCCCAATGTATCTATTTCTTTTTTGAATTCTTTGAAAAAGTGATAATGATGTATCCAATACTCTGACTGACGCACCGAGAAGAATTTTGCAAGGGCATTTTCGTCTTCTATTGAAGTAATAGTGCTGAAGAATTTTTGTCCCTTGTGAACCAATCCTGCCAACTGAGCGATCCTGATCGTGGGAAAATTCGCGGGCCTCATCCGCATAAATCTCCACTGTATTTTTTTCAACCGTTTGGATGACAACTGATACTTCTGGCTCAACAGCTTGTACTCCCGTTTGAGAAGGACAAAATAGTTATCCTCATTTTCCTCCTCAAGGAAACCGGCCTGACCAAAAAGGAGGGCTTCTACCTGTGAAAGTTTATCAGCATGCTTCAAGAGTATCTTATAAGGAAGAGCAAGTGACAGCTGATGAAAGGGATCGTTGTTCACCTTAAACCCAAAATTTTTTGTCAGCATCTGATAGCAGGTCTCTTCCCAGTCGTTGCCATTCCTTTCAAGCATTCTCAGAATTGCGGACGCTTTTAGCTCCAATCGTTCGACTAATACTTTCTCAAGCATGGACAGAACAATTATTGGCTTCACCTCGAATAGTTTTGAAGAACAGGGAATTGCATCCGGACTGTACACAAGCCGTCTGTAGTGAAGTAGCAAATATTCATTAACTCGGTTCTTCAATTCCAGGGTTGGCAGCGATGTTCCATCCGAACGACGGACAGGCTTGTCTTCACTCCACACTACATGAAGCACAACATTATCATACGCAGCGTCTGTGTTATGCTTGTGATCGATCCAGCCCGACGCGTAAATATGTATCTCAACGCTGCCGATCCATTCCATGTCGTCAATCCTGATGCGGGCATTAAAAAAATCGGGACCTGCGTGAGGATTTCGATAACCTTGATTAAATATTGTGATACTCTCTCCAGCTGTTGTTGTCAGAGTATGCTTGTCAAAATACTGGAACTGCCAAACGTAGTGGAGAAATGATTCTGTCATGGAGCTAGGAGATATAGGGTATAGGGTATAGGGTATAGGGTATAGGGTGTGTGCGGGCAATATTCAACACTCAACAATCAATGCTCAAGTTTTTGGAATGTTTTCCTGATGATTTTACTTTTGAATTGCTTGCTCTCCTTAGAACCCGTCATCCTGAGCTGTGGGTTGTGAGCACAGTAACGATTCCGCGATCTTTCTAAGCA
>Ga0111538_10005673_pt1 | contig 17031 bp, 23 predicted proteins | sample SoiMethybrSBSTD1_FD_79669 | JGI IMG/M metagenome (GOLD analysis project Ga0111538, IMG submission 79669) | Bulk soil microbial communities from a Populus tree surrounding site in Tennessee, USA - Soil MetaG P. TD hybrid SBSTD1 (version 2)... | ecosystem: Environmental > Terrestrial > Soil >...
ATCGCGATAGTCCTCTCCAGTTCCGCCGGACTCGCGCGCATGATGGGCTGGGGGTCGAGCATGACGGCCGATCCCGGCGACATCCTGACCCTCGACCAGATGGCTCCCGCGACGACGGGCAAGGCTGGTGCCAGGCCGAGGTGTCCGGAATGCGGCGTGATCGTGGCGGTGCGGGAGATCGCAAGCCACGATGACGACACCCATCCCCGCGCGACAGGCGGGGCCACGGCTGGGAACGGGACGTCGATGACAAGGGTCAGGCGTCGTGAAATCACGGTCCGCATGGCCGACGGATCGAGCCGGGTGAACTACCAGGCGAGCGCGGAGAATTGGCGTTCCGGGGAACGCGTGATCGTCATCGGCGGCACCGGTCCGGCGCAACCATGAACGCCGCGCCGGCCGGCGCCGGTACAGAGCCGTTGCCGGTTGCCGCGGACATGCTCGGGCCGGCGTCCGAGGCGCCCCGCTCTGCCGCGCGTCCCATGGCGAACGCTGCAGGCGGCGCGCGCTACCAGCGCATGACTCTGGCGGTCGGCGTGCTGGCGGTCATCGCGGTCGTTGCCGCTCTCTACCTGGCGCGCGCCTTCATCGTGCCCCTGCTGATCGGGCTGCTCGCGAGCTACGCGTTGAGCCCGGTGGTGGAGTGGCTCAAGGCGATTCGCATACCCCGCCCCATTGCGGCGGCGCTGGTGCTGGCCGTGCTGGTGGGCGGCTCGTCCTGGGTCGCCTGGTCGTTGAGCGCCGATGCCGCGGCGATGATCGAAAAGCTGCCCGAGGCCGCGCGCAAGCTGCGGCAGAACCTGAGCGCTGCGCGCACCAGCGGCCCGACGGCGCTGCAGAACGTGCAGGATGCCGCCAAGGAGCTCGAAGGAGCCACGGCCGAGGCCGCGGGCGACAAGAAAAAACCGGCCGCGCGCCCGATTGCGGCTCGCGACACGGAACCGACCGCCTGGCTGCGCGACTACATGCTTGCGCAGTCCGCGCTGGCAATCAGCGTCGTCGCGCAGGCGCCGATCGTGATCCTGCTCACCTATTTCCTGCTCGCCTCGGGAGGGCATTTCCGGCGCAAGCTGGTGCAGCTCGTGGGGCCGTCGCTATCGCGCAAGAAGGAAGCCGTGCGGATACTCGAGGAGATCGACGCGCAGCTCCAGCGCTATCTGTTCGCCATGCTCGTGTCGAATTCCCTGCTGGCTGCAGCGACGTGGCTTGCCTTCGAGGCGCTTGGAATGGAGCAGGCGGGCGTATGGGGCATCGCCGCCGGCTTGCTGCACTTCGTCCCCTACCTGGGCCCGGCATTGATCGCGTTCGCCAGCGGCGTGGCCGCTTTCCTGCAGTTCGGGTCGCCGTTCTACGCGCTTGCCGTCGCGGGCGTGTCTCTCCTGATCGCGGGCGCGATCGGGCTCGTATTCATGAACTGGCTGCAAAGCCGGCTTGCGCGCGTGAACGCGGCCGTCCTGTTCATCTCGTTGCTGTTCTTCGGCTGGCTGTGGGGCGTCTGGGGCCTCCTGATCGGCGCGCCGCTGGTGGGCATCATCAAGGTCATCTGCGATCGCGTCGAGTCGCTCAAGCCCGCCGGCGAACTTCTCGGGCGCTGAAACCGGCAGTGCCGGCGCTCCTGGCCGTACTTTCCCCTTGCACGCGGTTGCCCGTCCTAAGCGCGCTGACGAACAGATCAGGTGAGGGGAAAGGGCGATAGTTGCGATGGTGACGTGTTGAAGCTCGAGTTTGAGAAAGAGGTATTCCAATGAAAACGATACAAGGATTCCCGGTCAGTGCGGTTGCCCTGGCAGTGCTGCTCGGGCTGGGTGGTTGCAGCGGGATGTCAACGACGGACAGGAACACGGCGATCGGCGCAGGCGCCGGTGCCGTCGGAGGCGCCGTGCTTACGGGCGGCAGCGCACTTGGAACGGTTGGCGGCGCAGCGGTCGGTGGCGTCATCGGCCACGAGTGGGAAAGAATCACGAGGTAGCCAGACCAAACGCGGGGATGGCGCCCTCGCTATCGCGGCCCCCTTGCTATCGCTCTCCCCCAATGCTCTTCTGCAGGCGGGCCATGTCATTCGCAATCGAACGAAAGGATACTTACCATGCTATATACCATCGCTGTCGTTCTGATCATCCTGTGGCTGCTCGGACTGGTCTCGTCCTACACCATCGGCGGCCTGATCCACGTTCTCCTGGTCATCGCCATCGTGATGATCCTGGTCAATGTCATCGGCGGACGAAGGTCTCTCTGACCGTGACAGAGCCCGGGCATCAATAGGCCGCTAGCGCGAGACGAAGGCAGGCTTGGAGTACTTCTTCCGGAACGCGCATCGAGGTAGCCGCGCCCGCCTTGCGCCTTCCGCTCAGCGCGATTTGCGCGGTGACGAGCCGGGCATGTTCCCGTTGGGCAGGTTCCTCCCGTTGGGCGGGTACTTGACGACCCGGTAACATGCGCACGCGGCCTCTTCGAGGCCTCTTGCATCGAGAACGTCGATCTCGCCCCGGCCGTAACTGATCAGCTTGCGCCGCTGCAACGCGCTGGCGGCGTTGGTAACGGCAACCCGCAACACGCCCAGCATGTTGGCGAGAATCTCCTGCGTCAGGTGAAGGCGATTGGTTCCCACGCGATCGCGGGTCATCAGGAGCCAGCGGGCAAGGCGAGCCTCGACCTGGTGGAAACGGTTGCACGCGGCGGTCTGGGTGATCTGGACGATCCGCTCGTGGATGTACCGACCCAGCTCTTTTTGCAACGACTGGTGCCTTCCATGCTCGCTGCGGAAGCGCGCGGCCGTCATGCGCAATGCCGTTCCGGTTCCCTGCACGAGGGCGAGCACCGACGAATCGCTCATCCCGAGCGCCAGGGGAATTCCAAGCATGCCTTCACGACCGACCAGGCCGATTTCCGTCGGCATATGGCCCGCTATCGGCGTGAGCAGGGACACCAGCGAGTCGCTGGGAAAGTAGACATGCCGGATGGGTTGCTCCGCCTCGTAGAGGACCTGGCCGAAAGTGAGTGTGACCGGCTCGAATCCCGTGAGCAGGCGCTGGTATACCGATCGCGGCAGGGCCGCAAGCAGGCTGTTCGCAATGGGGGCTCGAAGATGGCTTTGCCGCATGCCGCAAAGTTACGCCCGGGAACCGTACCCGGTCCGTACGGTGTCGAACATAGGGTAACGTCGTTGAGCGATGAGACGATCTCACCGGAGACCAGCTCGTCAGCCTGATCATCTCGCGCGTCGGCACCGCAGCTCGTTAGCCCGGCACCATTGGTCGCTGCCCGGAGTGCAGGAACCAGCGGTTAATGACCACGTTGCGCGCAAACCACGTCGTTGCGAGCAGCGTCGCAGCCAGGGATCGCTTCAGCCCTTGTGGCAGCCATGCCACGGCTTCCTGGCCCGGAATCCTCCTGCCGAAGCGCTGCGCCAGGCGGTCCGCGTAAGGCGCGAGCTTGTCGCCCGAGCCATCCCCCGCAACATCGCGAATGATCCCGGCGGCCAACAACGCCGATTCGATCGCAGGCCGTATGCCTTCCCCGCTTCTCGGGTATGCCAGGCCGGCCGCATCGCCGATCAGGATCACGCCATCCCCGTACTGCCTGCGGCGCGACTCCGGATAAAGGATATACGCGTGCCCGTTGAACCTGCCCGGCAGCTCGCGCGGGATGTCGCCACGACGCCGCAGCCATCCGCGAAATTGCTCGACGTGCTCGGAGAGCCGGTGACTGTCTTCACGTCCGAGGCCGACGTTGAGGTAATCGCCTTTCGCAACACACCAGCCGTATCCCTTGAGATCCGGGCAGAAATAAATCTGCGCCACATCCCGCTCGATTCCGCATTCGCGGCGCTCGTGCTCCGGCAGCCGGAATTCCATTTCCTGTGCAACCACGATGGACAGCGTGCCAGCGGATTCCACGTCGGTCTCGGCGCCGAGCATGCGCGATACGGGACAGAAATGCCCGCCGGCCCCGACGATCAATGGGGTCCTGATCCGGTCGTTCACGAGCCATCCGCCATCCGCGCGAACGATGCTCTTCACGGCGTCGCCGAGTGCGAGGCGCGCCGTCGAACGGCGCAGCAGGTAATGGTCGAACTCGCAGCGCCGGATGCCGTAGCTCACCGCCTCGTCATAGCGGATTTCCGCTTCGGTCCCACCGATGGTGCCCACGCGAAAACCACGGATCGGCTGCAGCACGCGCCCCTGTGCATAATCGTCGAGGTCGAGTTCGAGGGACTCCACCACGGCCGGGGTAATCCAGCCGGCGCACACCTTGTCGCGCGGAAACGCCCGTTTGTCCATGACCAGCACATCGAGGCCGGCCTGGCGAAGTTGCCGGGCGCAGGTGGAACCCGCGGGACCTCCCCCGACGACCAGAACGTCGCACCGGTCGGCAGGCATCGCGCTCTTACTCCTGCCTGTCGTACTGGTAGGCCCGGGTCCACGGCACGCGGTTGCTGCGCCCGCGCGCGAACAGCACCTGGAACAACTGCATTTCGCCGGCCCTGAATGCGGCCTGCGCCCCGCACAGGTACAGGCGCCAGGCGCGCAGGAAGCGCTCGTCGTACATTTCCCTGACGCGCTCGCGCGCGTCGTCGAACCGCTGCAGCCAGTGCTCGAGCGTCAACGCGTAGTGCAGGCGCAGGTTCTCCACGTCCAGTACCGAGAAACAGGACGGCTCGAGAACTTCCAGGATCTCCCGCAGAGAGGGCGGGTAGGCCCCCGGGAAAATCCGCTTCTCTATCCATGCGTTCAGCGGATCCGGCCGCAGATGGCCGATGCTGTGGATCAGGCCGCGGCCGTCGGCCTCCAGGACCCGGTCGATGAGGCTGCCCAGCGCGTGGTAGTTCTCGCGCCCGACATGCTCGAGCATGCCTACCGAGACGAACGCGTCGAAGCGCCCGCGGATATTGCGGTAATCGTCCTCGATGAACTCGACACGCCCGTCTGCACCGAGCGCGCGTGCCCGCTCGATCGCGTAGGCAATCTGCTCTCGTGAAATGTTGAACGCCTTGACGTGGACGCCATAGCGCGTGGCCATGTGCAGGGCGAGCGCGCCCCAGCCGCAGCCTGCCTCGACGACTTTTTCCCCCGGCTGCAGCCTGAGCTTGCGGCAGACGTGATCCATCTTGGCGATCTGCGCCTCTTCGAGCGTGATCTCCGGCGACGGGAAATAGGCGCAGGTATACGACAATTGCCGGTCAAGCCAGAGCCGGTAGAACGCGTTACCGAGATCGTAGTGGTGCCGGATATTGTTGCGCGAATCGGACGTGCCGTTGGCGCGGCGCCGCCTGAGCCGCTCGATCACGCGGCGTGGGGTTGGAGCCGACGATGCGGTCTCGGACAGCGCGCGAATCAGCATTTCGAGCAACCTGACGAGGTCGCCTTCGACCTCGACCGAGCCGTCGCAGAAGCATTCGCCGAACTGAAACTCGGGGTCCGCAAGCAGTTTCAGCAGACTCGCGCGGTTTTCGATCCTGACGTGCGCCAGCGCTTCGCCGGCGGCAGGCGCAACCGTCTCGCCGTTCCACAGGCTGACGCGCACCGGCGGATCACCGAGCGACTGGAGCAGATAGCGCAGGAGCCGGCCGTTGATCGAGGCAGGTGCAGCGTCGGGCCCCGGAGCGGACGGCGGCAAATCAAGACCCGCGCCGGCGCTGGGCCGGAGCTCGCGCGGCACGCTACCCTTCGGGCGTCCTGGTGACCCATCCGTGCGCTGCACCAGAGCCGTACCTCTTCGTGATCAGACTGAAGCGGGCCGGGAAGAACGAATCGTTGCCCGTCCTTTTCGAGAATTCTTTACGCCGGCGCGCATGCGAAAAACATGATATGCGCTGAAGAGGAGTTGCGCAAGAACGCGTCAGGACGCTGGGACGAACCAGGCGCAGCATTCATCCCGCAAGGCTATGAGCGGCAACGGTTCCAGCCCCGCAGAGCGATGGGACAGCCCGGTGGGCGGTGACGGGAACCGTCCAGCCCTCATCCGCCGGATTCAAATCCGGCCAGGTTCCCGCGGCGGCAGCATGACGACTGAAAGCCAGTAGTCTGCGAACTTCTCGATCATTTCCACGTACTTGTCGAATTCGATCGGCTTGTAGATATAGGAGCTGCAACGCAACTGGTACATCCGCAGTACTTCGGCTTGCTCATCCTGTGTCGTGAGCACCACCACGGCCAGGTGCTTCAGCGCATCGTCCTTGACGATCTCGGCCAGAACCTCACGGCCGTCCATGACGGGCATGTCGAGGTCCAGCAATATGATGTCCGGGACGGGCGCGAAGGAGTACGGAGGTTGCCGGCGCAGGAACTCCAGGCATTTCTTCCCGTTGTCCACATGATGCAGATTCGCGGTCAGCCTGGCCTTTCCGAAGGCCCGCCGCGCGAGGTAGACGTAGTGATCGTTGTCCTCGACGAGGAGGATCTCCGCAGGCGCTGCCGCAGGTGCGTAACTCATCCTTTGATGCCTCCGTTGCCTGGGGCGGAATAACGGCTGAACAACCCGGCGAATTGTCTCAATGTTCCCGGGATGCCTCTGTACGACCGCGTACAAACAGAACGGCCCCGGAGAGGCCGTTCTGTCGGAGGCGGCAGGCTGCTACGCCCGCGGCTCACCCCGCCCGTTGACGGTAACCGTCTGTCCCGGCGGTGTCGTCGTTTGCATGTGGTGCTCCTGTCCCCGGAAGTTGTACGTCACGTCCCAATACGAGGGTGTCTGGCTGGGCACGCTGGCGCACCTCTGGACGTCCCGGGTTTGCGCCTGCTGTGCGCCGCCGATACGGCCGACGTTGCCGCCTACCGCGCCTCCGGCGACTGCGCCACCGATAGTGGCTGCCGTGTTCCCGCTGCCGCTACCGACCTGATGGCCGAGAACGCCGCCGATCAAGGCGCCGACCACCGCTCCGGTCGTGTTGAAATCGGTTTGCTGCGCTTGAGGGACCTGCTCGCGCTCGACCCAGCACCGCTGTTCCGGCGACCCGACCACTGCACGCACCGTAGTGACGTTCGCCTCGTACAGGCGCTCTTCCCTGCGCCGGCGGTTGTCGTAAACCGGAACCGGTTCGGGCGCGTAGCGATTGTCGTCGACGCGTGCGTCGCGCTTCACGATGCGCACCGATGAAACCCGGTCGTTCAAGCCCATCGCGGACAGTGACCGGTACCGGCCCGGACGCAGGATGACGCAGCGGCCGCTGAACTTCACGTCTTCGCAGACCTCCCATCGTTCCTCGAGAACCACTGCCGAGGAGGCGCGGTCGTTGAAGCCGAAGCGCTCGAAGTTGCCGACCTGTTTCTTCGTGGTAAAGGACTGGCCCTGAAAGCTTTCACGCTCGTAAAAGATGACCTCCGCGGCCGCCTGCGTGGAAATGGCCAACGTGGCTAGCGCGACCGCGCTTCTCAATACTGCATTCATAGTCGTCTCCAGAAAGGGTTGTAAACCGAAACAACTCCGCGCCTCGCCCAGGTGGCCCCCAACAGCGGCATCGGAAAGAAGGTCACTATGCTGCACCTTCGAGCCGGGAACTGTGCGGAGTCGTACATAGAAGACTGATTCGGGAACAGCTAGGTCATGCCCCTTCGCCCACCGGCATTGCGAACGGGCTCAAGGCGAGAAAAGCGCACAACCACACGTTTCGCATGTGCATGATTCAATCTCCTGTCAGCGTGCCGGCACGATCACGACGGTGTCGCCGCTCGTGTTGCCCTTTGCACCTGTGCGGCCTGTTGCGCCGGTGTATTCGGTCGCGCCGGTGTCGGCGGTTGCGCCTCGCGGGTCGGCCTGCCCCACGTTAAACGTCAAACAACCACCCAGTGCGAGCGCGGCTGCACTTGCGACGAACAGTTTCGAGCATCTCATCGTGAATGAACCGCGGCGCCGCTCGCGCTGCGCTGCTACTCGGAGGCCCACCGAAAATCCACGGTCCTGAGCGCTGACGGACCGACCGCGACCTGGCGTTTTACCGCATTGCCTGCGAAAGTTGCGACGACTTGATAGTTGCCCGCGGGTACCTTGGTCAGAAACCATGGCCCTTCGGAGGTGGTATCCAGAACCGTCTTGCCTGACGCGTCGGCGATGGCGACCCTGACGCCGCTCACGTAGTTGCCGGAGCTCATGGCGAACACGAGCTTGAGATTGAAATCAGCGGCGAGCGAGCTCAACCGGTCGGTCGAATCCGTTCCGATACCTCCCGATACATAAGACACGCCACCGGAGGTCTGGACGACGGCGTCGTTGTCTGCGTTTGCCATGGGGACAAGCGCGGGAACGAGCGATGCAGCGCCCAGCAGAATGGCCGTAAAGGCGCGCGCGAGCGATTTGGCGTTCATGCCTGGAATCCGTTTCATGTGCTGTTGCTCCAAATGTCAATTCGATCGTAGTTGTTTCGCTGTGTGTTGACCGCCAGCCGCTCATCTCACGTTGATTGCTGCTCTGATCGGCTCTGATCGACCACGCGATTATCCGCAACCGCGGAAACGAATTCCGTACGCCGGCGCACAGAGCGTGCCGTGCTGGCGGCGAATGGAAGATGAACGGGCCGCCTCAGCCGCCGCCGGGTTGAGCTGCGACATTTCAGTCTTTTCGCGACCGTGCGCCAAAAACGAGCGCGCACACGCCGCCGCCTATCAGCAACCAGCCGAGGATCGGCGGCAAGGATACCGTGTGCGCCTTTTCAGCCGTCGCCGTGAGCGGGCCGATCTGAAGAATCTTCTCGGTCGTCGTGTAGCTGAAGTGGTCATAGCCGAGAATGGCTGCGCCCATGACAATGAGTGCAATCCCGAGGATGAGGCTGGTTTTCATGATTCGTTGACTCCTGAGCTCGTGGCCGATTGTTGGGAGGTATCGGACAACCATTACGCCGAAAACGATGCCGGCTCCGTTCGATACCGAACATGGAATCGCAGGCGGGCTCCGTTGACTATGTGCGGATTCGTACAGTGCTATGAGCGACAACGCACGGTTCGGGCCGGGTGTTCGGCATATCTTGTCTCCAAGAATCGCACCCCGCACACGCGATTCCGATGCGAAGGAACTCGAGAAGTGTGCGGTTTGGGTTACTACATTTGAGGAACTACCATGAGAAATTCGATGCGTTTGGAAAATATGATGAAACGCCCGCTGCTGCTCGCGGTCGTTGCAACGTTCGCCGCTGGGTGCGCAACTACCGAACCCCAGAACTGGACCGGCCCTGCCGGTCCGGCCGGACCGCAAGGCGCCACTGGCGCGCAAGGTGCTACCGGATTCACGGGCGCGTCCGGCGTGGCGATGTCCGGTCCTGCCGGTCCTGACGGTTATGCGGGCGCCCAGGGCGCGCAAGGTCCGGCCGGGGCGACGGGCGCCACGGGTGGGATGGTGGTCGGTCGCGCAGGCGAGGCCGGTCCTGCCGGTCCCCAGGGTGCACAAGGCGCCACCGGGCTCACCGGTGCACAAGGCTCCAGCATTGCCGGTCCTGCCGGCCCGAGGGGACGTACCGGTCCCGAGGGCATACAAGGCGTAGCCGGCAGCACGGGTGCGCAAGGCCCGACCACGGTCGGTCCGACGGGCCCGGCCGGCCCTGCAGGTGTCGCAGGCGCGCAAGGCGCCACCGGATTCACGGGTGCCCAGGGCAGCGCTCAACTGGCGGGCGTGAGCGGTCCGAGCGGTGCTACCGGAGTTGCCGGTCCGCAAGGCTCGGTCGGTCCGATCGGGGCCCAAGGCCCGATGGCCGGGGGCGGCAACTGGAGTTCGTACCGGAACTACACGTTCAGCGTCAACAGTGACGACATTCTGAGCGCGGACGGCAACAAGGCGCGGGAGGTTGCAGACTACATGAATCGCAATCCGTCCGCCCGGGTCGCGATCGACGGCTCCAGCCAGCGTCGTGTCGGTAACGTTCGCCAAGCGTTGATCACTGCCGGTGTGCCGGCTTTCAAGATCCAGACGGGTCAATTCGGCGACGCGCAGAACCGGCGCGACGGTCAAGTCGCGGTGCTGGTCAGCAACTAGGAGTACATGACAGATGATGGGGTTGCTCCCCTCATAGTCAAACCACGGCAATAGTGGCAGACGAACGGCGCGATCGTGAGATCGCGCCGTTTGCACATCAGGGGAGACGTTCGCCGGCTCGAATTTGCGCGCGTCCTCTTGCTGGACCGCGAGCGGTTTCCGCGCTTCCACATTGGCACCAGAACGAAAAGGCCCGCGCGGGGCGGGCCTGATCGGCGGTCTCATGCAATTCGTTGCGGCGGTTGAGTGCCGCTAACGCGTGAGACCAGCTTCAATGAGCGGAGTTGGTATCAATCCGTGCCGAACTGCAACGCCATTGCGACGCCCTGGTCCGGCACACTCTCATTGGCATTCACCTGCGGTCTGTCGCTAACGAACCTGCCTCTTCCGAATCCCCGGTTGAAACCTCGCCCGTCGTTCCTGCTGTGCATGCGGCCGTGAGCGGCATCGGACGAGCCCGAGCCTTGAACGCCGGCGTGCACCCCACTCCGCATACCGGAGGGATCGGACGAGTCGGACCCTTGAACACCCGCGTTTTGCGCAATGGCGCCAAGCGGGAACATCGCTGCGATGATGAGTGCAATAAACTTGGTTTTCAAACTGTACTCCTGGTAACGTCGGAGCGGCGAAATCGCCGCTCCATACCTGCGGATGATGTGGCCACAAGCAATGTTGTCGCGTCAGGAGTTGTCCGATTCATCAGTAGTCGGTTCGGACTCGATTGACGATACCCGCGCACAAGCCATATCGAACATTGCGGATGACTGCTTGCAATGGCGGGACTGAACCAATAACAACCATAACCCCGCACGCTGTTCGACCGAGCGCACGAGGTGAGCCTGAGTATCGGCCGCTTCCGTACTGAACCGTACAGACGGCCGTTGCCTCCACATGGCAATTTTGCGTTCGTGGAAAACAATAACGCGGTTTCGCCAGCACCGGCGCGTCCACAATGTCTGTGATGAGCGCCGATCCCTGGATATTCTCCTGCGCCGCAAACCGGACGTGGACGTGGCGGACTTTCACTCACCGGTCTCGCCCGTTTCCCAGCATCGAAGTGGCAACAGAAGACGCCGCAAAGCAGGGGTTTGACCCGTCCGTCCAATATTGGACGTCCACCGTTGACGGACGCACCACACATTACCGCCCCGGAAAATCGCCCGTTACTCTTCCTTTCGGCGTAACGCCCGAGGACTGATGCCATGGCTGCGCTAAATTATGAGCCAACGCAGATCGACGCCGAACTGCTCCTTACGTCGGATGTGCGGGCCGGACTGCCTGCTCTGCAACTGCTGCGCCTGTACTTCGATCCCGGCGCGCTTTTCAAGGACGCCTCGCGCGGATCGACGGATTGGCGCGAGCTGGCCCTCGCATACAACAGCCGGATCCGCTGGATCCTGATCACCTACCTGCGCCGCTGGGGGATGATCGCCGTTATGTCGTTTCTCTGTATCGCTCCTGTCGAAGCGGTTTCGCAGCTTCCTGCCGCTGCGGTCGCCGTTGGCTGTACCATCGCGTTGCTGGTCACCGTCTGTACCGCTGTGGGTTACCTTCTCCTCGGAGCTCGGCTCCCGAATTAGCAACAGCAAGAATCCCTGGGCGGTTATCAGATCAGCGCTGAAAGCCGTCCGGGGACCCGCTGATGCTGGAGGCGCGGTAGTCTTCAGGGAGTGTCTTATCGCGGACGGCCATCCGCTCCTTGCGAGTGGCGCTCTCCAACTCGAGAGCGACGTCGACTCCCATGTAGTTGTTGCCAATCGCAAACTCCGTTCCAGCAATGATTTGAACTCGACCGGTGGGCCCTTTGAAGTCATTGGACTTCACGCAGATCCACTTGCCGTCGTCCACGCGCCTGAAATAGCCAAGGAGTGTTTCCATTTGCGCCAGCGTAATGGCCCTGACGCAGGCGTTCCGTGCGATTGCGTACATAAACTGGAGTTTAGTTGGACCATCACGGAGCGTTCACCAAACCGCCGTAATGCCCGGTTTTTGTTGGGACTCAGCGCTGGCGTGATCGTGTGAGGTCTCAGCGCACCAAAATTTATTTCGCTTCATGGAGTGCTGGCGCACAGAGCACTCCGGCCGAGTAGGTTACAGTGGACTTCATGTAGTGAATCGCTTTGAGCACGCCACTCGATTTTTTCAATTGATTTCAACCACGCGAAAAGGTAATCCCATGAACAGCATCGTCTATATCGTCGGCGCAGTCGTCATCATCCTCGCTATCCTGGGGTTTCTCGGGCTGCGCTAATCACTGAGCCATCTCAACTGAGCGCGGAAGCAGCCGATCGCTTTCCCGCTTGACCACGGCATAACACTCGCACGAGCGTTTCTCGACGGCGCGCCGGTCCAGCACCGTAATCTCACCCGCATCGTAGCGGATCAGACCTGCTTTCTGCAGCACACTGGTTGCCTTCGTCACGTTTTCCGGAGTGAGGCCTAGCATGTTTCCGATCAATTTTTCGTTCATCCTGATTTGATTGGATGGCAGCCGATCCAGACTCAGTAACATCCAGCGGCACAGCTGCTGATGCACTGGATGGTGCCCTGCACCATCTGCGTGATCAATGCAGAGGCGAACATGAGCAAGAGCCGCTGCAGCGCGCCCCCACTATGGAACTCGTCCTTGAGAACCTGTGCTTTCAGGCGATAAGCATGACCGGCGTTTTGCACGACCGCCCGGCTCTGTGTCGATTCCCCTCCCATGAACAGGGCGATCCCGACAATCCCCTCATTTCCCACCACGGCAATTTCCGCCGACTGGCCGTTTTTCATTACATAAAGGAGAGACACGATGCAGTCGATCGGGAAATAAGCATGGCTCATTATCTGACCGGAGTCGTACAAGACCTCCCCCAGCGCCAACCGTACCACCTCCAGATCATCGGCCAGGCGGGCGCACTCGGCGGGGGCCAGTGCACCGAGAAGAGAATTCTGCTGCGGCCGATGGGCTAGCCCCGGAAGATTCTCCAATTCAAGCTCCACACAGATGCTTGCGACACCGGTATCGCCGGGGCCCGCATATGCCTCCGAACTAGCTCTTGCTCAAGTCCTCCACAGACTGCTTGACGTCGCCAACGCTTTTTTGCACCTTCCCCGAAATCTGTTTGGAAAGACCCTTGATCTGTTGTTCCTTGCTTCCAACCACCTTTCCCGCTTGCTCCTGGACTTTGCCGGCAACATCCTTCGCCACGCCCTTTACCTGGTCCTTGTTCATGTTCGATTGCTCCGGTTGTAATCGTTTCAACAAACTATATCTTGGCCCATCAGAAGCAGAATCAGTAAGACTTGAGGCAAAACTATGCATTTGCCGCCGATGCTCTTGCCTGCGTGAATAGTGATTCGATTGGGATCGCCAACGTGCGGCGTCATCGCGCCTCGCGTTCGATCTCACGCAGCCGTTCCTGCCAGTCCGTGAGCTCGCCCTCTGGCTCGTCATCCGTGAGTCCATCGGTGTTCTCCATCCGGGTAGCGAGCTGGTCCTCGGTGAGATCGTCCCATTGCTCAATGTCGTTGCCCTTGATCTGTTTCCAGTTACCTTCAATGCGATCCCAGTTCATCTCATTTTCCTCACGCTGATTCAAGATCCTGCCGCTCGCACTTCGGCGACACGGAACACAGTCGCCGCGAGAGCTGCGATCGATCCGTTCACCATGATGACCATTGTCACCTTGCGTCCGGCATGATCCGTGCGCTGACGTACACAGGAAGCACATTTTCCCGTGCGTTGCCATGACCAGGCGAATCAACGGTTGAAAGCGACCTGCCGCACAGAGAAACAATGACTATCCGAGCAATATGGGTGTGAGCCAGGGTGGCTGTCAGAAACAAATGTTACGTGTGGGACGCCGGCGACTGGCAGGCCGCGCGCCCGGGCTAGGTCAACCAACAGCCCGCGCAGGTCGAACGCGACAAACGCTATAGCATATGGAGCGAACATGAACGTGATCTATGACAGTGAGAACTATTACGTGGTGGAGTATCCCGCTCAGCACGGGTACGAGCTGATCGACAAGCATTTTCTGCGTGGCACGTTCTTTCAGGGTGACGTCGCGGATAAATTCGCGCAGTCCCTCCGAGATGTCGTTGCCAAGGAGCGCGCTTCGGTCGAGCGCCTCGACGAGTTTCTCGGCGACTTCGACGGGCTCATGATCCAGTCCGTGCTTTGCCACTGACGAGCGAGGATCCCGGATACTGGATCGGCTTGTTGGAAAGCAGGCGATTGGCGATCAGCTCCTGGGTCATGCTCAACTCGAGGCCCCGTCTTCCATGACATAGAGCAGCGAAATGATGCTGCTGGTGTGGAAATAGCGAAACCCAGTACCCCGCCCGCCTCGTAAACCGCCCAGGGGCAATGGCGCGAGTTCCAGGTCGGGCAGCAGGCGCTCGTAGTCAGCTGCCGGCAGTGCGGCAATCAGATGGTTGTCCTTCGGGTTGTGTCTTCCGGGTATAGGTCGCGGCGGGGATGGCAAACATGGGGTCAACGCTCGGCCCTGCCCTGCCCTGCTATTGGGGGACGCCGGGCCGAGGCGGGCTACGGTCGCCCGGCCGCGTCCGCCCATGCTATGTGCGTCGCCGTACGGAGAACTTCCGGGCGGAAAGTGACAATCTCCATTACACGCGCCCGACCAGGAGCCAGCAGCATGAAGCATACCCTTCCCCACCTGCCGTACAACTACGCAGCGCTCGAGCCGCACGTCGACGCGCGCACCATGATGCTGCATCACGGCCGGCATCACGCATCGTACGTCGCGAACCTGAACGAGGCGCTGGAACCGTTTCCCGAACTGCACCAGCGCACGGCGCTGTGGCTGTTGCTCAACCTGGCCAGCGTCCCGGAGGAAGCACGAATCGCCGTCCGTGAAAACGCAGGCGGGCACGTGAATCACAGCTTGTACTGGCGCGCGATGTCTCCGGCGACAAGGGGCGCGCCCGTGGGACCGCTTGCGGACGCAATCGATCGCGATTTCGGCAGCCTCGAGCGGTTCAAGGCCCGCTTCGCGGCAGCGGGCGGCAGCCTCTTCGGGTCCGGGTGGGTCTGGCTCACGCGAGAGCGGGAGGGGAGCGGCAGGCTCCAGGTCTGTACCACACGCGGTCACGACAATCCGCTGATGCAAGGACAGTTCCCCATCCTCGTGAACGACGCCTGGGAACATGCCTACTACCTCAGGTATGAGAACCGGCGCGACGATTACCTGAAGGACTGGTGGGCCGTCGCGAACTGGGAAGAGGCTGCGCGCCGGTTCGAACGTCCCGGTCATGATGATGCCAAGGCCCGGCAGGGCGCAGTCCTTCTGACGGAGACGGCCTGATCGACGCTCGTCGAGCGCTCTCAAAGACGATCTTTGGCGCATGGCAATCTCCTCCCGCCGGGTGCACGTCAAGAAACTACTACAGGGAACGGCCCTCCTGGGATCAGGTCATTGTTTTATTGATGGAATGTCATTCAATGACTCCGGCATGAATGGGTCCCCCCTGCTATCGGTGCGGGGAGGCCAGTGCATTATGTGCGCTATCGTACGGAAGAAACGATTCACGAGCGGGACCATTATCGGTGTATGGGCAATGCCAGGAGGTTGACGTGAACCGGGATCGCCTCGAAGGCAAGTGGAAGCAGTTGAGCGGGAGCGTCAGGGAAAGATGGGGCAGGCTGACCGATGATCGGTTGAGCATGATCGCCGGCAAGCACGATCGGCTCGCCGGTAAATACCAGGAGCAATACGGTATCAACAGGGAGAAAGACGAGCGCCAGTTGAGGGAGTTCCGGCACCGCAACCGCGATTGGGATCCCTCCAGACGGTAATCACGGGAAATCGGGATGCTGCGACGGCGTCACGGTGATGATCGGGTCCGGATCGTGACGACGATAACAGCTTGCGTTTCTTCCATGAGGTAGCTATTGGTTCCGGCGGCGCAGGCGGTGCGGCATCGGTCAAGGCGGGGATGAAACGACACAACGACAACGCTGGTCTGGCCGCCACTCTGAACGGCCGACAGAAGGGCCTCCCGTCCTACACGCGCGGGCTCCAGGCGATGATCGCCGACCGTGCGGACGAGCTGGCGCGCATGAAAGAGCGAATCGCCGAATTGAGCGCAGCCAACAAGGAGCTCGAATCGCAGCTGGCGTCGCTCTCCCGGCGCAATCGGGAGATCACACTGGTCAGCGGAATGAGCGACCTTCTGCAGACCAGCACCACTGAAGCCGAGGCCTATTCGATCATTTCTGAAACCATGACGCAGCTGTTTCCCGAGAACTCCGGCGCACTATTCGCCCCCAGCCCGTCGCGGGACGTGCTGGAAACCGCCGTGGTATGGGGCACGCTGCCGCCGGCCAACCTGAAGTTGCCGCCGAACGGGTGTTCGGCGCATCGAGGCGGCCAGTCCGATCACGCCGCTGCTCACGAGCGAAGCTGCCCGCATTGCGGGGGCGATGAACGCGGGCATGTCTGCTTCCCGCTGCTCGCGCTGGGCAACACGATCGGCATCCTTCACCTGCTCGCTGGTCCGGATGGAAACGGCAGGTATGACGGAGAGGACGCAGCAGCAAACCGTAGCCTGGCGAAGACTCTGGCCGAGCGCATCGGGCTCGGCATCGCCAACCTGAAGTTGCGCGAATCCATGCGCAACCTGTCGATTCGGGATCCGCTCACGGGGCTGTTCAACCGCAGGTACATGGAAGAGGCCCTGGCGCAGGAACAGCACCGGATCAGGCGCAACGACGCGCAGCTGGCCGTCATCATGATCGACATCGACCACTTCAAGCAGTTCAACGACTGCTTCGGTCACGACGGGGGCGATGCCATTCTGCGTGCATTGGGGGAATTCTTCAACAAACACGTGCGGGGAAGCGACATCGCCTGCCGCTACGGCGGCGAGGAATTCGTCCTGATCCTGTCTCCGTCTACCGAGGAAGGCGCGCAGCAACGCGCGGAGAAGATTCGGAAGGACGCCGCATTGCTGCGCGTAAGTCACTCCAACCGGAATCTGGGAGGGATCACCCTGTCATTGGGGGTCGCCATGTTCCTCGATGACGCGTCCGAGCCGGCGGCGATCGTCAAGGCGGCCGACGTAGCG
>Ga0111538_10005676_pt1 | contig 17025 bp, 23 predicted proteins | sample SoiMethybrSBSTD1_FD_79669 | JGI IMG/M metagenome (GOLD analysis project Ga0111538, IMG submission 79669) | Bulk soil microbial communities from a Populus tree surrounding site in Tennessee, USA - Soil MetaG P. TD hybrid SBSTD1 (version 2)... | ecosystem: Environmental > Terrestrial > Soil >...
CCAGAGCAGCCAGGCGCTCACTTTCGGCCGCGAGGTGGCCGGGCCCAACGACTTCGTCAACACCGACGGTCGATTGATCGGTGACCGTCCGGTCGTCGCGAAGGCGCAGTTGAGCTATCGGTTCCCGTTCGACATCCTCGTGGCCACCAACATCCAGCATCAGACCGGGCGTCTCTATCCTCGCCAGGTGCGCGTGAGCGGCCTGGGGTTCCCGGCGGCGCCGACGATCAACATGGAAGCGAATACCGGAGACCGGCGCGTCAAGGACGTGAACATGATCGACGTCCGTGCGCAGAAGGACTTCCGTCTGGCAGGAACGCAGACCATCGGCGTGTTCCTGGACCTGCTGAACATGACCAACAACGCGCAGACCGAGAGCGTGGCCTCGCTGCTCGGCACGGCGTCCACTTTCGGACAGGGCGTGCGGTTCGTTCCCCCGCGTCGGGCGATGTTTGGCGCCAAGTACCGCTGGTAACGGTGCTCGAGGAGGAGTGATGACCATGAGAATCGTACGCACGGGATTGGTCGCCGTCCTGATCGCGGGCCTTGCGTCGTCGTCGTTTGCCGGCGATTTGCGGCAGAGTGTAGCCGCGGCTGCCGCTGAGCAACAGATCCCTCAGACGTCGACGTCGGGCCGCTCCAAGGCCATGACATGGGGTGGCGGAGCGCTGTTTGCCGGAGGCATGGCGATCGGGCTGTTCGCCTTCATGAACAACCAGAACGGGGAGTTCACGGAGTTCGGCGAGAAAGGCGAGGCCAATGCCGTGAACAAGCCGCTTGGCGCCGCCGGCATCAGCATGGCGTTCGCAGGTGGGCTGTTGATGTACTTTGGGACGCGCCACGCGAGTCAGTCACCCTCGATCGTCGTCCACCGTCGCGGCATCGGCGTGGTGAAAAAGTTGACGTGGTGAACGCCAGCCTCCACCGCAGCCTTAGACGGTGAGCGGCAACGAGCACAACGTTGTGCTCGTTGCCGCTCGACGGCCGCGCGAGGTGATCGCGCCGCCAGCAACCCCAGCGGGCCATCGCCGCCGCCGTTCGCTCTCCTGCCCTGCTGTTCCCCTCGTGAGTAAAGCGATGGTGCCGTTCCGCTGACTAGCGCGAGGCAACGGCCTTGGCGTTGTGTGGTTCTTGCATCCGTCGGGCGACTTCTCCGTCCGAAATCACGCCGCGTTCAATGAGCGCACGCTCCAGCGCCCCAAGGGTTTCGAGGAGTTCCTTGAAGGCCGCCCGGAGCTCCGCTTCGCTCAGCTGCTCGATTGGCCGGCCACGGAAACGAATCTCGTGCATGCGTCACCTGATGTGGGTTCTACGAATTCAATCGTACAGCCGATCGCGATCCTCACGCTAGTCGCTCGCGGTGTGAGCGCGTTCCTGAGCCGCGCCATGTGAAAAAACCGCCGAGTTGGACCACACAGCTGAACTTGAACGCTCCCGGTACCTGTCGTAGCGTCCCTGCATGCAGGCCGATCGTCGCGGTGACTCGACACAGATTCGTTGTCCCTATTGTCAACAGATGGGAACCGTGTACCGGTCTCGAACAAGATGGTGGGAACGACCGCTTCGTGTCGTCTCGATGATGAAGCCTTATCGCTGCCAATCGTGCAGACGCCGGCGATGGTTGGGCCCCTGGCGGGAACGGCGGAGGAGCCTTCGATACAACGCGCGCTGATCAGACGTCGGTCGCATGGCTCGCGGCCCAATGCTCATCGCACGTCTCCGACCACAGTCCGGACAGGCGGTCGTGAAAGCACGAGGTGCTGTAGCCGCACAGCGTGAGGAACGGGAGGCCGTGCGTCAGGGTGTTCCACAGACGCTCGAGCGCAATCACCGCTTCGGCGTTGCCCGCCGTGCTCAGCGGGACGACCATATTCCCGAAAATCGTCAGCCGCGACGCCGGCCCTTCGGCAACGGCCAGACGATACTGATCCAGTTCCGCGGCGATCTTCCCGAGTAGATCCGCGTCGGAAAGGCCCTCCCGGATGAAGCGGTTCAACGCTTCGGCGGCGTCGATAACCAGGTAACGCTCATACGTATGTGGCGCGCCGACCTCCCAGCCGCGAGCCCGGAGGCGCCGACCCAGCCCTTCGCGCACGTCCTCGGTGGCAATGACGCACGTGGCGTCGCCACGCCGTAACGCGAGGTCGAAGAACGCGGCCAGGGCCGTCGAGAAACGGCTCCAGGTCACGGTGCACCTGCATCGCGTGCCCGCCGCCGTCGGTCAGTCGGAACAGCGACGTCAGCGACGGCACGAACAGCCGGCCGAGGAGAACCTGATCGATCGCGGTCGCAAGATCCCGCGCCGCCCGTGACTTCAGGACGTAGCCTCGCCCGCCGATCCCGAACGCCTCGCCGACGCGCTCGTCGGCGTGGTCCAGGCTGAGGAACACGACCGGGGTCTGCGAGCCGGCCTGTTGCAGCGATTGCATCGTTTGAAAGCCATCGAGCCCTGGCATGTTGATGTCGAGCACGATGACGTCAGGGGCGAGCTGATGCGCGGTCTCGAGCGCTTGCCAGCCATCGGTCGCGACCCCCGCTACGTCGAAGTCGCCGGCCGGCACCGCGGAAACCGCATCGAGAACACCGCGGTGGTCATCGACGAGAAGTACTGTCGGTTTTGGGCCGCCGGCGGACCGGCTGATGGGAGGGAATCGTCGGCTCACCGCGCAAGAGAATACAGTACGACGCGCGTTTGCGAACGGCAACACCACGATGGCGGCGGCTACTGATCGGCGCGATTCCGTCTCGCGTGAAGCTGTTGCGCGAAGCCGGGGATGAGCTCGGTGATGTAGCGGGCGAGGCCTGTGGTGGCCACTCCGATGAGCGCGCTCTTCATCTGATCCAGAACGTCCAGATCTCCGGTTCGCGGCACCGCGCCAGGGACGTGGCGTGAACGTGTGGTCAGGCGCGCCAGGAGAACGCCGCCGCCGAACGCGGCACCCATCATCGCCAGATGGTGTGCTCGAAAGACATAGCGCCAATTGAACACCGTCTCGATGTTCTCCTCGAGTTCGTCGAGATGGGCTCTCAATGCCTCACGCTGCCGTTCGAGGTGCGCCTCTATTTGGTCGACTGTCTGGCCCATGTCACGTTCTCCTTCATCGTGGCGACCGTTCGCTCGGGCAGCGGGCTGACCCGCTTGAGCCGCCCGATCCCCAACATCAACGCCAACGCCGCGACGAGCAGCAGCGCGCCTGCAACCGTGAGGGCGGCAACCCAGTCAGGCATGACCCCCGTGAGCGCATGGAAAGCAGCCAACAGCAGGAACAGCAGGCCGAACAGTCCAGCGACGGTGCCAGCCACCAGCCAGACGGTTGCCGTCTTGAACTTCCCAATCTCCTGACCGACTTCGGCCGCCGCCAGGCGGACCTCGGCGCGTACGATCTCCTGAAGATTGCGCAGGATGTCCTGGAACACCGCCGTGAACGGTCGGGGAGCGCCTTCCATGGCTCTGTCCGGCGGCCCGTCAGCGGTTACTCAACGCGCGTCCGGCAAGGAACCCGACGAACGCGGCGGCCACCAGTGCGGGGCCGGGGTGGTTTTTCACAACCGTCTCGAGATCCTTCAGCATGCCATCCACGTCGTGTTCCCGCACGTAATCCGCAGTGTGGCGCATGGTGTCCGCCGTCGCGTGAGCCAAACCGCTGACTCTGCCGCCGCCCGGCACGCTTTCGGCGTTCTCGTGCAGCGCTGTCGACGCCGCTTCGAGCCGGCTGGCCGCCGCCGCCCGGCTGTCATCGACCTTCGAGGCGGCCGCTCGCGCGGCGTCCGACACCACCTCGTTCAGCTGCGCGGCGCGGTCTGCAAGCTTCTCGGCACCGGCCGCCAACCGATCGGCGGTCGAGTTCGGGATAAACGGATTGCGGTTCTCCATCGGATCGACCTCGCTTCCCCACAAATGCTAATGAATGGCCTACGTCTGTTGCCGGCCTGACAGCACCAGGCCCACGCCGCGAATGAATGCAAGCGTTGAGCCGCGTGCGAAGCCAATAAAAAACTGGTTGTAGCCTCTATCCAGACGTCGGGAACGTGAATGAGAATCGTGCATCTGTCTCGACCGTTGGCTGACGAGTCACAAGCCCAGCGGTGACGAGCTTCTCTGGCGCCGCATCCATGTGGTCTGACGGTCTTGTGCTCGTTCTCTCTGCGCTGGCGGGCAGCATCGCATCCGTGACCGGTTTCGGCATCGGCAGCTTGCTGACGCCGGTCCTGTCGTTGGATGTCGAGACGCGGTTGGCGGTTGCCGCTGTTTCCATCCCCCACGTGATCGGCACTGCGGTCCGCTTCTGGCTGCTACAGGGTCGCGTCGATCGGCGCGTGCTGTGGAACTTCGGCCTGACGAGCGCTGCGGGGGGCCTGGTCGGGGCGGCTCTCGGCACCTGGGCGAGCAACCGGTGGCTCACTGTGCTCTTCGCCATCCTCCTGTTGTTCGCGGCACTGAGCGAAGTCAGCGGTCTATCACGGCGGATGCGTTTCACCGGCCACGTGGCCTGGGTGGCGGGCGCTCTCTCGGGACTGCTGGGCGGAACAGTCGGTAATCAAGGCGGCATCCGATCGGCGGCGCTCCTGGGCTTCGACCTATCCAAGGAATCGTTCGTCGCTACAGCCACGGCGATTGCGCTGTTTGTCGACGGCGCGCGGATGCCCGTGTACATCGCCACGCAGCACGCGGAGTTGCTCGATCTCTGGCGTTGGATTGCTTTTGCCGCCGCTGGCGTCACCCTCGGCACCGTCTTTGGCAGCAGGGTTCTCGTACGAATGCCCGATCAATGGTTCCGCCGCGTGCTGGCCGTCGTGCTCGCCGTCCTCGGCGGCTGGATGCTGGTTCGGCCACTGACCACGACGTGACGCCGCTAGCCGAACGCCACGCCGCGGCGAGAACGACTGACATTTCGCGTTGCGGGGGGGCGTGACGGGTAATAGCATCAAGAGCCGTGCGAACCTCGCATTGGCTGTTCATCGTGAGCATGGCGCTGTTTGTCGGCGGCATCGCGTTCGTGGTCGCGGGGGCGCGGGCCGAGCGTTTCTCCAGGGCCGCTCCCAGTGCTGCAATCACCCTGGTTCCTGTCGCCTCGGTCAAGCAGATCATGAACGGCATCGTGGCGCCGGCCGCCATGAGCGTGTTCGACGCTGTGAGCACGGTCGTTACGGCGGAAGGCATCAAGGAGACAGTCCCGACGACTGACGCGGAATGGGAGGCATTGGGCAACAGCGCCGCCGCACTCGTCGAAGCCGGCAACCTGATGCTGATCGGCCAGCGTACCGTCGATCAGGGCGAGTGGGTGACGATGTCGAAGGCGCTGATTGATGCCGGCACGCGCACGCTGCGAGCCGTCGAAGAGAAGAATCCTCAGAAGGTGTTCGAACTCGGCGAGACCCTCTATGAAGCCTGCGATAACTGCCATCGCAAGTACCAACGCACGTTCTAGGTCGTTGCTCGTACTCGCCGTCGCTTTCGTCGCGCTGGCACTGACGCCGGCCGTGGAGGCGCACGGCGTGGCCGGCAAGGACGCGCTCTTCCTGCAATCACTGCAGGGTCTGGCGGTCGGCCCATTGATGTACCTCGGCGCCAAGCACATGGTGACCGGCTACGATCATCTGGCGTTTCTCGTGGGCGTCGTGTTCTTCTTGTATCGCCTGAAGGACATCCTGATCTACGTGAGTCTGTTTACGCTCGGCCATAGCATCACGCTGCTCGCCGGCGTCCTCGCGCAGGTACGCGTCGATCCATATCTCATCGATGCCATCATCGGTTTGTCCGTGGTGTACAAGGCGTTCGACAACGTCGATGGGTTCCGCTCGTTTCTACGCGTTCAACCGGATGGGCGAATCGCCGTCTTTATCTTTGGCCTCTTCCACGGCCTGGGGCTGGCCACCAAACTGCAGGAGTTTTCGCTCTCGCCAGCCCACCTCCTGGGAAATCTCGTGAGCTTCAATGTAGGCGTGGAGATCGGTCAGGCGCTTGCGCTGGCGTGCGTCGTCATAGCCATCGCGTTCTGGCGGAACTCGAGCGGCTTCAACCGCGTGGCGCTGGTCACCAACGGCGGCCTGATGGCCATCGGCCTGTTGCTGATCGGGTATCAGCTCTCGGGTTACTTCCTGCAGGCGTGATGGCGCCGAACGATACCGGCGCGGACGACGTCGTTGCGATCGCGGCGAGAGAACGCATCGCCCTCGTGTTTGGCGTGGCCCTGCTCGCGGCCGGACTGATTTTCGTCGGGGCTGTCTTGCCGGCCGAGTACGGCGTCGATCCACTCGGTACCGGACGCCGACTTGGGCTCACTGCCATCGGCGAAGTCCAGAAGGGCCTCGATGCCTTCGCGGCGACCCGGCCGGACGCACCGAGCGACGTGCCGACCATCGTCGCAGCAGAGCGGCCATTTCAGCAGGAGAGCCGCGAGTTTACGCTCGGCGCCCGTGAGTCGTTCGAGTACAAGTATCGGCTCGAGAAAGGTCAGGCGCTGCTCTACTCCTGGACGGCGACCGGCCCCGTCAACTACGAATTGCACGCCGAACCCGACGGCGCGCCGCGCGGCTATGCTGAGAGCTACGAGAAGGTGAACGGCGTACAGAATGCAGCCGGGACGCTTACGGCACCCTTCTCCGGCATCCACGGCTGGTATTGGGAGAACACGACGGACGCGCCGGTGACGATCGCCCTGTCAGCCGCTGGATTCTTCAAGATGTCGCACGAGTTCCGCAAGGACCAGGCGCCGACCACCAAGATCTACCCGTAACCCGCAGCACCTCACTGATTCACAGCACCCGTAGACCTGACGGATAGTGCGTACCCAGGCTCGTCGCCGTTGCCTGGCGTCGTGGCGTTCTGCACCAGCCGAACGTCGTTAGCGAAGACATTCCGCGTCACGGCTCCTGTCGGGTTCTCGTCGCAGGCGTTCTGGTCGTTGATTCTGAACGACACGCTGGTGCCGACCGGCACGTCGTCGAACGACAGCTCATAGCGGTCCGGCGGAACGGAGAGCAGCGGAATGCCGGCGAAGCCGCGCCAGCTGGGATGGATGTGTGTAAGCCCGACACCGGCGAGACACGCGTCTGCCGAAGCGGGAAGATCCGTACGCCGGGTCGTCGACCCGAGGAACACGATGCGAACCCTCGCGGTGGTCGACGGACTCGGACGGTCGGGAGCCTCATCGCAGGCGAGGGAGATGAGGCTGCCTATGACGACGACGCCGAGAGCACGCCACACTGCGCCAGCATACTCGCTGGGGGAAGCAGTCGGTCACGCCACGGGATCAGTGCTCTGAAATGACCTCGTAGCCGATGTCCTGATAGAGATCGAGCAGACGATCGGCCTCCGATAACGCCAGAGCCCGAATGGGATAGCGCTGTCCATGAAGCAAGTACTCCGCCGCGTCTGTCGTGATGAGCAGCTGCAATTCGACTCCGACGTCCGCCGCTTGCCGTAACTCGGTGCGATAGACGTCGCTTCCCTTCTGAACCCGCCAGAGTATTTCACCTGGCACGGAGACCTGCGACGACGCCCCTGAACGAGGTAAGGCTGACAACCGACTCGGTCCAAGGAACGTCCATGTGTCGGAGCCAGGCACGTAACGCCATCGCTGGTCGGCATGAATGCGACAGCGCCAGTACTCATGGTCTTCGTCGCTCTCGCCGAAGTCCGGCCTTACCTCCGTCCGGCAGATTCGGCACAGCGGCGAATATGAGAGCCATCTGATCCGTCCACGCTCTGACACTTCCACGCGGCGCGAGCAGGACGGGCAATAGCCAACGACCACTCTGTATTGAGCCGGCATCGTGTACTCGAGATCCGCCGTGTCCTCGAGCGCCATCGTGCAGGCGGGACAACGCCGATCCTGATAGCCCATGCCGTCTACCTCTTCGCCGCGTCGTTGTAGCTGGACCGGGACCTTGCGGCGTCGGCAGGATCATGAACTGATTCTGATGGGTTTGGGCCGCCAGTTTGCGCAGGAATTGTCGAAGGGGACCCGTCGAGCCAGCGGCGCATCAGCGCCCCTAAGTGAACAGCCCGATGAGCCTAATCGGCTGACCTGGCTGGTCCGCGAGGCTACTTCACCTTCATTGTTCGAACGCCGAGCGGCTGCTGATGCGTACGATCGCGGGCACTCTGCACGGCTATCAGGATGAACAGGAGGCCCAAGAAAGCCAGCATGACGACCACGGGCTCCAAGCACCGCATGCGGAGAGTGTATCTCCGGGCGTGTGCTGTTCCGTAAAGTCGGCGCTCACGTTTTCCGGCAAGGAGGAACGGCGAAATGCTGTCGTCCGGGCCCGATTCTTCGCGGGCACGCATCCTGCTCAGGCGACGCCCGGACCGTCGCCGTGGGCATTTTTTCAGCGATAAATCGACCCGTCACTAGTCCCACGCAGCAGGGCCGCGACATCTGGTGGCGTGTTCGACACGGGAGGCTGCTCCGCAAACGGTTCATCGTTCTGACCATCTGCTTCGCTGCGATCGCGATTCGGGCCAACGCACAACCGGCATCCGTCGCGGCGACGAGCCAGGATCCAGGGCGGGGCTCTGGTGCCGGCTGGTCGCTTCGGGTGTCGCTTGCCGGCTACTTCATCCCTGATGACGACGACTACGTGCAGCCGACAGTGGCGGCCGATCGAGGACCGCTGCACCTGGAGAGCCGCTACAACTACGAGGGCCGCGATTCGGTGTCTGCCTTCGTGGGATGGAACATTGCGTTCGGGGGAGCGGTGACGGTCCAGTTGACACCGATGTTTGGCATCGTTGCTGGTGACACGGATGGGCTCGTCCCAGCCCTGGAACTGGACGTCACCTGGCGCCGGCTCGAGCTCTATTCAGAAGGCGAGGACGTAACCGATCTAGACAGCCACGAGGAGAACTTTTTCTACAACTGGTCGGAAGCGAGCCTCTGGATGACCGATTGGCTCAGAGCGGGTCTCGTGACGCAGCGAACGCGCGTATATCAGACGCCGCGCGACATCCAGCGGGGCGTGCTCGTGGGACTCGCCGGATCACGGGTGGAAGGGGCCGTGTATTTCTTCAATCCGGGGTCGGACGATCACTTTGTCGTGACGTCGATCGGCGTCACGTTCTGATAGCGAGAGATCGCTCGGGATCGCAGAGACGATGCGCGCTCCGCGATCCCTTCGCCGACACCAGCAAGCAACCTACTTCCTGAGCACGGGGTGCACCCAGCCCGCGGTCAGGATCCCGGGCGACGGCCGGAAGCTCAGGTAGTCCACATGCTCGGGAATGTCCGACCAGCCGTGCACGACGCCGGCGGGGATGATGATGATGTCGCCGGGCTTGACGACCTTCTTCACCACGTCGTACGCCATGCCTCCACACGTCGGTCCGTTCAGCTCGGGAGAGAGATTGTGCCGGCCGTTGACGATGTAGCCGTCGGTGAACATTGTGCCGCTGCCGCTCACGATGTAATAGCCTTCGGTCTGTGAGTCGTGAGTAATGCCGCCGGCGTTTCCTCCGGCCGGGGCGGTGGGCATCTGCCGGCCACAGGGCGTTGGCGCTGGCGCCGCCGCGCCGCCTGCTCGGCCGCCGCCCGCTGCATTCGCCGCTGCGCCAGCCGCGGGAACGGCCACGCCGTCGACGGTCTTACCGCGATGAATGATCCCGACGGTGTAATTCTCGTGGCCGATATCGACCACCTTGATGTTTCGGTCGGTCCCCTGCCCTTTGCTGTTGACCGTATCGACTTCTTCCTTGGTGATCCAGGTGGCCGTGGTCGGTTTCGCCTTGCCGCCTTGCGCCAGGGCCACGACCGGGCTCAGAACGACGACAACCGCGAGCGCTCTCAGCAACGCGTTCTTCATACTGGTCCCTCCTGACCGATAGCGTGGTTGGCCGGTAAGGACCATCATTCTACGCGTGCAGGGCGACGCGGCAGGGTTCGGTGTCGACGTTTGCGTCAGCGTCCAGCCTGAGCGTCCGGAATCAACGGCCGGCCCGGGGCTGCCGCACCACTGCCGCGATCGCCGGAAGCCTCCGCTTGATCCAGATCCCGCTCGAGGAAGTAGTTCAAGGAACGTGCGGATGACGGCGATGGCCCCGAGCTGACCGATGTCCTGCCAGTCGGGCGACACGACGCTGCCGACGATGTCGGCGGCGAGCTCGAACTCGAGCCCCAGGAGGAGCCACGTGCCGAACCGCCGCCAGACTTCTTTGCGCTCACCGTGCGTCGCGTTCGGCGTCACGCCGATCCAGAGCAGCTTGAGAAACGCTTCGACGGATCCGAACGTGACCACGATGACCGCCGCCGCTTCCGACAGCGTCTGGGCGACGTGCGCGAACTGCGTGAACAGCTCTTCCATGTCGGCTCCAGATCCGACGGTTGCCGTCGCCGCTCTCGGACCGGTCAGAGTCGAATGCGGGCGCCGAACAGGATCGGGAACGACCAGCGTGAGCTTTCGCTGTTGATGTCCCTGAGTCCTTCCTCGACCAGCCAGTCGACGTCCGAGAGTCCGCCCATGAACCGGAACTGGACCTCACCCATCACTTCGACGGGACCCAACCCGACGAGCACGCCGCCGGTGGGGCCGAAGCTGAAGGCCCAGGACTTCTCGAAGAACTTGCCGTCCTGTGCGGCCAGGCCCGGTGTCGCGCTCGCCGGTACGCCGACGAAGGTGCCGCGGATGTCGTCATAGCGGTTGATACCGACCAGGTAACCGGCGTACGGGGTGAAGCGGGGACGGGCGAAGTAGAAGCGTTGGCCACCTTCGAATCCCCAGTAGTTGTAGTCATCGAAGTCGACGTTGAGGGGCACGTTGGCGGTGGTCGCCGTTCCGATGTTGACGGTCTCAGAACTGCTGCGGTTGATGACGAGGTTCAGTACACCTTCCGTCCGCGGAGTGGTGCGATAGCCGACGCCGATCTTGAACAGACCCATGCGGCCGTAGACATCGTCGAAGCTGGTTTCGTTCAGGTTGATCGGTTGGCCGCCGGTCGTCCGGCCGGTCGCCTCCTTGATCATCTTGCCGCTGAACGAATTGTCTGGACCCCACTGGAACGCGAGTGTGAACCGGTGTCGGAAATCGTCTGGCACCGCGCCCTGCGTCGAGAGCTGCCCGGCGTCGGCGTGGGCGACCGCCTCTCGAAGCGGCGCGCCTCCGTCGTTGGTCTGCGCCGCCGCCCATCCCGCGCCAGCGAGAAGAGCGCCGACGGCAACGGCGGTTCGCAAGATGTGACCGTAGTTCTTGACCATGTTTCCCTCCGTGCTTCGCCGTCATTCAATCGGCGACCTGCGCCCGACTATAGCGACGCCTCAAATGGCGAAACCATTGCCCCTTGGTGCTAAGGAGACATATGGCTGAATCGACTCTGTGAAGCACCGAATCCGCCCATCTTCGCGAGCACCTGATGGCGATGAATCTTCGTCGTGCGCTCGGTGATCCCGAGGTCGAAGCCGATCTGTTTGTTGAGCTGTCCGCTGATCAAGTGAGTGAACACCTCGCGCTCGCGCTGAGTTAAGCGGCTGTAGCGGCGTTTCGTCTCGCGGCGACGCACTCGGCCGGCACGAGACTTCGCATCGAGTTGGATCGCCCTCGCGACTGCGTCGAGAAGAACGGGAGCATCCACCGGCTTCATCAGGAAATCGACAGCACCCGCCTTCATCGCGCGGACTGTCTTGGGAACGTCGGCATGGCCGGTTCAAAAATACGACCGGCAGCGGGTTCTCCATCATGGCCAACCGATCCTGCAAGTGGAGACCGTTGGTCCCGGGAAGCCGAAGGTCGAGCACGAGGCATCCGCCCTCGCTCGGAAAGTGCGCGAGAAATTCGGCGGCTGTTGCGTACTCGCGCACGGCGTAGCCGGCATTGCTGAGCAGTCGGCCAGATGCCTTGCGACTCGATTCGTCGTCCTCAATCACGTGCACGATCGACGTGGCAACGATTTCGCTGTCGCTCATCGTGATGACGGACGTTGTCTAAGCACACGCCGCGCCCGATGGGAAACGGGCAAAGTTTGAGCGGCGCAGAAACGGCCGGGCCCTCGTACCACTGGTATTGGTGGCTGGTCACGGCATGTCGTGGATGGTGTCGGTTCGTTACGACCGTCGCCTTGATGCTCGTCGTGATGTCGGCTTCGCTGCGCGCCGCGCCACCACGCGCCCCAGCCATTCGGCAGCAACGCGCCGTCCTTTTTCTGGCAGTCGAGGACTTCACCCGCCCGTACGTCCGCCTCCTCTTCGAATCGGTCAGCGATCGGTTGCTGAGCGCGCCAGACGCGCCGGCGCTCTATTTCGAATCGCTCGATGCGTCTCGCTTCCAGGACCGAGAGTACCTCGGTGATTTGCGTGATTGGCTCCGTCGCAAGTACCGGGATACGCGTATCGACATGGTCGTGCCACTTGGCGAGGATGCTCTGGCTTTCCTTACCGACAGCCACGGCGAGCCGTGGTCGTCCGCCGACGTGCTGTATGTCGAAGTTGGCAGCGTCAAGGTCGATGCCCACGCCACGCTTCGTCGGGCCGGCGGCATGCTGTTGGAGGATCGCTTTCCCGCCGCGCTCGAGGTGATCAAGACGGTTTTGCCGCACCTTCAGCAGGTGCTGCTGAACCTTTTGATGAACGCCATGGACGCGGTCGCCCTGATGCCGCCTGAACGTCGCCGCGTCAGAGTCTCGACCCGGCAGGACGACGTCGCGATTCGAGTGGCCGTCGTGGACCGGGGAACGGGCATTGCCGCCGGGCGGATTCCCGAGATCTTCGAACCGTTCTACACCACCAAAGGTGAAGGCCGCGGAATGGGCATGGGCCTGGCCATCGCCCGCAACATCGTATGCTTGCAGCCGCCAATAGCTCTGACCACTGACCCATTGAGGCGCCCATATGCCCATTGTCGTCGTCATCGAAGACGACCCGGCCTCTCAAAAGACGCTTGCTCGGGTGCTTCGCGCCGGCGGATACGAAGCCGCCCTGTACGCCTCGGCCGAGGAATACCTCCCCTCACCTCCGGAGTCGTCTCCGATCGGCCTCCTGCTCGATGTGAACCTGGGCGGGACGTCGGAGCTCGACCTGCAGCGCCGGCTGAAGGACTCAGGGTCGACGATTCCGGTGATCATCATCACCGCGTTCGACAACGAGCGCAGCCGTCAGCAGTCCGAGCGGCTCGGATGCGTCGCCTATCTGCGCAAGCCGTGCGCGGCCGAAACAATTCTCGCGCTGCTGGGGCAGTTGGCGTCCGACGAACCGTCCCGGAATTGAGCGCCGCCCGCTGCGGCCTCGCGTCCGAGCCCGGCTAAAACGGCGCAACCGGAATGACAAAGACGAACGACAGCGACCAATGGCTGGCGTCGTCCAGAAATCGCGAGCCATCGGCGAACTGGTCGCCGCGTTTTGGGAGGCCCGTCGCAAGATAGTCCAGCGACGTCTCCACTTCGAGTCCCCTCAACCAGCGGCCCTCCGGCAGGAAATTGAACACGTGAAAGGCCGTGTCCAGCTCGAAGTCCAGCTTGTGAGTGTAGGCGCGGTCGTCGGCGGGGCGCCCGGCGGGGCTGAACTGATCGACGACATCGAAGTGCGATGTCACCCACCCGTTGGTGAGCGATGCCGTGAGGAAGTGGAAGTTCGCCTCGAATTCGAGCTCGACTGCGTTGTCGTCGCTGGCCGGTGAGGCGATGGCTTCCACCGTCAGGCCCAACCGCGGGGCGCGCGTCGCCATATCGACGGCCAGCACGGTCTCGAACACACGCTCGCGGTTTACGCGCTCGGCGATGCCGTCGATGTTGACGATCCGATGCCGGTCCGCCAGGTTCTCGATGGTGAACGTTGGCTCCACCTTGAAGGCGACTTCGCAAATGACTCGACACGGTTCCGGCTGGGCGTGCGCTATTGTCGGCACCGCAACCAAGGTCAATCCCAGGATCGCCGCCTTCCACATCACGGATTTCCTTTGAGGTCATGCGCCGGCGCCGATCTGACCGGCTGCTGCACGCCGACGCCATGCTGATAAACGAGCCGTGCCCCCTGTTCAGCGGTGTGAAACAGGAGCAACGTCCCGCCCAGGCCGACGGCGACTGCGGCGACGCGCGCCCAATATGGCAGCCCGCGGCCGGTCATCGTCAGTGCAAGCCGGGTGCAGGCGAGCGCTGCGAAATACGCAACGGTCCACAGCGCTGAATTCCAGTGGTCGAGGACGATCGGCTGGGCCATGCCGGGAATCAGCACGCCGGCCGCTGCCTGACGGCCAGATAGATACGCGACCAGCGCCGAGAGCGCACCGGCGACGTACAGCGCCGACACCACCGCATTGAGCGACGACCGGCGCGGCCGCAAGAGCGCCAGGAAATCGACGATGACGGCGGCGATGAGCAGCACGATCGGGAAGTGAATGACGAGCGGGTGCAGGTTCGGCGCCCAACTCGGGAGTCTCGTCACTTCTACGAGCGTTCGCGGCTCGACCACTACTGCGCCACTCGCCAGGGCGAGACGCTCGGCCACGACGCCAGAGACTCACGAGCCCACTCGTTCGACTTGTCGGTGTGGCACTTCAGGCACGGGCTCGGCATCTTCTGGAGCTCCGAGACCGCGGGCGAGATGAACTTGAACGTGTGGCTGCGGACGCTCACGTCGGCGATTGTCTGGGCGATGGCCGGCATGTGGCAGGACACGCACTTGCTGCCTTCGCTCGTGGCCGCGTGCTGGGTGTGGTACTCGATCGAGCCGCGCGGACCGGGCTGCATGACGCTGTTGTGGCACTGCAGACACACCTGGTTGCCCGGCAGCCGTAAATCGGCCTCGTGCTTCGTGCCGTGCGTGTCGTGGCAGGCGTAGCACCGGACGCCCTTGAGCGACATCTGGCTCTGCACGAAGTCGTTGCCCTGCATCCGGTTCTTGTGCGCCGTGCCGTCGGGCCAATGCGTGAACGTCTCCTCGCCCAGACGGTGCTCTTCGAGGCGCCAGTAATCGCTGAGACGCGCGCCGGGCTGATAGCCCACCGGCCAGTCGTAATAGCGTCCATCGATGGGGTTCGAGCGCGGTTGCCCCTGCGAATGACACTGAATGCACACATCGTCGGCGCGCGCGTCGTCGAGCGTTGCCGGGTTGACGATCGTCGCGGCGACGGGATTCTTAACGTGGGCGCCGCCCGCCCCGTGGCACTTCTCGCACCCGACATTCCACTCGGTGACCGCTTTGGTCTTGATGTCGTAGTTCACCGAATGGCAGCCGTCGCACAAAGGACCGGTCGGGCGTTCGGTCTGGCCCTCGGGATACACGCGCGTCCACCAGTCGGTGCCCGGCCGGACGTAGTACTGGCGCCACACCTTGTTCCGCACGTCCCACTGCGCTGGCTGGACGAAGTAGTCGTCGCCGATTTTCGAGAAGTACCGCTGCTTCCATTGGCTGCCGTAGACGAAGGCGACGTCCTCCGGCCGGAACGTGACCAACGGGTTCGGTGTGGAGAAGTCACCCAGAACGACCTCGGGATGGGCCCGCGGATCCTGGATGACCTTGGCCATCAAGGTGTCTTTCCACCTCGTGTAGATGTCGCGGTGACAGGATTCGCACGCCGCCGATCCGACGAACTCCGCGGCTGGCGGCGGAGAGGACACGGGCGGCTGAGCCGAACGGCACGCTGAGCTGCCCGCAATCACGACTGCGGCGGCCAGCACGATCGTGAGGTGGCCTCGCGGTGGCCGCGGGCAGTCACTGGTGTAGCGACGCGGACTTGTCATCGGCGGCTCCGCTTGCGCGCCGTCTGACCAGGCGCGGGCGAGGATTTCAAGCCGTGATAAAGCGCCTCGAACATGGCCATGCCCTGCCGAAGCAGTTCCTGATCGTCCGCGATGGACGCCCGCAGCCCCTCGACCAATCCGGCCACGGTTGGTGCCTGTGGCGCATGAAAGCGGTCGTCCTTCAGATCCACGTCGTGGACGATCTCACCAATCCGGCGAACGATCGGATCGACGATGCGGAAGCGAGAGGCGAGCACTTCGAACGTGCAGTGCCCGCCCTCGTGCCGGAATCCGCCATCGTACATGTCGAACGCCACGGCATCGGCGACGACCGCCGAGGCCGCGGCGAACGTGAACCGCGCGCCGGTGTCGATGAACCGCCGAATCAGCCAGGCGGACGCAAACCGATCAACGCCGGGCCGCGGCCGGGTGACCCAGACGCGGCCTTCATAACGGCGGCCATCGATCGGTTCATCGGACGCCGTCGGGCGTGGGTCGGGCAGCGATCGACGGTGCTCGTCCTCGAGCGACGCCAGCGCACGCTCGGCATCCGCCGAGCCTGGCGCAGCAAAGAAATCGATCGCCTTCGCGTGATCGAACCGCTCACGAATCGAACGCAGTTCCCTTCTCGCCGGCGCACCGCGATCTCCGCCGCGTTTCCGCTTGAAGAGGCGGATGTCGTTCATCACCGCTTTGAATTCGGTGGCACGAACGGCCTTGAACTGCTCGATGATGTCGGCCTCGTCGACATCGTCTACGGCGGAGGCGGCGAATACGGTCGCCTGACCGCCGGCGCTCTCGACTTCGGTGCGGAGCCAGGCAAAGTCCTCGACGGCCTGGGCCGAATTCGGCAGCACATAGACGGCGTGCTTGACCGGCACCGCCCCCAACTGCTGGAGTCGCCGCCAGGTTTTGACCCGGACGTTCGACGGCTGAGCGGGGAGCTGCAGCGCGAGCAGCAGCCACCGGTTGGTCGTCGGTACGGTGTTCGCCGGCACCCGGCCGGCTGCTCGACCGCGCGGAACAAGCTGCACGACTCGTGTGTAACACGTGTTAAATGCGAGAGTCAAGCCGTGACGGGGCCGGCTAGTTTCGATCCTGGTCGACGTCGAACGTTCTTCCGGCGATGGTCATCGTCCCTCGACGTCTGTTGCCGCTGTTCGACGCGACGCGGTAACCGACCGTGCCGTTGCCGCTGCCGCTCGCGCCGGAGGTGATCGTGATCCAGGAATCGTTGCTGACGGCGGTCCACGTACAGCCCGCTGCAGTCGTGACCGTCACCGTGCCCGTCCCGCCGTCTTCGCTGAAGTCGCGGTTGTTGGGGTTGATCGAGTACGAGCAGGGCGCGGCCTGGGTGGCGG
>Ga0111538_10005677_pt1 | contig 17024 bp, 15 predicted proteins | sample SoiMethybrSBSTD1_FD_79669 | JGI IMG/M metagenome (GOLD analysis project Ga0111538, IMG submission 79669) | Bulk soil microbial communities from a Populus tree surrounding site in Tennessee, USA - Soil MetaG P. TD hybrid SBSTD1 (version 2)... | ecosystem: Environmental > Terrestrial > Soil >...
CTGGCTCGACAGCGACCCCAACCAGGGCTTGTTCGGCTGCTCGTGCCCGAATCGGCGTCGGTCCCATATTGGTGAGGGCAATCCTGGCTTCTGCGATCGCGCCATTGTCGGTCCGGACCGCAGCCGCGACACCGGCGATCGCCCATTGTTGCGCCACTCGGACAAACTTCTCATACGCCGAGCCCCAGCCGGTGTACTTCGGTACCCGGACCTCGACCAGAATCTCGTCATCTCCTACCGCGGTAGTGAAGAGATCTTGGAAGAAGTCTGCCGCCGCGACCGTCCGTTGGCCACCGGGCCCAGCGATCACGAATTCAGCATCCAATGCCAGCGTTGGTGCGGGAATGTCGCCTGCCGGATCGGCGTGCGAGCAGGCTCCGCCAAACGTGCCGCGATGACGGACTTGCGGGTCTGCCACCGTCTCAACGCACTTGGCGATCAATGACGCATGTTCGGCCACCAGCGGATCCCGAGTGACTTCGAAATGCGTCGTCATCGCCCCAATGACGATGGCGTCGCCGTCGTCGCGGACGCCTCTGAGCGCATCGATCTTGCCCAAGTCGATCAACAGTTCGGGTGCCGCAAGCCGGAGCTTCATCACCGGCAGCAGGCTCTGCCCACCAGCGATGATCTTGGCGTCGTCGCCAGCAGATGCCAGCAGTTGCAGTGCATCGTCCAGGGTGGTAGGTGCCTTGTAGTCGAAAGCCGCCGGGATCATGCCAGTCCTCCTTCGGCATCGAAGTGAGGTTGAGCCTGGTTCGGTGTGGCGGACTCCTGGGTCATCGGTCTGGCACCCTGGATAGCCTTCCAGACTCGCATCGGCGTACACGGCATCTCGATGTCCTTCACCCCGAACGGCCGCAGCGCATCGAGGATTCCGTTGACAATGGCCGGCGTTGAGGCGATCGTGCCGGCCTCGCCAACCCCTTTGGCGCCAAGCTCGTTGTACAGCGCCGGAGACTCGGTTCGGTCGGTGACGAAGTCGACCAAGTCGGGCGCTGACGGCACGAGGTAGTCCACGAACGACCCGGTGGTCAGCGTTCCGTTCTCGTCATAGACAGCTTCCTCGAAGAGCGCCTGCGCAATCCCTTGGGTCAGTCCCCCGTGCACCTGACCGTCGACGATCATCGGATTGATCACCTTCCCAATATCGTCGACGGCGACGTATTTGCGGACGGACACAGCTCCGGTCTCGGTGTCCACCTCAATGGCTGCGAGGTGGGTGCCGTGCGGATAGGAGTAGACCTCGGGGTCGAAGGAGGCCGTAGAATCCAAGTTCGGCTCGATTCCCTCTGGCCAGGCGTGCGCTTGGAGGGCTGCGAAGGCAATCTCAGCTAGCGACTTGCCCGTATCAGTGCCCTTGACCCAGAAGTGGCCACCTCTGAACTCAAGATCATCCTCGCTTGCCTCCAACATGTGCGCTGCGATGGGCTTGGCCTTTTCGATCACCTTGTCGGCGGCCCTGAGCACCGCAGTCACGCCGACGACAAGTGATCGGGAGCCGTAGGTGTCGAGGCCACGCTGAGCAACCTGGGTGTCGCCATGCAGCACTTCCACATCCTCAAAAGCCACCCCCAACTTGTCGGCTACGATTTGGCTCCAGGCTGTCTCATGTCCTTGTCCGTGAGGGCTCGTTCCGACAACGACCTCGACCGTGCCAAGTGGGAGCATCCGCACTTCAGCGTGTTCCCAGCCGCCGGCGATGTAGTTCAGCCTCCCGAGTATCCGCGACGGGGCTAGCCCACATTGCTCGGTGTATGTCGAGATGCCGATCCCGAGCTGTACTGGGTCTTTGCGAGCACGGCGTTCGGCCTGTTCAGCCCGCAGCCCGTCGTAGTCCAACAGCTCCTTGGCCCTTGCGGTGGCTGCCTCGTAGTTGCCGGAGTCGTATTCGAATCCGGCTACGGTGGTGAACGGAAACTCCTCGGCGGTGATCCAGTTCTTGGCCCGCAACTCCAAGGGATCCATGTCCAGTTCGACTGCAAGATCATCCATGAGTCGCTCGATGGCGAACGTCGCCTCGGGGCGGCCAGCACCGCGATAGGCATCAGTGCGTACCATGTTGGTCAAGATGTTCTTGACCTCGAAGCGGTAAGCGGCGAACTTGTAGATCGCGTTGTACATGTACGCGCCGAGGATCGGAATGGCCGGCCCCACCAGACCCATGTATGCGCCCATATTGGCAAGTAGGTCGACGTGCAGTGCGGTGACCTTGCCCTCCTTGGTCGCGGCCAGCGTCAACCGTTGCACCTGATCCCGGCCATGGTGGGCACCCTGCAGAGACTCGCTGCGGGTTTCGGTGTACTTGACTGGCTTGCCCAGCTTCTTCGCCACCGTAAAGGTAATGAACTCTTCGGGCGTGACCTCCAACTTGCCGCCGAAGCCGCCGCCGACATCGGGTGCGATCACCCTGATCTTGTGTTCAGGGGTGCTTGTCGCAATTGCAGTGAAGACGCGCAGAAAGTGTGGCACCTGCGTCGATGACCAGAAGACGATCTGGTCACCGGTCGGGTCGACCAGGAAGGAACGCGGTTCCATGAAGGCCGGAATCAACCGCTGCTGCCGGAAGGTCCGCTCCAGCACGATGCCGTCCTGGCGAGCTTTTTCGATCTCAGCCTTGACATCGGCACCGGTGCCTGCCTCGGCCGAGTCGAAGATCCAGTGGGTCGACACATTCGTCTCCCAGGCTGGGTGGACGTAGGGAGGCCCAGCCGCGGCAGCCGCGAGATCGAGGACAACCTGCTCATCTTCGTACTCGACATCGACCAGCTCCGTCGCGTCGCGGGCAGCTTCGGCGCTCCGGGCCACGACCACTGCCACAATTTCGCCCGCGAAGTTGACTTCGTCCCTTGCGACCGGGTAGTACTCCGGGACCTTGTCCTCGGGTGAGAGCGGCCAGCCACACGGCAGCGGGCCCACATCGTCGGCAAGATCAGGTCCCGTGAAGACCGCGATAACACCGGGTGCAGCCTTGGCCTGGGCCACGTCGATCGAGGTGATCTTCGCGTGCGCGATGGGGCTGCGCACCATGCCGAGGAACAGCATTCCGGGGACGGTGAGATTGTCAGTGAACCGAGTCCGACCGGTGATCAGGCGCTGATCTTCTTTACGTAGCCGGGAGCGGCCAACCTCGAGGGTGGTCTCGGGAGATTCTTCAGTGATGGTCATCGGACGCTCCCCGCTGCCTGGCGTACGGCCTTCACGATGTTCTGGTAACCGGTGCACCGGCACAAGTTGCCCTCGAGTCCCTCGCGAATCTCGCGGTCCGACGGGTCAGGATTCTCGTTCAGCAGCGCCGCCGCCTGCATGATCATTCCTGGCGTACAGAATCCACATTGCAGAGCGTGATTCTCATGGAATGCCTGCTGAACCGGATGCAGCTCGCCGTTGCTCGCCATGCCCTCGATCGTGGTCACTTCGCCACCGTCCGCCTGGACAGCAAGCACGGTGCACGACTTCACACTCAGCCCGTTGAGATGGACGGTGCAGCTACCGCAGTTGGTCGTGTCACATCCGACCAGCGTGCCGGTCTTGCCTAGCACGTATCGCAGATAGTGCACCAGCAGCGTTCGCGGCTCGACGTCATCTGTGTAGGTGACTCCGTCGACAGCTACGGAAATTCGCATACGCCACTCCCTTTCGGATGACTGTCGCCCCCGGAGCGCGTGATTGCGCGGCTGGCTGGCGACGGCGCCGGCCTGAAGCAAATCTAACTCTTGCATTTGATCATGCTGAAAGCTGGTGGCTAACCCTCCGACATCAGGGACAATCTCGCCATGGACGCAGTCAGCTACCTCAATCCCGCCCAACTTCACAGCAACCCGGCTTTTACACAGGCTGTGCGCATTCCGGCAGGACATGATCTGATCGTGATCGGCGGTCAGAACGGCGTCGACAGTTCCGGACGCATAGTGTCGGATGATCTGGCAGGCCAAGCTCGCCAGGCCCTCAGCAATCTCCAAGTCTGCCTCGCGGAGGCGAACGCCGACCTTGATCACGTAGTTCGCTGGTCGATCATGATCCGTGACGGAGCGCCGCTGCTCGAAGGCTTTGCCGCATTTGTGGAGGCATGGGGCGAACGGTCCAACCCACCAGCCATTACGGTCGCGATCGTGACGGGCTTCGCAGTTCCCGGTGCCTTGTGCGAGATCGAGGCGCTCGCGGCGGTGCCCAGCACGTGAAATGCGCGCTGCGCTTGGCGAAGCGCGAAGGGTGCCCTTCGACAATCTCAGGGCACAGGCTGATCAAGAGGCCGTGTGGTGGATGCGTCCGCTCAGCTCCGTGAGGCGGCTGCCGTGACCGCCCCAGTGCTGGCCGACGATCTCCGCCGCGATCGAGACGGCCGTCTCCTCAGGCGTTCGTGCTCCAAGATCAAGACCGATGGGGCTGGACAGGCGTCCAAGCTCGACCTCGGTCAACCCGGCTTCACGTAGCCGCCGGAGCCGTTCCTCGTGGGTCTTCCGGGATCCCATGGCGCCGATGTATCCCACCTGCGGAAGGCGGAGGGCAATCTCCAGGACCGGTACATCGAACTTTGGATCATGGGTGAGCACACAAATAACCGTCCGGGTATCGATCCGCCCCGCCTCGACCTCGCCTGCCAAGAAGCGGTGCGGCCAATCGACGACCACTTCGTGGGCGTCCGGGAACCTGGTCCGAGTGGCGAACACGGGCCGCGCGTCACACACGGTCACTCGATATCCCAAGAAACTACCCAGCCGGGCGACAGCCGCTGCGAAGTCGATCGCACCAAAAACCAGCATCCGAGGCGGCGGTGCGTAGCTGGCCGCAAAGACCCGCATGCCCTCGCCACGCCGCTGACCCTCTGGGCCGTATGTGAGCAGCTCGGTCTTGCCTGCCGCTAGCAGGCCGCGAACATCATCGGCGACGGCGGCATCAGCCCGCGAACTTCCGACCGAGCCGATGATCGGAGAATCCTCGCCTGGATGGACGATCATCCTCATGCCTACCCTGGCGGCGTCTGGATGCTCAACCACCGTGGCGACGGCCACGGGGCGACCTGCCTGGATGTCGGCTGCAATGTCGGCCAACTCGGGAAAGCTCTGTTGGGACACCTTCTCGACGAACACGTCCAAAATCCCGCCGCATGTCAGGCCGACTGCGAACGCCTCGTTGTCGCTGACCCCGTAGCGATGCAGGACCGGATGACCGTCGGCGACCACCTCCTGGGCGAGGGAATAGACCGCAGACTCCACGCAGCCGCCCGATACGGAGCCGACCGCGGATTCATCGGGGCCGACCAGCATCGCGGCCCCAGGTTGCCGGGGCGCCGAACGCCAGGTGCCGACGACGGTGCCCATGCCGACCGTCTCGCCCGCTCGCCACCAGGCAAGCAGATCGGGGAGGACGTCACGCATCGGTGCCCCCCTCAAACATCCGCCATTACCTCCAGAAGTTCGGCATATGTGGCCAGCGAATGCCCCGCGACCATCCGATCGAGGTGAGGCAGGCAGGCCTGAATACCGGTCTGGATCGGAGCGTACCCCGGCTTGCCACTGTGCGGGTTCAGCCAGATCACCGCGGACGCGAGCAGCCGGAGCTGCCGCATCTGCTCACCGAGCAATCGGGCGTCCCCACGCTCCCAGCCATCACTTGCGATCACCACGACCGCGCTGCGCGCAAGGCCGCGTCGTCCCCAGCGGTCCAGGAATGCGCCGATCACCTCGCCTAGCCGAGTGCCTCCGGACCAGTCCGGCACCAGCCGTCCTGCTGCAGCCAGTGCCTCGTCAGCCTGACGCACCCGCAGGGCTGGGCTGATTCTGGTGAGCCGCGTGCCCACGGTGAATACCTCCACCTGGTTTGGCGCTGCACGAACGATGCGGTGTGCCAGCCGCAGCAAGGAGTCCGCGTACGGCTGCATCGACCCGGAGACGTCGATCAACACCACAATTCGGCGGCGCCGTAGGCTGGGACGCCTGCGGCGGAGCTCAGAGAGCTCGCCCGCCGCGCGTAGCTGAGCGCGCAGCGTACGGCGCAGGTCGACCGAGCCGCGACGATGAGGTCTCCTTCGCAGTGCGCGGCGCAGTGGCGGTATGACATCGAGGGTGTCGAAAAGCGCCGCCAGCCGGGTTCGCTCCTGCTCAGTAAGGGTTCCGAGATCGCGGTGGCGCAGCACTTCTGTCGTACTTGCGCGAGCGGCGAGGAGCTCGCCGGTGGTCTGGCCGTCCGAGTCCGACTCGGTGCCCAGGGATGCTTGCGGCACTCGTCGCAATGGTGGAGGGCCTTCCGTACGCGGCACCTGCGGTGAATCGGTGAACCATGCGGTGAAAGCCCTGTCGTAAAGCTCGTTGTCATCCAGCGAGGCACACAGCGTCGCGCGGCCGGACCAGTAGGTCGAGGCGCGATCACTGAAGCCGGTCAAGGCGACTGCCTGGGCAAAGGCGCTGGTCCGGTCAGGCGTGACGGCCATTCCCGCCTTCCGAAGTACAGCGGCAAAGCCGACGAGCAGCTCGTCCGGCGCCGGGCCTTCCAGGGTGGTCATGTGAGGCTACCGAGTAAGAATCGCTTCCAGGGCGCGTCGCACACGCTCGGCGTCCTCCCGGTACTTCAACACCGCACCAAGCGTCTCCGCGGCAGCAGCGACGTCCAGCTGTTCGTGCCCGAGCCGTTGCAGGGCGCGGGCCCAGTCGAGACTTTCGGCGACCCCTGGTGGTTTCAGAATGTTGTCGCTGGATCGGATCCGTTGCACCGCGGTGGCCACCTGGGTCGCCAGCCGCGCACTGACATCTGGCAATCGGGTGCGGATGATCTCAATCTCGCGTGCGAGCTGCGGATGGTCGATCCAGTGGTACAGGCAGCGCCGTTTGAGGGCGTCGTGCAGCTCCCGGGTCCGATTAGAGGTCAAGACCACCATCGGAGGGTTCGTTGCTCGCACCTCGCCGTACTCGGGGATAGTGACCGCGAACGTCGACAGCACCTCGAGCAGAAACGCTTCGAACTCGTCGTCGGCGCGGTCGATCTCGTCGATCAGCAATACGGCGTTCGCTGATCGCAAGGCCTTGAGGATGGGTCGCTCCAGCAGGAACCTCTCGTGAAACAGTGACTCCTCCAGCGCGCGCACATCAAGATCTTCTCCGGCAGCCGCCTCGACCGCCCTGATATGCAAGATCTGCCGCGCGAAGTCCCAGTCATACAGTGCCTGGCTAGCCTCGATGCCCTCGTAGCACTGAAGACGGATGAGCTCGGCGCCGGTGACCATCGCCCACGCCTCGGCAAGAGAGGTCTTGCCGGTGCCCGGCTCACCCTCGAGCAGCAGCGGCCGGCTCATTGCGGTCGCCAGGAAGACGACCGTGGCCAGCCCTTCGCTAGGAAGATAGCCAGTGCTGCGCAGGGCCTCCCCGATCGTGGTCGGACTCATCGTGGCGGAGGTCAACACGGGTCGCTTCGCTCCCGCCTTTCGTCGATGCCACGAGATTGCCACGCATTGTCGTCGTCTTCACCGCTTGCCAGATCCCCACATTCCACACTGCGCACGCCATGTATGGCGAGGTAGTCCTTTGCTCCGGCGTCTCCGGCGAGGCTGGTCGTGATCGACTCTAGATGGTCGCGGCCGATGCACACTGGGTGGCCGGGCCGGCCGTCGTACGTCGCGCGGGCCAGGCTCGCGGTGCCAGGTGGGGTCTGCTGGATGACGCGGCGTACCACCTCCGCTGTCACATCCGGCAGGTCGACCAAGTGCACCAGCACCGCTCGCCATGGCTGCACCCGCGCGGCAAGCAGACCGTTGCGCAAGGAGCTAGCCATTCCCAGCTGCCAGTCCGGGGCGTCGACGACGGTGATCATCGGATCTGCGGCGAATTCCGAGGCCATGATCAGGCCGCGGGCGCGTATCGCCTGGCAGCCCAGCACGACGATTACTGCGTCACAACCGCCGTCGCGCAGCGTCGTGATCGAGCGCAGCAGCCACGAGGTGCCACCAGTGTCCATCCGCAGCGCCTTCGGCCCACCGGCACGACGTCCGGCTCCAGCGGCGAGCAACACACCGCAGATGTCGCCGGCGGTGACGTCCGACTCGAGGTCAGGCGGTTCCTTGATCATCTGGCCCGTCGTCGTCGAGCAGGTCATTGTCGAGGGCTAGCTGGGCCAGCACGGCCTCATGCAGCCGACCGTTGGTGGCGTACGCGCCAGTTCCCAGCGGCCCAGGACGGCCATCCAGATCAGTGAACATTCCGCCTGCTTCGGTCACGATGATGGAGCAGGCCGCCATGTCGTGCAGGGCCAGCTCTGGCTCGCACGCGATGTCGACGCCACCCTCGGCGAGCAGCATGTAGGACCAGAAGTCGCCGTACGCGCGGGTGCGCCAGCACCGTCGGAGCAGGTCGACGAACTGCTGACCCTGGCGCGCCTCGACCCATGCCGAGATGGATGCGTAGCTCATCGAGGCGTCCTCAATGCTGGTCACATCTGAGACATGGATCGCGGTGGCCGACATCAGTGATCTGCCGGCGTACGCGCCACCGCCCATGCTCGCCCACCAGCGGCGGCCCAGCGCGGGAGCGCTGACCACTCCCACTGCCGGCTCATCGTTGATCATCAGGCCGATCAAGGTGCCCCAGACGGGCACGCCGCGTACGAAGTTCTTGGTGCCGTCGATCGGGTCGATCACCCAGCGCCGCGGCCCCCAGCCGGTATCGGCCATCTCCTCGCCATGCACCGCATCGCGGGGGCGCGCGCGACTGAGCGTACGACGAATGGCCTGCTCAGCAGCGGTATCGGCGTCAGAGACGGGTGTGAGATCGGGCTTGGAGGTGACGTGCAGGTCGAGTGACTTGAAGCGGCTCATGGTGATCGAGTCGGCGTCGTCGGCGAGCAGGTGGGCCAGCCGAAGGTCGTCGGTGAGACCTCGACGGAGCGCATCGTTGGGCCCTGTTCGCGCGGTGTCGGGGACGGGCATGTGCCTACGCTACTGTCCGGAACCGAGCATCCGGCGAAAAGACTCAAGCCTGGCGGGCGCCAGCTCGCCGTTCGCCACCGCAGCGTCAAGTGCACACTCCGGCGACGCGTCATCATGCCGGCAGCCGCGCGGGCAGTTCTCGGCGATGGCGCGCAAGTCATCAAAGGCGGCGAGGATCCTGTTACGCCTGACGTGGCTGAGGCCGAAGGACCGGACCCCCGGAGTGTCAATGACCCAGCTCTGGCGGGATGAAGAGTCTTCCGCGTCCGGTAGCCGCAGCGCGATAGCGGAGGAGGAGATATGCCGACCGCGTCCAGTCGCGCTGACCTCACCAATCGCCCGTCGCGCTCCTGGGATCAACGCATTGACCAGGGTGGACTTGCCAACGCCGGAGTGCCCGACAAAGACGCTGCGGTGCCCTCGCAGCCGCTCCCGCAACGGATCCAGATCGGCACCCGGAAAGGTCACCTCAACTGGGACCCCGAGCGGCTCATACTGCGCGATGAGTTCGTCCGGGGCGGCTAGATCGGCTTTGGTGAGGCAGAGCAGCGGCCGGATTCCGGCGTCATACCCAGCCACCAGCAAACGGTCGATCATTCCGACGCGTGGTGGCGGATCCGCGAGAGCAGTCACAATGACCAGCTGGTCTGCGTTCGCGACGATAGGGCGCTCGTACGGGTCGTCATCGTCGGCGGTCCGCCGTAAGACGGTTGCCCGTACCTCAACCTCGACGATGCGAGCCAGCGTCCCTTCTGCGCCGGATGTGTCGCCGACGACCTTGACCAGATCGCCAACGATGACGCCCTTTCGGCCGAGCTGCCGGGCCTTGGTTGCGGTCACGTCCCGATCGTCGATCAGCACTCGATAGCGGCCCCGATCGACCGTGATGACCATGCCGGTCTCGGCGTCGGCGTAGTCGGGTCGGTCCTTCGTACGTGGCCTCGTGCTGCGACGGCGAGGGCGATCGAAGGCCTCGTACTCGTCGCCGCGCGAGCCGGCGTAGCTCACTGCCGGGTCGCCTCACCCGCCGACGCCGGGACCGAGTCGTTGATCATCTTCGTCCAGCGCTGCTCGAACTCGGGCATGGTTTTGCTGGTGCAGTCGATGTCATCCAGCACGATCTCCGGAACCAGCAAGCCCAGCAGGGCTCCGGCCTGTGCCATCCGATGATCGGCATAGGTATGCCACAGATCCCCGCCCAGGAGCCGGGGGTGAATCGTCAGGCCGTCGTCTGACTGGACCACGTGGCTGCCTACCCGGTCCAGCTCGGTCTCGAGCGCAGCCAGCCGATCGGTTTCGTGGCCGCGGATGTGTGCGATGCCTCGAAGATGACTGGTGTCGTCGGCTAGCGCAGCGACTGCCGCGACCACCGGGGTGAGCTCTGCAGCCGCGTTCAGATCAAGATCTACTCCGTGGATGTGATCAGTTCCATGCACCTGAAGGCCGTCGTCCTTGAGCGCCACGCTGGCGCCGAACTGTTGCAAGATCTCGCGGATCGCATCGCCGGGCTGCATCGTCCGGCTCGGCCAGTTCGGCACCGTTACGCTTCCGCCGGTGATCGCGGCCGCGGCCAGGAATGGTGCCGCATTGGACAGGTCCGGCTCGATCGTGATGTCGCGAGGCTCGATCTCGCCCGCAGAGACGACCCAGCGGTTCGGTGTGGAGTCGTCGATGGCGACGCCTCTCTCGCGCAACATGGCCACGGTCATATCAATGTGGGGACGGGAAGGGATCTCCGGCCCCATGTGCCAAATGTCGATGCCGCGTGGATACCGTGGCCCAGCCAGCAGCAGGCCGCTGAGGAACTGGCTGGACTCGGATGCATCGAGGTAGACGACGCCTCCCTCTAGTTGCGGATTGCCCGTGAGGGTGAAGGGAAGCGATCGGCCGGCGCCGCCGACGCTGACGCCGAGCGCCCTCAGCGCACCCAGCATCGGGGCCATCGGTCGCGCGTACGCCTGTGGGTCACCGTCGAACCGCACCGTGCCGTGGGCCAGCGCCGCGACGGGCGGAACGAAACGCATGACCGTGCCGGCAAGGCCGCAGTCGATGGTGTCGCCCGCGACGAAGGTCTCGGGCGGCGTAATCCGCCACTGACCGTTGCCTTCGACGATGTCCACACCGAGGTTGCGGAGGGCGTCGCGCATCAATTGGGTGTCCCGCGCCTCCAGGCCCTTGGTGATCAGTGACGGTCCGCTCGCCAAGGCTGCCAAGATCAGGGCCCGATTTGTTTCGGACTTGGAACCGGGGATTGCCACCGTCGCAGTGATGGGGGCCGGCGCCTCCGGCGCGGCCCATTGTCGAAGTTCAGACACTCCTCAGATCCTAGGCATCCTCGACCACCATCACCGAGTTGTCAGAATCTCAGCACCAAATATGGTGCTGAGAGTCTGACTACTCGGCGTCAGTGGAGTCAGTTCTCGCCAAGCTGGACGTTCTCGCCCAGTTCCTTCGCCTTGGCGGCTATCGCCTTGGCCTGCTTCTTGGCTTCCTTCTTGGCCTTCTTCGCCGCTTTGGCTGCAGCCTCTTGGGCCTCCTCAGCCGTGTGCGCGGCCACTGCCTTCGCTTCCTTCAGCTGTCGCGCCGCTTGCCGCTGCACCTTGCGCGAAGAGTCGAGTGCCTCGAGCAGCGCAGCACCGGTGACCACGGCAGCCTCAGCTAGTTCGGTGGCATTCCCGGCGGCTCTGCTCGTACCCTTGGTCAGCTTCCTGGAAGCCCTGCGGGTCTCCTTGGCCAGCGACTCGCCGCCTTTCTGAGCGCGCCAGGCAAGGCTTGGCTTGCCCTCCGTGTCCTGCGCGGCGAGGAGCACACCACCGAGCAAGCTGACGTTCTTCAGGAAGTGGTTGCGGTCTTGTGCGCGCTCGTCAGGGTCTTGCACGGTCCAGAACGGGTGCTTGGCAATCGTGCTCGGGATGAGTGAGCCGGCCAGCAGCAGTGCGCCGACACGGCGGCCCTTGCCGGTCGCTAGCGCGAGGCCGCCTGTCACCTGAGCGATGCCATTGATCCGCACCAGGGTGACCGTGTTCTCGGGCACGTAGCCCGACACCTGCTCAGGTGTGTACTCCTTGACCAGCGGTACCACACGATCAACGAGAGGCTCGGCTGCCGGTACCAGTGATTCAGGATCCCGGATTGCCTTGATTCCCGCGGCTACGAAATACGAGGCCAGCATGGTCCGAGGGATAGCGCGCAGCAAACTCATGGGACATTCCTACCCTGACTGAGCCGCTTCACCTCAACAGGGTGGTGTCTTTTAGTCGAAAGTGGTCGCAAGCACCATCGATGAATCGATTCACCTCGGCAGTTGTGACCACTCGCGCTCTGCCGGGAGATCGGTCAGTGCCGGCAGATACGCTCGAATCCATGTGCGGACGCTATGCATCCACCGCGAGCCCGCAGGACCTGATGGAGGAATTCGAGGTCGACGATCTGTTCGACGGCCTGCCCGGACCGGATTACAACGTCGCCCCGACCGTGGCGGTGCCTGCAGTCTTCGAGCGGCGCGTCAAGGACACTGGCGAGGTTCGCCGTCGGCTCGCCCCGCTGGTCTGGGGGCTGGTTCCATCCTGGGCCAAAGACGCCTCGATCGGCTCGCGGATGATCAATGCGCGACTGGAGACGGTGGCGGAGAAGCCTGCCTTCCGGCGGGCCTTCAGCGCTCGCCGTTGCGTGTTGCCGGCCGACGGTTTCTACGAGTGGTATGCGGCAGAGCCCGCAGGAGGCTCGGCGCCGGGTCGTGGCAAAGGCAAGCTCAAAAAGCAACCGTTCTTCATCCATCGGGCTGACGGCGGACTGCTGGTGATGGCTGGCATTTATGAGATCTGGCGTGATCCACGCAAAGATGCCGCCGACGACTCGGCGTGGCTGCGTACCTGCTCAGTGATCACGACCGAGGCAACCGATGCAGCCGGGCACATTCATGATCGAATGCCGATGGTGATCACTCGCGAGGCCATCGACGCGTGGCTTGATCCCACGATCACCAATCCGAAGCACGCGCTGGAGCTGCTTGCGGTGACCGAGGCAGCCGCGCTCGAGGCATACGCGGTCTCCACCGACGTCAATAGCGTTGAGAACAACGATCCTTCGCTCGTCGAGCCGATCACAGCCGAGCCGGAGCCGGAGTCGGAGCCTGATCAAGAAACCTTGATTTGATCATGGAGACGACGATCGTTGCGGTGGATACGCCGCAAGGGCCTGGCAGGTTCTTTGTCGATCTTGCTCGGCAGGCGAGCGCAATCCTGGTCCTCGGTCACGGCGCGGGTGGCGGTGTGGGCGCCGCTGATCTTGAACTGCTGGCCCGGAGCCTGCCAGAGCTTGGCACGACCGTGGTGCGATTTGAGCAGCCCTGGCGTACGGCCGGGCGTACGGTTGGCGCACCGCCGCCGCGGTTGGACGAGGCCTGGTGTGCCGCGCTGGGCTGGCTGGTCGAACAAGAGTGGGCGGAGCACCCGCTCGTGGTGGGCGGTCGGAGTGCCGGCGCTCGGGTGGCCTGCCGCACTGCCTCCGCGACGATTCCTGTCGCGATAGTGTGCCTGGCATTTCCGCTGCATCCTCCTGGCCAGCCCGGAAAGTCCCGGGTGGCGGAGCTGTTGGCACCCACCATGCCGAGATTGGTTTTGCAAGGCAGTAAGGACAGCTTCGGCACGCCAGAGGAGATCCGCACCGGCATCGGCCAGGCACAAGGCATCACTGTGGTGGAGCTCTCTGGAGCGGACCATGGGTACCGAATAGCCAAGTCATCGAGCTTTACCCCGGCTGATCTCCGCATGAGTCTTGTCACCGAGGTCAGCCGATTCATCGGGGCCGTGGCGGGAATAACGACATCATGACCGTGTTGCACCTCACGTGCCCCTATTCGTCGCCAGCTTGGACAATCAGTCGCTGGTGCGCACCTCGCCACTACTCTCGTACGTGATGAGCATTCCCAACGGTTCCAGCGGCGCGCCCGCATCGACGCCGAGCAGCGACGCTGGCCACGTCGAGACAGCCGACGAGCGGCATGAGCGGTTCGAGAGAGACGCACTGCAATACCTTGACCAGCTCTACGCTGGTGCGCTGCGCATGACGCGCAATCCGGCCGACGCCGAGGACATCGTCCAGGAAACCTACGCCAAGGCGTACGCCTCCTTCCACCAGTTCACACCGGGTACGAACCTCAAGGCCTGGCTGTATCGGATCCTCACCAACACCTACATCAACTCCTATCGGAAGAAGCAACGCGAGCCGCAGCTCTCCGACGGGGAGAATGTGGAGGACTGGCAGCTGGCCAGGGCCGAATCGCACACTTCTGGTGGCCTGAAGTCGGCGGAGATGGTGGCGCTCGAGAATCTGCCGGACACCGACGTGAAGGACGCGTTGCAGCAGCTCGCTCCCGACTTCCGGCTGGCCGTCTATCTGGCCGACGTCGAAGGATTCTCCTACAAAGAGATCGCTGAAATCATGGGTACTCCGATCGGAACGGTGATGTCGCGGCTCAATCGTGGCAGGACGCAGCTGCGCAATCTCTTGGCCGATTACGCCCGGGAGCGGGGCGTCAAGCGAGCGGAGGCGAGCACGACATGAACGTCGAACGACCCGACGATGCATCGCTCGACGACTGCGAGCACGTGCTCGAACGCGTATATGAGTTCTTGGACAACGAGCTCGACGCCGCCACCGGGGACGCGATCCGGCACCATCTCGCGATGTGCGAGCCCTGCCTCGAAAGGTTTGATGTCGAGGAGGCGGTCAAGTCGTTGGTCCATCGGTGCTGCGGCGGTGAGGTCGCGCCGACCCGCCTTCGAGCGAAGATCGTTTCCCAGCTAACCGTGATCCGCAAGACTCTCTGAACGGCAAGCAAGCGACGAACCCCACGGAATCTCCGTGGGGTTTGGTGTCTTTGGGCCGGCAACCGTCAGGCGTTGGGACGCTTGCCGTGGTTCGCGCTCTTTTTCCTGCGGGCGCGGCGCTTGCGGGCACTCTTGGCCATCTGATCCTCCTGATATCAACCGGCGACGATTCTCCCATATGATCCGCGCGGAGCGAGCGAAGCGAGTGGAGCAATCAGCACCGGATCGCGGTCCTGGTGTGCTGAGGAGGAGAGAGGGACATGCTTTTCGTTCCCGAGTGACGACGAGGTAGGCAGGTTCCCAGGCGCGATCCGCGCGGAGCGAGCGAAGCGAGTGGAGCAATCAGCTCTGTACATTTGCGACATGCCGTCCATGTCGGAGATCATCTCCGAGCACACCGATCTTTCCGAGGCGGACCATCACTGGCTGAAGCTGTTGGTCTCGGAGTGGCAGTTGCTCGCCGATCTCAGCTTCTCCGATCTGGTCTTGTGGGTACGCGATCATGATCCGAGTGTCTTCTGGGCCGCTGCCCAGATTCGCCCGTTCACTGGCGTGACATCGCTATTCGACGATGTCGTTGGCGACCTCATCGCCTATTCGCCGGAACACCTGGTATCCGAGGCCTTTCTCAGCGGTGAGATGGTGCAAACCAGCGAGCGCAAACTGCAAGCTGGACTGCTGGTGGATACCCACGCTATCCCGGTCAAGCTCGGTGATCGGGTGATCGCGGTCGTCGAGCAGCGCACCAGCCAGCTAGGCGTACGAGCGCCAAGTTCCCTCGAGAGGGCGTATCTGGAAGCTGGATCGGAGCTGGCGAAGATGATCGCCATCGGAGATTTTCCGATTCCCAGTGATGCCACTCACCTGGCCTTCAGCCCGCGAGTTGGTGACGGATTCATCCGCCTCGACCTGCGCGGCGATGTGATGTACGCCAGCCCCAACGCGCTCAGTGCCTATCGTCGGCTTGGCTTGCGCGGCGATCTCATCGGTGAGCATTTGGCGACTTTGACAGCAGGCCTGCTGCCAACTCGGCCGGACCCCGTGGATGACTCCGTCTTGTCGGCGTTGTCCGGGCGTAACGCGCGTAGAACTGAGCTGGTATCGGGGGAGGCGCACCTGATGGTGCGGGTATTGCCGTTAGCGGACGGACGCGAGCGGGTTGGCACCCTTGTGCTCTGCCGTGACGTGAGCGACCTGCGAAGCAAGGAGCGGGAGCTGGTCACCAAGGATGCGACCATTCGGGAGATACACCATCGGGTCAAGAACAACCTGCAGACCGTCGCAGCACTGCTACGGATGCAGGCGCGGCGGATGGAATCTCCCGAGGCCAAGGTTGCCCTCACAGACGCGATGTCTCGGGTCGCATCGATTGCCATCGTGCATGAGACGCTGTCGCAGGCCTTCGATGAGATCGTTGAATTCGACCGGGTGGCCGACGAGCTGCTACGAATGGTGGGCGACGTCGCTGCTTCCTGGGGTGGGGTATCGGCGGTCCGCGAAGGCAGCTTCGGGTTGCTCTCCGCTGACGTTGCGACCAGCCTGGCGATGATCATCAGCGAGCTCTGTCAGAACGCTGTCGAGCATGGTCTTGCACACCAGTCCGGCGAGGTGCGGGTGGCGCCCAACCGGTTCGACGGGCGACTCCGGATGGAGATCAGCGACGATGGCCAAGGACTGCCGGAGGGTTTTGATTGGCGGAATTCGCGCAGCCTGGGACTGTCCATCGTTAACACCCTGGTGGCGGAGATGGAGGGCTCATTCCGGCTCGGACCACGGCAGGCGGGGTCCGGAACCCAAGCCGTGGTAGAGATTCCTCTCTGACCGACAGCCTCAGAGTGGCACAACTCACCGGCGCGCCACGCCGGGCGGATCCTTGACACCTCATGTGCCTGTCACTAGGAAAACCGAGGGACGTCGTGCTCGTCTCTTTCGGACAAGGCTCGGGGGAAGCCGCTCCATACCTTCTGGGAAGCTCGGGAAGGTGCCGCTTGGCCCTGGCGATCAGCCCAAAGGAGGGCCCGTGGATCGACCTAGCACTGGACAAGCGTCCCGCCGAGGACTGGCCCACAGAAGATTGCCCCACAAAAGATTGCTCCACAAAAGATTGCCCAACAGAAGATTGCTCCGACGTGTCTCACTGCTCGCAGCTACCACGCTGGCTGGCGTTCTCACATTGACCGTGCCTGCAGCGAACGGTGCACCCGAGAAGCGCCCGACTCCGGTCGACGAACCGGGCGTTACGGCCAATCTCTGGGAGTGGAACTGGAAGTCGGTCGGCA
>Ga0111538_10005678_pt1 | contig 17022 bp, 11 predicted proteins | sample SoiMethybrSBSTD1_FD_79669 | JGI IMG/M metagenome (GOLD analysis project Ga0111538, IMG submission 79669) | Bulk soil microbial communities from a Populus tree surrounding site in Tennessee, USA - Soil MetaG P. TD hybrid SBSTD1 (version 2)... | ecosystem: Environmental > Terrestrial > Soil >...
GAGATGTCCGACGACGCATACCGCGCGTTCGCGAAGGAGGGCATCGGCAAGTTCTCGCGGCGGCCGCTCGACGAGCAGGCGTGGGGCGCCTTCTCGAAGCTGCTGTTCTTCGTCAACGCGTCGATCGACGGAGAGAAAGGGCTCGCGCCGCTCGGCGCCCGGCTCGACATCATCGAGCACGAGGGCGGGATGAAGAGCGACCGCATCTACTATCTCGCGGTGCCGCCGACGCTGTTCGCGCCAACCGTGCAGCAGCTGGCGCGTTCGCGGTTCGTCGCCCGCGAGTCGGCGGCCGCCGCCGACGCGCCGATCGCCCGCATCATCGTCGAGAAGCCGATCGGCCGCGACCTCGAGAGCGCGCGCGCCATCAACGACGCCATCGCGGAAGTGTTCGACGAGCGGCAGATCTATCGCATCGACCACTACCTCGGGAAGGAGACCGTCCAGAACATCCTGGTGATGCGCTTTGCCAACAGCATCTTCGAGCCGCTGTTCAACCAGAAGTACGTCGATCACGTGCAGATCACCGTCGCCGAAGAGGAGGGCGTCGGCACGCGCGCCGGCTATTACGAGCAGGCGGGCGCCTTGCGCGACATGATTCAGAACCACCTGCTGCAGCTGCTGGCGATGGTGGCGCTCGAGCCGCCGCACGCGCTGGATGCCGACGTCATCCGCGACGAGAAGCTCCAGGTGCTGCAGTCGCTGCGGCCAATTGCCGGCGACGCGGTCGACGCCAACGTCATCCGCGGCAGCTACGGCCCCGGCTTCATTGCCGGCAAACCGGTTTCCGGCTATCGCCAGGAGCAGGGCGTCGATCCGGGCTCGCGCGTCGAGACCTTCGTCGCGCTGCAGATCTTCATCGACAACTGGCGCTGGGCCGGCGTGCCGTTCTTCCTGCGCACCGGCAAGCGGCTGCCCAAGCGCGCCAGCGAGATCTCGGTGCAGCTGAAGGAGGTGCCGCCGATCCTGTTCAACGCGCGGCCTGACGCACGTCTCGATCCGAACGTGCTGTCGATTCGTATTCAGCCCGACGAAGGCTTTTCCTTCGGCATCAGCTCGAAGCTGCCGGGACCCGACGTGCGGCCGTACCCGGTCAAGATGGACTTCCATTACGGCAGTACTTTCGGCGCCACGACGCCTGAAGCCTACGAGCGGCTGCTCCTCGACGTGATGCACGGCGACGCCACGCTGTTCATGCGCCGCGACGCGGTCGAAGCGGCCTGGCGATGGGTGATGCCGATCCTCGAGCGCTGGTCGCAACAGAACGGTGCCCTGCCCGCTTATCCGGCCGGCGACTGGGGACCGGCGGAGGCCGACCGCCTGATCGAGGCGACGGGAAGACGATGGCGGCCGCTGTAGCCGAGCGCCTGTTCCGGACGTCGAGCGCCGAGAACATCGACGCCGATCTCGCCGCACTATGGCGCGAGCTCGGCCGGCGCGAGGTGCCCATTGCGAGAGCGGTGATGTCCAACCTCGTCGTCTTTCGCGATCGCGTTGCCGCGCCGGATGTGAGCGTCGAAGCCTTGATGGCCGAGCTGCCGATCGACGAGGTGATCGCGCGTCACCCCTCGCGGCTGATCGTCCTCGAACACGAGTCGGGGCGCGAGGAGCCGGATGCGCCGTTCGCGTCCGGCGTCGGCATCGCAACCTTCGGCCCTGAAAGCGCCAGATACGGAGTCGAGCAAATCGTGGTTCGCTCGGCGTGCGCGGAAGCGTCGCTTCCGTCGATCGTACGGCGGCTGGCCCGCGGCGATCTGCCGACGAGCGTCTGGTGGACAGAGGACGTGGCCGCGGTGCCGCCGCTCGAATCGCTGGTGACGATGGGACGGCAGCTGGTGTACGACAGCCGCGACTGGCGCGACGTCCGCGCAGCCCTCGGTGTGCTCGCACCGTTCGTCGAGGAACATCGCGTCGATCTGGCGGACGTGAACTGGCGGCGGCTCGGTCCGCTGCGGCGTGCGCTGGAACACAGCGCCACCGAAACGGGGAAGCCGCTCGCGGCGGCTGGCGCGCGCGTGCGGATCGCCCATCATCGCGACGAAGCGTCGCTGGCCTGGCTGCTCGCCGGCGCCCTGATGGCCGCCGCGGAGCGCGCCCCCGCCGCGGCTCCGCACGTCGAAGCCGCGGAAACCGGCGACGCCGCAGTCATCGTCACCATCGAGAACGGAGCGGAGCGTGCAACCATCACGCTCACGAGCGCCGGAGCGACCGTTGAACGCGCCCGCGCCGGATCGCCGCTCGTCGTGGCCATGCCGGTCGAGAGCGAGGGTGAAGCGGTGGCCGCTGAGCTCCGGCTGCTGTCGCAGGATACGGATCTGCACGCGGCGCTCGCCGCCCTCGTCCGCCTCTTCGCGGCGCGCACGTCCTGAGCGAGGCGCCGCGGCCGTCTGCGCCGAGTCGAAGGAGTAGAATCATCGGATGCGGTACCTCGTCACCGCCAGGGTCAAACCAGGACAGCGCGAGCCGCTGGCGCGCGCAATCGAAGACGGCACGCTCGGCCGCGGTTCCATCGCCGGCGACGAGTACTTCCGCAACATGGCCGACGCGCGTCAGCTCGACGACGGCCGCGTGCAGTGGGTCGAGGTCTGCTACTGCCCGACGCCGCTGGCAGAAGAGCGCGAGTACTGGGAAACGTATTTCACGCTGGATAAAGTTCAGGACGCGCACGCTCGCAGCCGGTGCCGCGACGAATCGGGCGTCGAGCCGTGGGCGTGCGGCAGCTGCGACTGCTCGGCGCGCCTGGAGGCGCGGCTTCTGACCAAGGGTCGCCCGTTCCGCCCGGCGGAGCCGGAGCGCTAGGTTTATACTCGGCCGTGGCGTCATCCTCCCTGCAGGCGCTTCTGGTACGCGCCGGCGCCGCGCTCGACCGCGGCCGCGGGGCCGAAGCGGCGCAGATGCTCGCGACCGCACTGCGCTCGTCGCTCAACCGCGACGAAGAGCTGACCGTGCGCTCGATGCAGGCCGAGGCGGCCCTGCTGCAGGACGATCTCGACGCCGCCGCCACCGCGCTCGGCCGTCCTCCTGACACCTTCCGCGACACCGTCAACGCTCGCCGCGTCGCCACGCTCTGGCGTCTGCACGGCCGGTTGGCGTCGGCGCGCGGCGACCATTCACGCGCAATCGCCCTGCAGGCGCGGTCGCTGAAGAACGCGGAAACCGCCCACGACTCGCGCGGCATCGGCCTCGCCCACTACGAGCTCGGCCTGTGCTATCGCCAGGTGGCGGACGTCGCCATCGTCCGCGAGCACATCTCGAAGGCCGCGTCGGCGCTGCACGCGGCGGGCGATCGCCGCCACCTCGCGCTGGTCCATTCGCTCTCGGGAATCTCGCTCGCCCAGCTGAGCCGGTACGACGAGTCGATGGGCGCGCTGCGCCAGGCCGAGCGCCTTGCCTCGCTGGTGCACGCCGACGACGTCCTCGCCACGATCTGCGGCAACCAGGCGAACGTGATGATGATGCAGCACCGCCACGAGCAGGCGCTCGCGCTGGCGGAGCGGAGCGTCTCGCTGCACGAAGCCCACGGCTCGGGCCACGGCCTGGCGGTGGCGCTGGCCACGCTCGGGCAGATCTGCGTCCGCATGGGCGATCTGGTCCGCGCCGAGGACGCGCTGCATCGCGCGCTCGACGTCCGCAGCCCGATTCAGTTCCACGAAACCACGGGCGCGGTGTTCGACACGCTGGCGCAGATCCACCTCGTCCGCGGCCGCTACGATACGGCCAGCGATTTTCTCGGGCGCGCGAGCGAGGCCTACGGCGCCTACGGCCGCGAGACCAGCCAGTGGTACGAGTGGTCGGTGAAGGTGCTGGGCGCACGCCTGGCGCTGCGGCGCGGGCACCTCGACGACGCGGCGATGCGCGCCGAAGAGATCCTGCAGGCCGGCGCGCCGCCGTTCGAGTCGCTGCAGGCGACGCTGATCGGGGCGGAGGCGCTCACGCTCGCGGGCCGGCTGCAGGAAGCCGAGACGCGTCTCGCGTCCGCGGCCGATTCGCTCGATCCGCGCGGCGCCCCGGCGGCGTGGGGCGAGTACCTGCGGCTGCGCGGCCTGCTGCACGAGAAGAACCAGGCGCCTGCCGACGCGTACCACGATTTCTCGCAGAGCGCGGCGCTGCTGGATCTGCTGGGCGAGCGCTATCAATCAGGCCTCAGTCACCTCGCGCTGGGCCGTCTCGTCGCCGAAACGGGAGCACGCTCGGTCGCCGAACGTCACTTGAACAAGGCGTTCGCCATCTTCCAGCAGCTGGGCGCCGACCGCGACCTCGACGACACGCGCACCGCGCAGTCGCTGCTCACAACCATCGGCAGCGGTCAGTACGTGATCTCCCCAGCCGACGCCGACGACGCGATCGTCCGCCGCATCGTCGATGCGGCGGCGCTGCCCGAGCTGCTCGGCCGCGAGACGGCGTCGGCGTTGCTCGAGGCGGCCGGCGGCGATTGCGCCGTCATCTACGTGGAGCTGGCCGGCGGCGACGTGAAGGTGGTCGCGGCGGCGGGCTGCGAGCCGGAGGCGGCGCGCGCAATCGCACGCTCGGCGGTCAACGGCAACGTCTACGGCCGCGGGACGATTGTGGTCGAACCGCTGGGCCGCGATGCAGACGGCCCGCGCATGGGATTGGTCGCCTCGCCGCGGCCGGTCGGGCATCCGACGATGCGGCGGCTGAAGATGATTGGCGCGGTGGCGCGGCAGGGATTCATGCTCTGCGCCGCGCGCGACCGCCCCGTGCCGGTGGCCGGCAAGGCGCCGGATCAGTCGCTCGAGCCGCTCCTGCCCGGCTTCCTCTCCGCCAGCGCCGCGATGGATCGCGTCGTCGAGCAGATTCAGCGGCTGCAGGGCAACGATCTGACGGTGCTTATCACCGGCGAGAGCGGCACCGGCAAGGAGCTGATCGCGCGCGCGATCCACGTCGGCTCGCACCGCAGCGCGGCGACCTTCCTGCCCTACAACTGCACGACGACCGGGCGCGATCTCGCGGACAGCCAGCTGTTTGGCCATAAGCGCGGCGCGTTCACCGGCGCGGTGTCGGATCAGCCGGGGCTGGTGCGGACGGCCGTCGGCGGCACGCTGTTCCTCGACGAGATCGGCGACCTGCCGCTCGACGTCCAGCCGAAGCTGCTGCGGTTTCTCGAGCAGCACGAGATCATGCCGATCGGCGAGACCAAGCCGCAGCGCGTCGACGTCCGCGTCCTCGCGGCGACCAACGCCGATCTCGAGCAGCGCGTCGCGGAAGGCAAGTTCCGCGAGGATCTCTACTACCGGTTGAGCGTGATTCGCATCCACGTGCCGCCGCTGCGCGAGCGGCGCGAGGAGATCCCGCATCTCAGCACCTTCTTCCTGCGCGAGGCGATCGAGCGCCTGGGCAAGCCCGACATCCACCTGAGCTCGGAGACGCTCGACGTGTTCTCGCAGTACTGGTGGCCGGGCAACGTGCGGCAGCTGAAGAACGAGATTCAGCGGGCGGTGGCGCTGAGCGCGCCGGGCGGCAGCATCGAGCCGACGCACCTGTCGCCGGAGGTGGTGTCGACGAAGCTGTCGCCGGGGTCGGGCTCGATCCGCATCTCGCGCACGACGCCGAACCTGGCGCTGGCGATCGAGCACATGGAGCGCGACCTGATCCAGGCCGCCCTCGATCGCGCCGGCGGCAACATCTCCGAGACCGCGCGCTCGCTCGGCCTGACTCGCCGCGGCCTGTATTTGAAAATCCGCCGCCTCGGCCTCGACGCCCCCGCCGAGGTCGACGCTCATTAGCCCCCGGCCAAATGTAACGGGGGTCTGACACCCGTCAGACCCTGCGCCGCCTCGGACTCGACGCCCCCGCCGAGGTCGACGCCCACTAAGAACTTGTGCCAAAAGCCACGGGGCCTCACACCTCTCCGACTCCCGTCCGCCCGTCGGGCCCTGCACAAAGTAACAGCTGGGCGGGTTTTCGGAGAGATCCGACGAATACTACGTATCCAGTTACGAGGCTGAATGGATACTCGGTATACGCGTTGCACGGAAAGTTTGACTGATCTGAATTTAGACAAGTTATTCAATTAACACATGTTAGGGCTTAGGCCCAACGGGAGACTTGCACAGAAATTCACCGGGCGCGAAGCTTGATACGCACGCACCCATAACTCTGTCTGTTGTGGGGGTTGCCTTGAAGCAGAGCTCGACGGACCGTTCCCCAGCCCGGCACCAGGACTCGAACATGCGCAACAACGAGCGGCGCGCTGTGACTCTGCCTGCCCGTCTGACCTGGAAGGACCAGCGCGGCGCCACCCGCTTCGCCGCCGTGCTGACCCGCAACGTCAGCGACTACGGCGTCTACGTCGAGTGCCAGTCGCCAGTGTCGATCCCGCTGTTCCGGCTGGTGCAGTTCCAGCTCGAGCGCGACGCCCGGGAGGCGGACGCGCTGCCCGGCTCGCTGCAGAACGGCCGCGTGCTCGGCGCCGTCTACCGCGTGTCGCCGCCGCACGGATCGCAGCCGCAGGGGCTCGCCCTCCGGTTGATGGTCGACCCGCGCAGGGCGGCCGTGGCTTCGGACACAGAAGCCGCGCGCGCCACGGCCTAATTAGGAATTATCAGAATTAGGAATTAGGAATTCGTGAGAACGGTCGCGGCATCCGGCTGCTGGTCCCCGGTCTCGAATTCTCAATTCCTAATTCCCCTAATTCCTAATTGACCCCTTCTCTCTTCCTCCAGTACCTCGCCAACCCGCGCCAGTTCAAATCGAACCGTCCCGCCACCTCGTAAGCCTGCGCCTCCGTCTCGCTCATCCGCCGCCGCAGCTCACGCCGCAGCTCCTCGCTGAACCAGTCCTCGCGATCCGTGTCGTCGCCGGGCCGCGCCAGCGACGCCTTCACCAGGCTGGCGGTCAGCTCCAGGTTGGCCGCCAGCTCGGTGAGGTGCGCGCCCGGCGCCGCGTGCGGGCCGAAGTGCGTGACGAACACCGTCTCCGGGTGCCACTGCGCGAGGCGCTGCAGGCTGTGGCGCCACAGCTCGAGATCGACGTCGGGCGGCGGCGTCGGCGGCATGATGAAGCCGCCGGGGGTGATGCGAATCCCCGCCGTGTCGCCGACGAACGCGATCGCGGTGTCGCGGTTGAAGTAGCTGACGTGATGCGACGCGTGGCCGGGCGTATACGCGACCTCGAGCTCGCGCCCGCCCTCGGTGAATTTCTCGCTGCCCTTCAGCACCACCAGCGACGCCTCCGGCACGGCCCGGAACTCGCCCCACAGCCGATCCATCTCGTCGCCCCACAGCCGCGTCGCGCTGGCGATCAGCTTCGAGGGGTCGACCATGTGCGGCGCCCCCTTCTCGTGCACGTACACCTTCAGCGCCGGGTTCTCCAGCACCAGCGTCCCCGTCGCGCCGGCGTGATCGAGGTGGATGTGCGTGAGCAGGATCGCGCGCAGATCGTTGATGCCGATGCCGGTCTTGCTCAATCCGGCCCGCAGCATCGGCAGCGTCGACGACGGTCCCGGATCGATGAGCGCGGCCCCGCCCGGACCGTGCAGGACGACGGTCGCAATAATCCGCGGCACGCCGAGGAAGTTCAGGTCGAAGTAGGACAATCCGGACGCAAGTATTTCCATGAGCAACTGACGCGGACGACTGCTACTGCGACTGCCGCGGCCGACTGGCCGCTGACGACTGCGACTGACGCCCCGGCCCGCGAAGGACCTTCCCGGGCCGCTCTGGTGTGATCTTCCCGTCGGCGACGACGCGCACGCCGTTGACGAGGACGTGCTGCACGCCGACCGAGTAGTGCGTCGGATCGTCGAACGTCGCCACGTCGCGAATCGCCGCCGGGTCGAAGATGGTGATGTCGGCGGCCAGCCCCGGCCGCAGGATGCCGCGATCGTCGAGGTGGACGCGCGCCGCCGCCTTCGAGGTCATCTTGCGGATCGCCTCCTCCAGCGTCAGCAGCTTCTCGTCGCGGACGTAGCGGCCGAGGATGCGCGGGAACGATCCCCACGCGCGCGGATGCGATTTCGACTCCGCCAGCTTGCCGTCCTCCGCCTTCGCGCCCGAATCGGTGCCGACGCCGACCAGCGGATGCTTCAGCGCCGCCCGCACATCGTCCTCGTCCATGATCGCGGTGACCACCGAGGTCTCGCCCTTGTCCGCGAGCACCAGGTCGATCACCGCGTCGCGCGGGTCCTTGCCCATCGCCTTGCCGATCTCGGTGAGCGTCATCCCCTCGTACTTGCGCAGCGACGGATCGAGCACCGTCGACACCATCACGCCGTCGCCGCCGTTGGCGCCGTACCACTGGTTCTCCCACGTCGTCGCGTTGGCGTCGTTCATGTCGCGCTTGACCCGCTCGCGCGTTGCCGGATCCTTCAGCCGCGCCGCCGTCTTCTCGAAGCCGCCCTCGCGCACCCACAGCGGCAGGCACGAGTCGAGCCCGTTCGACGCCCGCGTGTACGGATACTGGTTGGCGGTGACGTCGACGCCGCGCGCCCGCGCCGCCTCGATCCGGCGCAGCACCTCCGGCATCTTGCCGAAGTTCGCCTTGTAGGCTGTCTTGAGATGCCAGATCTCGGCCGGAATGCCCGCGCGTTCCGCGATCGCGACCACCTCGTCGAGCGACTCGAAGATGCGGATGCCCTCGGATCGCTGATGTGTGAAGTAGACGCCGCCGTACTGCGCGGCGACCTTCGCGAGCTCGACGATCTCGTCGGTGGACGCGAAGCGGTCCGGCACGTACTGCAGCGAGGTGCTCAGGCCCAGCGCGCCCTGCTCCATCGCCTGCGCCACCAGCCGCTTCATCTCCTCGAGCTCGGCGGCGGTCGCCGGCCGATCGTCCTTGCCGACGACGTAGTTGCGGATGCCGCCGGCGCCGACGAACGTGGCGACGTTGATCGACGTCCGCGATCGCTCCTCCAGCCGCTTGAAGTAGTCGGCCAGCGTCCGCCAGTCCTGCGCGACGCCGAAGTATTTCGCGTTGGCCGACCCCTCCTGGATCATCCGGTCGTTGACCGGCGCGATCGACGAGCCTTCGCCGGTGACTTCGGTGGTGATTCCCTGCAGGATCTTGCTCGCGGCGCGGCCGTCGACGAGGACGTTGAATTCCGACTGGCCGAGCAGATCGATGAAACCCGGAGCCACCACCAGGTTCGACGCATCGATCGTCGTCCCGGCCGCCGCGCCGGTCAGCTTGCCGACGGCGGCGATCCGGTCGCCGGTGATGCCGACGTCGCCGCGGAACCACGGCGCGCCGGTGCCGTCGACGATTCGCCCGTTGGTGATGAGGACGTCGTAGCGCGCGGCGCCGCCTGGCGCGACTTGGCCTGTCGGGCGCGCGCACGACCACACAGCCAGAGATAACGCGGCCGCGGCCGCAACGACAGATGGCACACGCATGGCCGAAATGCTAACAGATCAGGTGTTGGCGTCCGTCGCGTTCGCGAGTCCTATCGGACGCCGTAGAAGATCATCGCTGCGAGCTGCCGGCGGCACGCGGCCGCGCGCCCGCGCTCGGGATCGGGCGGCCGGGCTTCGCGCCGGTGTGCTCGCCCTTGTCGATCACGAGGACGCCGTTGACCAGCACGAAGTCGACGCCCTTGGCGTACGACTTTGGCTTCTCGAACGAGTTGGTCTCGCCGACAGTGGCCGGGTCGAACACCACGACGTCGGCGGCGTATCCCTCGTGAAGCTGCCCGCGATCCCTCAGCCCGAGGATTTGCGCCGGCAGTGTCGTCATCTTCCGCACCGCGTCCTCGAGTGTCAGCACGCGCTGCTCGCGCACGTAGTAGCCGAGGACGCGGGCGTTGGTGCTGTAGTTGCGCGGGTGAGGTACACCCGGCGCGGTCAGGTTGATCGCCGAGCCGTCGCTGGCAATCGACACCCACGGCTGCCGCATCACCAGCCGCACATCGTCTTCCGACATCGTGTGGAACATCCCCGAGATGCGCCCGCCGTCTTCCGCCATCAGCGTCAGGCAGGTGTCCGCCGGATCCGCGTCGCCGCGCTGCTTCGCCATCTCGGACAGCCGCATCCCCTCGTACTTGCGGTTCTGCTCGCTGCCGGCGCGCCCCATCACGATCCCTTCCCACCAGCCGTGCTCTTTCGCCCAGGTGATGAAGTCCTTGTCCGTCTTGATCCGGGCCCGCATCGCCGGATCTTTCAATCGCTCGGCGAACTTCGCCGGCCCGCCCTCGCGCGCCCAGACGGGAAAGAACGCGCTCCAGCCGTGGTTCATCGCCGTGTAGGGATATTGATTGGCGGTGATGTCGAGCCCGCGCGCGCGCGCGTCCTCGATCATCTTCACGTAGCGGCCGACCGTGCCCCAGTTCTCGCGCGCGCGGATCTTGAGGTGGAAGAGGTGCACCGGCAGCTTCGCTTCCTCCGCGACGCGGATGGCGAAGCGGATCTCCTTCTCCTGCTCGAACCCTTCGCTGCCGATGTGCGACGTGTAGTTGCCGCCGTAGCTCGCGACGACCTTGGCGAGCTCGATGATTTCCTCCGGATGCTCGGGACCGCCGCTTTCGTAGCGGGTCACCAGCCCCCACGCGCCTTCTTCCATCGACCGCGCCACCAGCTTCTTCATGCGATCGAGCTCGGCCGGCGTCGCCGGCCGCGGGTCGTAGCCGAGGACGACGCGGCGCGCCTGCTCGGAGGCGACGTGCGAGATCACGTTCATCGAGATCCCCTGCCGCTCGAGCCGCTGGAAGTAGCCCGTGAACGTCGTCCACTCCTGCCGCACGCCGTCGCCGCCCTCATCCTTCAGCCCGTCGCGCGGCGCCACCGAGGTGCTCTCGCCGAGCACGTCGAGCGTGACGCCCTGGCGCACCTTGCTTTGCGCGGTGCCGTCCGCGAGGAGCGACGTGTCTGAATGGGTATGGAGATCGATGAACCCCGGCGCGACGATGCGGTTCGACGCGTCGATGGTGCGCGAGGCGGTGGCGTTCGGCAGGCGGCCGACGGCCGCGATGCGGCCGTTCTTGATCGCGACATCTCCCGCGAACCAGGGGTTGCCCGTGCCGTCGACGACGTGCCCGCCGCGGATCAGCACGTCGTACGTCGGCGTCTGCGCGCGGAGCAGCCCGCCCGCAAGCGCGCCGAATACCAGCAGCGCCGCCAGAGTCCTGGGACGATTCATGATCTATCTCCCACGGCAACCGCTTATCCGCCGTAAACGGTTTTGCCGCCGACGACGGTGCGGTTGATCTTGATCTTCATGATCTCGTCGGGGTTGACGTCGTGCGGATCCTTTTCGAGCACGACGAAGTCGGCGAGCTTGCCGGCGGTGATCGATCCCTTGATCGCTTCCTCCGACGACGGGTAGGCGCCGTTGATGGTGGCGATGGCGAGCGCCTGATCGACCGTTACCTTCTGGTTCGGGCCCCACACGCGCCCCTTGTAGTCCTTGCGCGTCACCATGCTCTGAATCGCCATCAATGGCTCGAACGGCCCTGGCGTGTAGTCCGACGCGCCGGGCACGCGGATGCCGGCGTCGAGGAACGACTTGTGCGCGAACATCCACGCCACCTTCTCGTCGCCATACTGCGTCCACTTCTCGCCGTGGTAGTAGACGTAGGTCCAGAACGGCGTCGGAATCACGCCGTTCGCCTTGATGCGGCGAATGAGATCAGGGTTGACGAGCGTGCAGTGCTCGATGCGATGGCGCCGGTTCGGGTCGGGCCACTTCTGCAGCGCCCGCTCGTAGGCTTTCAGCACCATGTCGATGGTCACGTCGCCGTTGGCGTGGATGCCGACCTGGAAGTTGTGGCTGTGCGCGTCGTCCACCGCTTCGTAGATCTGCTCCTGCGTCATCGTCAGGATGCCGTGATCCTCGGTGCCGACATACGGCGTGCTCATCCGCATCGTGCGCTCCGACGCGGAGCCGTCGGCGACGAACTTCACGCCGCCGACGCGAATCCACTCGTCGCCGAAGCCGGTGTAGATGTTGGCCGCCTTGAGGCCGCTGAACGCCTGCGGCGAGCGGATCATCATGTAGGCGCGGTGCGTCAGCTCGCCGTTCTTGCGGCAGTCTTCATACGCCAGGATTTGATCCTGCGACGTGCCGGCGTTGTGGACGCTGGTGAGGCCCGCCTGATTGAACAGCTTGGACATGTGCGCCATGCCCTTGCGCCCGCGGTCGCGCTGCTGGTCCGGCGTGAACACCTCGCGCTTGCCGACGCGATTGAACACCGAGCGGGCGTTCTCGGCGACGCGGCCGTTCAGCTCGCCGTTCTCGCGGAAGAAACGGCCGTCGGGCGGATCCGGCGTGTCCTTGGTGATGCCGGCCAGCTCGAACGCCTTGCTGTTGTAGAAGTTGGTGTGGCCGCCGCGGTGCGCCACCGACACCGGGTGCTCGGTCGTCGCCTCGTCGAGATCCTTGCGCGTCAGCGGCCGATCCAGCTTCGTGTCGTCGAACATGAAGCCGGTGACCCAGATTTCCGGCGCGGACGCTTCGGCCTTCGCTTTGATCGCGGCCTGAATCTCGCGCACCGTGCGCAGGTTGGTGTTGACGCCGTAGAGCTCCTGCACCCCGCTCGGATGGCTGTGGCAGTCGATGAAGCCGGGCGTGATCGTCATCTGCTGTGCATCGATCACCTGCGTGCGGCTCGTGGCGAGATTGCGGACGTCGCTGGTCGAGCCGACGGCGGTGAAGCGCCCCTGCTTCACCGCGAACGCCTCGGCGCGCGGCAGCGCGGTGTCGCTCGTCAGCACGCGGGCGTTGACGACGATGAAGTCGGGTTCGGCGGTGGGGGCCGGCGCGGGCTGCGCTGCTACCGGCTGCACCATGCGGCGGCCGCCGGGCAGGCGGCCAACCGTGAAGGCGCCGGCGATCGCGGCGCCGAAGCCGAGGAATTCGCCGCGGGTATACTTGGCCATAGACCGCGCATCTTAGCGCATGATCAACAGATGATCCTGCATCAGTTTTATCTCAACTGCCTGGCGCACGCGTCGTATCTGGTCGGCGACGAACGCTCCGGGGACGCAGCGGTCGTCGACCCTCAGCGCGACATCGACCAGTACCTGACATTCGCAGACAAACACGGCCTGCGCATCCGGCACGTCGTGCTCACGCACCTGCACGCCGATTTCGTCGCCGGCCACCTCGAGCTGCGCGATCGCGCCGGCGCGGCGATTTATCTCGGCGCGTCGGCGAAGGCGGAGTATGCGTTCACGCCGCTCGCCGACGGCGATCGCATCGAGCTCGGGCGGGTGCGGCTGCAGGCGATCGAAACGCCCGGCCACACGCCGGAATCGATCTCGCTCGCTGTCTACGATCTCGATCGCAGCGCCACCTCGCCGCACGCGGTGCTGACCGGCGACACGCTGTTCGTCGGCGACGTCGGCCGCCCCGACCTGCGCGCCGCGCTGGGATGGAAGGCGAGCGACCTTGGCGGCATGCTCTACGACTCGCTGCGCGACAAGCTGCTCGCGCTGCCCGACGACAGCCTCGTCTACCCCGCGCATGGGGCTGGCTCGCTGTGCGGCAAGGCGTTGAGCCGCGAGACCGTGTCGACGATCGGCGAGCAGCGGCTGTCGAACTACGCGCTGCAGCCGATGACCAAGGCCGCGTTCATCGATCTGGTCACGGCGGACCAGCCGGACGCGCCGCCCTACTTCACCTACGACGCGGTGTTGAACAGCAAGGAGCGGCCGACGCTCGACGAGGCGCTGGCGCGCGAGCTGAACCCGATGACCATCGAGCTTGTGCTGGCGCTGCAGCGAACCGGCGGCCAGATTCTCGATACGCGCGACCCGGCGGAGTTTGCGGCCGCGCACCTGCGCGGCAGCCTGAACATCGGCCTCGGCGGGCAGTACGCGACCTGGGCGGGCACGATGCTCAGCCGCGATCGGCCGATCGTGATCATCGCGGATCCGGGACGCGAGCTCGAAGCCGCGACCCGCCTTGGCCGCATCGGCTTCGATCACATCGTCGGCTACCTGAACGACGGCTTGCGCGGCCTCGAATCGCGTCCCGATCTGACGGCGACGACCGAGCGCGTCGCGGCGCCGCTGGCGGCCGAGCGGCTGGCCACCGGCAAGCCGGTGGTCGTCGACGTGCGCGCGGCGTCCGAGCGCGAGCAGAAGCACGTGGCCGGAAGTGTCAGCATCCCGCTCAACCATTTGGCCGAGCGCGCGGTCGAGCTCCCGGCCGATCGGCCGGTGATCGTCTACTGCGCCGGCGGCTATCGCTCGTCGATTGCCGCGAGCCTGCTGCAGCAGCGCGGCTTCGCCGACGTCAGCGAGATCGCCGGCGGCATCGCCGGCTGGGAAGCGGCGCACCTGCCGGTTGCAAATTCCGCGCAACGGACGTAGAAGCTGCGAAAAGCCTTCCGATTCGCCGCGCTGTCTGTGCTACGCTCCGGCCGTTCCGTCACAAATTCCGACGCTATGGGTGAGGTTCCACTCGCGCGCTTGTGGCAGCTTCCGGATGGCACCTCGTGTCTCCTGGTGAAAGATCCGCGCGCCGAGAACTGGCAGCTGCGCGTCCTGCGCGCCGGCGCGATCCTGCGCGCCGAGTACTTCGGCAGCCCGATCGTCGCCATGGACGCGGCCAAAGTGTGGCGTGCCTCGTACGACGGATCCCTCGAAACTTCCCACTGATTCTTGCGGCCACCGGGTCGATCCGCGGCGGCCTGGATCGCTTGCGGCGCATGGCGAAAACAGAAGATTAGAAGACAAGAAGATTAGAAGTTCGTCTTCTAACCTTCTGATCTTCTGTGAGCTCACCGGCCGTCGACCTGCCCAGGTGTCCCTGAAAGCACCCACGTAGGTAGAGCGAAGCTTTAGCCCCGCCGCGCCCTCGCGCACGTAGGGCGGGGCGCCGTTACCGCCGCGGCAGCAGCTCTTTCCGGATCTTCGCCACGACCGTGAAATTCGGATCGACGACGTTGGCGATCTCGTACTCCGTTGCCTGCCCCATGAACGCCTGCGCCCCACGCTCCGTGAAGCCGTGGTCGCTCATCAGCCACTTCTGCAGCTCGGTGGTCGCGTGCTGAAACGCCTCGAGCAGCGGCCGCGCGCTGCCGAGCACCATGAGATGCGTCCCGGTCTCGAGCCGCGGCCAGCCGATCGCCTTGCGCTTCACCAGCTCGACGCTGAACTCGACGTCCATTGACGTCTCGAGCCCGGTGCCGGCCACCTCGCCCTCGCCCTGGCGCGCGTGCCCGTCGCCGAGAAAGAGGAGCGCCCCCGGCTCGTTCACCGGCAGCATCAGCTTCACGCCGGCGTTCATCCACGCGTAGTCCATGTTGCCGCCGAAGGCGCCCGGCGCCGCCGTGGAGATCGCCTCCTTGCGCGCCGGCGCGACGCCGATGCAGCCGAGCATCGGCCGCAGCGGCAGCTCGATCCCGCCCGGCTGCACCTCGGCCTGATCCAGCCGCGCGACGTTGCGCGCCTTGTCGATCGTCCAGGTGATGCGCCGCGGTTCGCGCTCCACTCGGGTGGCGATCGCGCCCGGATCGACCGCGTAAGGCGCGAGCAGGCTGGCCGAGTACGCCATCGCCCGGTTCGTCTCGATCTTCTCCACCGTCACCACCAGCATGTCGCCCGGCTCCGCGCCTTCGACGAAAAAGGGGCCGGTCTGCGGGTTGGGGCCGGCGGCGACGCTCTTCCCATTCCAGTCCACACCGGCCGCATCGATCGTCTTAGTGATCACGCGATCGCCCGGCTTGATGCGCAGCGCCGGCGGGTGCGCGAACGAATAGGTGTTGTAAAAAGTTTGCGGCACGAAGCGGTGCGTCTCCGCTCCAACGCCGCACGTGGCGGCCGCGATCGATGCAGTGAGGACAAATAGCCACAGTCGCATGGTGGAAACACTCCTCATCGTGCAGGCGTAATTGATAGCGATGACACGTTCTCGTCGACGCGTTCTGTCTGCGTTTGTCTTCATCGCGGCGGCTGTCTATTCAAGTCTTCCTCTGTCCGTATCCGCCGCAACTACTATCGAGCGCGCGGGCTTCGCATCGATCGTCCACGATGAAAGCGCGCGCACGTGGACGATTGCTTCGACCGGCCTCGCGATCGACTTCGGTCTCGATCCGACTCGCGACTTCGAGATCGTCCGCGCCACCACCCCGTCCGGCCGCCTGTGGATCGTCGGCGGCTTGCCCGATACCGTCCTACAAATCGGCGGACAAACGGTGACATTCGGCAGCCGCGGCGCCGGCTTCGTCTACCGCGGCGTCACGACCAGCGCCACCGGAACGCGGGTGCAACTCGACGCCACGTTCGATCTGCCGACCGCACGCGTCCGCGTGACGCGCCATTATGCCGCCGTCAGCGGCGCGCCGGCCTTCGAAACCTGGACGACGATCGCGCCGCTGGCCGGCACGGTCACCGCTGCCGATCTCAACGCCTTCAGGCTCGCCGTGGAGCCGGGCAGGCTGCGCTGGATCAACGGTCTGCAGGGCGACAACCTGACGAACCCGACAGATGCGGCGTTCACGCTGCAGCAGCGCGATCTGGAAGCGGACGAGGCGATCGCGCTCGGCGCGCAGGGCCGATCGTCGGAGCACACCGTGCCGTGGATCGCCGTCGACGAAGGCGACGAGGTGTTCTTCGCCGGGCTGATGTGGTCGGGCGCGTGGGCGCTGAACGCCGAACGTACCGAGCTCGGCATCGAGCTGACGCTCGGCCTCGGCTCGATGACCACCGCGTCGGCGGCTCCGATCGAAGGACCTCACGCCGTCTTCGGCACCACGCGCAACGGGATGCGCGGCGCGGCCGCGGCCATGCGCACCTTCATCCTGCGCGGCCTGCGCGGCGATCGGCCCTTCGAGGCGCTGGTCACCTACAACACCTGGTTCACCTACGGCACGCGCATCGACGAGCGAACGATGCGCGAGGAGATGGACGCCGCCGCCGCCCTCGGCGCGGAGCTGTTCGTCGTCGACGCCGGGTGGTACGTCGGCGCCGGCCGCGACGCGGTGGAGGATTTCACCTCAGGTCTGGGCAGCTGGCGCGTCGACGAGGAGCGCTTCCCCGACGGCCTTGGCGCTTTGACCGCCTACGCGCACGAGCTCGGCATGAAGCTCGGACTGTGGGTCGAACCCGAGCGCGTCGCGCTGTCGAC
>Ga0111538_10005680_pt1 | contig 17015 bp, 12 predicted proteins | sample SoiMethybrSBSTD1_FD_79669 | JGI IMG/M metagenome (GOLD analysis project Ga0111538, IMG submission 79669) | Bulk soil microbial communities from a Populus tree surrounding site in Tennessee, USA - Soil MetaG P. TD hybrid SBSTD1 (version 2)... | ecosystem: Environmental > Terrestrial > Soil >...
GCTAGCCGGCCCGGTTCCACCCTTCCGCACCTCCGCCGCGTATAACAGTCGAGAGATCGAGATGGACGAACGCACGTTTGCCCGCACCGCCGAGCAATATGCCGCGCGGCTCTACGCTGTGGCGTACCGCCTGCTCGGCAACTGGTCCGACGCGGAAGATGCCGTGCAGCGGGCGCTGCTCAAAGCCTACGAGGCGCGCGAGGCGTACTCGAGCCGGTGGGCGGTGTCCACGTGGCTCTACCGCGTGCTGACCAACGTCTGTATCGACGAGCTGCGCCGGCGCCGGCGCACCCCGCCCGAGCCATTGCCGCGCGCACGCGCGGGCACGGCCGTCGAGCGGCTGGATCTGGCGCGCGCGCTCGACACGGTGCCCCGCGAGGCTCGCGTGCTACTGGCACTGCACTACGTGAACGGTCTCGGCTATCGCGAGCTCGCGACGATCCGAGGCATCTCGGTCAACACGGTCAAGAGTCAGCTCGCGCGAGGCAAGGCGATCCTGAAGCGAGCGCTGGAGGAATAGTCATGGATCGGATCGACACAATGCTCGAGGAATTCTTCAAGCCCGAGGCTCGGCCCCGACTGGCGGAACGGCTGCTGGGAAGCCTGAAGGCGAGGTCCGAGACGCTCGAGAAGCTGGCCGACAGGTTCAGGATCGATGCGAGCGACGAGGGCGTGGTCCGGCTTCAGCCCGGACGCGGCGACCACGGCGCCTCCGCCCGCGCGCGCGCTCACGCCGAGCGCGCTCGGCAGGAGTTCCGTGAATATCTCGCCGGCCGCCGGACGTTCTTCACGGTGCCGGTCGACCTCACGCGCGTGGCAGATTTTCAGGCTCGCGTGCTGGCCGAGGCCAATCGCATTCCGTTCGGCGAGGTCGATTCCTATTCGGCCCTCGCGCGGCGCGTGGGCCATCCGCGCGCCGCTCGCGCGGTCGGCAACGCGCTCGGCGCCAACCCGGTCCCGGTGATTGTCCCGTGCCATCGCATCATCCGCGGCGACGGCACCTGGGGCCACTATGCGTTCGGCGGCGCGATGAAGACGCAGCTCTTGCAGCTCGAGCGTACGACGCCTGCCTTGATCGGCTGCACGAGCACGCGGATCATCTGCCGGCGCGGCTGCGCCCACGAGCAGCGCATCGGCGAAGTCAACCGCGTGGTCTTCGCGTCGGTCGCCGATGCCGCGAGCGTCGGCTATCGCCCGTGCCGCGTGTGCCGGCCGTCGCCGAAGGCGTGAACCCGTCGGCGCTCGTGCTAGGATTCGGGCGATGCGAGCGCTCCTGATCTCGGCGCTGTTGCTGGCGCTGGGCGCGCCGGTTCCGGCGGTCGCCCAGCTGCCGATCTTCGACGCCCACGTCCACTACAGCCGCCCGGACTGGGACGTCTACGCCCCGGATCGCGCGCTCGCAATCCTGACGGGCGCGGGCGTGCGCCGCGCGATCGTCTCGAGCACCCCCGACGACGGCACCTTGAAGCTCTACGAGAAGGCGCCGCAGATGATCGTGCCGTTCCTCAGGCCATACCGCACGCGCGACGACATGGGGAGCTGGCACAGCGATCCGGGTGTCGAGACGTACGTCGAGGAGCGGCTCAAGCGCGGGATCTACCGCGGCATCGGCGAGTTCCATCTGAGCGTGTCCGGTGCCGGGGCGCCGACCGTCAAGCGCTTCGCCGAGCTTGCCGCGGATCGCGACCTGTTCCTCCAGGGTCACGTCGACGAGGCCACGATCGAGAAGCTCCTGACCCTCTACCCGAAGACGCGATTCTTGTGGGCACACGCCGGGATGTCCTCGTCGGCCGCCACGGTCGGCGGCCTGCTGGCGCGGTTCCCGAAGCTCTGGGTGGAGCTGGCGTTGCGGACGGACGTCGCGCCGGGCGGCAAGCTCGATCCGGAGTGGCGCGCGGTCTTCGTGAAGTATCCCGACCGGTTCATGGTCGGTACGGACACGTGGATCACGTCCCGCTGGGAGGCGATGCGCGGCTATCACCAGGACGTGCAGGTCTGGCTCGGGCAGCTGCCCCGCGACGTCGCCGAAGCGATCGCCTGGAAGAACGGCGAGCGGCTGTTTCCCGCGCCCTGAGAATGGGCTACGGGTCGGGCGCGATTCCGCCCAGCAGGCGCCGATCGGAGTCGTAGCGCAGGCGCGACAGCGCGTCCTCCTTGTCGGTCCAGAGCACCTCGTCGACCTCGTGGTCGTGCTCGCCCACCTTCTCGAGCGGCTTCATGAGGTACCAGCGCACGGTCTTCTTGACTTGCCGGCCCTGGCGGCGAAACCAGTAGGTCACCGGCGCGAGCTCCCGCACGAGCTCGCACCGGTAGCCGGTCTCTTCGCGCACCTCGCGGAGCGCGGCGTCCGCGCTCGTCTCGCCCGACACCAGGGCACCCTTGGGTAAGGTCCAGACCGGCTGGCCGCGCAGGTCGCGGGCGCGAATCAACAGCACGCGGCCGCCCTCGTCGAGGACGAGGCCGCCGGCCGAGAACTCGAACACGACGCGCGAGCCGCTATCCGGCACGCTCCGATAATACCTGCGTCGCCCTGCGTGATACCATTCGTCCACGCGTGACAGATCGCATTGACCTGCTCGCGCACTTTCCCCCCGGGTTCACGCCGCGGCCGGAGCAGGCGCGTCTGCTCGATGGGCTGGCCGACGCGATGGCCGAAGCGTTCGACGAACCCGCCGCGCCGCGCGTCTTCCTGGTCGAGGCGCCGCCCGGCGTCGGCAAGAGCCACGTGGCGATGGCGCTCGCGCGCTGGAGCGGCGACGCCTACCTGCTGACGTCGCAAAAGCTTCTGCAAGATCAGTACGAGCGCGAGTTCGGCAGCGATCTGCAGCTCGTCAAAGGCCGCGACAACTACGTCTGCGAGCGCTATCCCGACGTGCGCGTGCCGACCTCGCGCGGCATGTGCCGGCGCCCGCGCGGTCCCGTGTGTCAGTGCCCCTACGCGCGCGCCAAGACCGCCGCGCTGAATGGTCCGATCTTCTGCACGAACACCGCGTATTTCGCCACGCTCCGCCACTGGCGGGCCGAGCAGCTCCGCAAGCGGCGACTCTTGATCATCGACGAGGCGCACAACCTCGAGTCGCAGCTGGTCAGCGTGTTCACGGTCGCGTTTCCCCCGGACGACGCCAAGGCGTGGTTCGGCGGGCCGCTGCCCCGTCTCGACTCGGCCGACGAATACCGGAGCCTCCTGCGCGATCACCTCGAGCGGATGGAAGGGCAGCTCGAGACCGTGACGCGAGCGCTCGAGATCATGCGCCCGTCGGACGTGCCGGCCGAGGCGTTTCTCAGCATGCCGCCCTCCCGCGCCGAGCAAGAGCTGATGGCCGAGCGCGAGAGCCTCGAGGGAGCACTCGCCCGCGTGCGCTTCTTCGTCGACTCGGAAGACCGCGAGTGGATCGTGCGCTATCCCGCCGATCCGGGCGCCACGCTCGAGCTGGTGCCGCTCACCGTGGTCTCGATGGCGCGCGACCTCCTGAGCGAGACGGCGGACCTGGTGGTGCTGTCCTCCGCGTACCTCGGCCACCGGCGCACGATCGCCGAGTGCTTCGGCCTCGACGAGGACGGCCTGCGCACGTTCGCCAGCGACTCGCCCTTCCCGCTCGAGCAGCGGCGGATCGAGTACCGCCCGGTCGGCGCGCTGTCGAAGACGACGCTCGCCCGCCTCGAGCCCGTGCTGTTCGCCGAAGTGGCCGCCATCCTGACCGCGCACCAGCGCGAGAAGGGGCTGATCCACGCGCCGTCGTACGCCGCGGGCCGGCGACTGGTCGCGCACCTCGCGAGCCGGGAGCCGCTGCTGTCGCGCCGGCTCATCTGGGTGGAGTCGACCGAGGCCAAGACGCGTGCGCTCGAGCTGCATCGGGCCTCGCCGTTGCCGACGGTCCTGGTCTCGCCGTCGCTGCGCGAAGGCGTGGACCTCCCGGACGACTTCCTGCGCTTCCAGGTCGTGACCAAGCTGCCCTACCCGGACCTCGGCGACCCGTGGACCGCCGCCCGGCAGTCGCGCGATCCACGCTGGTACGCGCTCGAGACGGCGAAGGCCCTGGTGCAGGCGTACGGCCGATCTTGCCGCCACGCGGCCGACCATGGCGTCACCTATATCCTCGACGGCCAGTTCGACCGCTTCCTCGCGCACTACCGCGTGCTCCTGCCGCCGTGGTTCCTCGACGCCGTGCGTGCGGCACTGCGCGCGCGGCATCCGGATACGTCGTTCGAGTGCTAGGATAGCGGCACGTGAATTCGCACGACGTCGACGCCGTCATCCAGTCGGTCCGCTTCCAGCTCTACCGCGAGAACATCTACGGCGCGCTCGAGATCGTCGAGGCGGCGCGGGCGGAGCATCCCCATCCCCGTTACGCCGAGCTCGCGACACGCATCCGCTCGTGGCTCACGCATCTCGATTCACGCGACGCGTACGTGGCCGCGCAGGAGGAGCAATACCGCCGGCTGCGCTGGCGCATGGGGCTCAAGCTCCTCGAGAAGCGGATCCGCATGCTCATCGGGCGCAAGACGAAGAAGCTGGTCGAGCGCCGCGCGCGCGATCCCGAATTCCAGGAGCTCGAGCGCGAGGTCGACCGCGTGCGGCCGCGGCGTGTGCTCGACGCCGGCAGCGGCGAGGGCGGCGTGGCCATGGCGCTCGGGGCCCGTCATCCGAACCTGCACGTCGATGGCGTCGAGGTCTCACCGACCAACGCGAAGATCGCCCGCCAGCTGAATCGCTTCGGCAACGTGGCCTTCCGGCAGGGCTTCGCGGAGGAGGTGCATCTCTACTTCCCGGCGGGATCGTTCGATCTCGTGTACTCGTTCGCGGTGCTCGAGCACGTGCGCGACGTCGATGAAACCGTGCGGGCGATCGAGACCGTGCTACGCCCGGGCGGCCGCTTCGCCTTCGTGGTGCCGATGCACGAGCTGCGCGCGATCGGACCGATCCCGGACTACGCGCCGGTGCACGGGTACGCGGACCACTGCCGCGTCTTCACCGAGAAGGAGCTTCACCAGACCTTCGGTCACCGGAAAGACTTCCGGCTCGTGAAGGTGCCGGGAGCCTGGAAGCACGGCGAGCTGCCGGACTGCTTCGAGCCGATCGAATTCGGCTCGTTCTTCGTCTCGTACACGAAGGACGGCAGCTAGCCCGCCCGCCGTCCCCCTGACCGCGCCGCTAGCGCTGAGCGCCCTTTCGGCTCGCGGCGGCCGCCGAGCGGCCCGCGATCCGCCCGAAGACAGCGCCCGCCATCAACCCCGCGCCGCCCGGATAGTTGTGGTAGAAAAGCCCGCCCACGAGCTCGCCGGCCGCGAACAGGCCGGGGATCGGCCGCTGCTCGCAGTCGATGACCTGCCCGTCGTTCGTGATCTTGAGCCCTCCGAACGTGAAGGTGATGCCGGTCGTCACCGCGTAGCCCACGTAGGGCGGCGAGTCGAGCGGCAGCGCCCAGTTCGATTTCGGCGGCGTGATCCCGTGCGTCGTCTTGCCGTCCTTGACGGCCGGATTGTAGTCGGTGGCCTTGAGTGACGCGTTGTAGGCGCGGATCGTCGCGACGAATCCGTCGACGTCGATCTCGAGCTTGCGCGCCAACCCTTCCAGGGTCATGTCCTCGGCCTTGGTGACCTCGCGGATCCGGTACTCCTCGCGCAGGTTGTGCAGCACCTTCTGGTCGAAGATCTGGAAGGCGGTGCGACGCGGCTGACCGATGACCGCGCGCCCGTACTTCACGTAGGTGTAGTTGCGGAAGTCGGCGCCCTCGTCGACGAACCGCTCGCCCTTCAGGTTCACGATGAGCCCGAGCGGGTACGAGTGCTTCTGGAAGTTGTCGCCGACCTTCCGGTCGCCGTGCCAGGGCGCGTTCAGATCCCACTGCACGGAGTGGCAGCCGCTCCAGTGGCCCCACGGCAGCGCACCGATCTCGAGCGCCATCTTGATGCCGTCGCCGGTGTTGTACGGGGTGCCGCGCACGCGGGCCAGCTCCCAGTTCGGTCCGAGATAGCGCGTGCGCATCTCGGGATTGGCCTCGAACCCGCCGGACGCGAGCACGACGGCGCCGGCGTCGATCGTCTCGGTGCCGGCCGGCGTGCGCACGACGACGCCGGTGACCGCCCCGCGGTCGTTGGTGACGAGCTTCGTCGCCTTCGACTCGAAGCGCACGTCGATCCCGTTCTTGGCTGCCGACTCGTACTCCATGTCGATGAGCCCGGCGCCGCCGCCGACCGCCTCGAGAACGAGACCGCCCCAGAAGCGGAACTTTCCGCTGACCTTGTAGGCCTGGCGGCCGAACATCGGGATCCACCGGACGCCGCGATCGCGCATCCACCGCACGGTCGGGAGCGATTCGCTCACGAGCTGCATCGCCATGTCGGGATCGGAGCATTCCTCGGTGACCCGCATGAGATCGTCGTAGAACTGCTCGGGCGTGTACGGGTCGACCTCCATCGAGGCCTTCTCCTGATCGGAGAGATCCGGAACCAGCTCGGCCAGCTCGTCGAAGCTCTTGAAGCCGAACCGGAAGCCGCCGGCCGTGAAAAAGCCGTTCCCGCCGCGCCACGCCTCGGGCGCCTTCTCGAGCACGAGCACGCGCGCGCCGTTCTCGCGCGCCGAGAGCGCCGCGCACATCGCCGCATTGCCGCCGCCAACTACGATGACGTCGTAGGCCACTGGTTGTCCTCCCGATTCGCCGGTTTGACCGCCGGCGCCGCACACCGTATTCGGCCGGGCGGCTGCTGTCAAGGGCGAGAAAACTCGACCGGGCGCTAGCTTGCGGAGCGGGCCTGCGCCAGCATCTCGATCAGGACCGTGCGGCTCTCGGCCGCCGATCTGATCTCGTGCGGAAACGCGATGCGAACCGCGTGGAGCCGGTCGCCGCTGCGCAGCCGGAGCCTGAAGCCCAGCCGGTCGACCGCGATCATCGTCGCCTCGTCGACCGCCTCGCGGGCGAAGTGCCGAGCGTAGGCGATGAGCGCGTCCGCGTGGTCCTTGTTCATGTGGCCGATGATGCCCGGACCGGCGTCGGCCAGGGGATCCGGACTGGCCGCGCGATAGTCGTCGGCGGTCACCCAGTCCATCGCGGCGAAGCCACCCACGAAGTAGACGTCCCTCACGTCGAGCCGCCAGAAGCTGAAGTCGTCGAAGTCGACCCAATACGCGGCGCGAGGATGTCGAGCCAGGTAGGCCTCGCGCGCCTTCGCGGCGTCCGGGGCCGCAAGCTGCCGCGCCTCGCCGAGCAAGGTGAGCCGGGCCGCGGCCAGCGGATCGCCGGCTTCCTGACCGGGCGCGTTCGCGACCGGCTGAGTGACGAGCAGGCTCGCGCGAGGGTCGGCCTGGAGATTTTGCGTGTGCATCGCCATCGAGCTGACGAGCACGAGCGGCTGACCGTGCTCGTCGAGCGCGTACGGCATCACCGACGCGAACGGATGTCCCGGGTGCTTGCGCGAGAGCGTGGCGAGCGCTCCGGAGCGCACGAGGTAGGCGAGCGTGCGCGCGCGCTCGGCGTAGCTCGGCTCGGGAACCGATGGCGCGTCATGGCCGCGCGGCGGGCCGGCGTGGCGATTCACGGCTAGTCCCGCGTCGCCGTGTACGGACAGATCTGGTTGTAGGCGCAGTGGCGGCAGGCGCCCCACGACGGCGTCGCGTCGAAGCGCCGGGCGCGAATGCCGACCGCAGCCGCCTTCACGGCGTCGATCGCCTTGTCGAGATCGTGCGCGGTCGGCGTGTGGCGGCCGACGATGCTCGAGTCGACGAAGCGGAGCTCGACCCGCTGCGGCAAGGTGCCCGTCATCTCCTGCCAGGCGAGCGCGTACATCTTCAGCTGGAGGCTCTCGGCCACGCGACGGTCGGCGTCCTTCTGACGGTTGATCTCGGTGGTCTTGTAGTCGACGATCACCGCGCCCAGCAGATCTTCGTCCACGCGATCGTAGCGGCCGCGCACACGGTTGGGACCGAGCGAGAAGCCGAACTCCTTCTCGATCCATGTCGGCTTGGTGCCTTCGGCTTCCTCGTGATTCCAGAAGCGCCGGAGCGCCTCGCGGCCCGCCGCCTTGCGCGCTTCCTCGTGCTCGCGCGTGAGGAAGCCTTCCGCCGGCTCGTGGCTGCCCGCACGGTCGTGGATGACATCTTCGCCGGCCCACGCGCGGTCGTAGACGGCCAGCAGATCGTCGAGCGGCGTGTAGTTGCCGACGACCCGGCGGCGCAGGTAGTACTCGACCACCTTGTGCATGACCGCGCCGTAGGCGACCGCGTGATGGCGCCGGATCGGGATGCGCCGCACGTGCACGTTGAAGTACTTGAGCGGGCACGTCTGATAGTCGTCGATCTGCTTATGGCTCAGGTTCAGCTCGGCGTCGGGCGCCAGCGGCTGCAGCGCGGCGTCCTCGACGGCGGCCGGCGGCGCGTGGTGCTCGATCTCCTCGACCGGGCGCACCCGGAACGGCCGGGCCGCGTCGCGCGGCAGGTCGAGCCCCTCCAACACGAAGAGGCTGGTCTTGCGCTGGCGGCTGCCGCCGTAGTCGCTGGCACTCGTCAAGAACAGCTCGCGCCGGGCGCGCGTCATCCCGACGTAGAAGAGCCGGCGCTCCTCCTGCAGGTGAAAATCGCCGGTCGGCACCGCGTCCTTCATCAAGGCAACCGGCAGCTCCAGCGGATCGCGGCGCCGGCGCAGCGGAAACTTCTCCTGGACGAGATTCACGAGGTACACGACGGGGAACTCGAGGCCCTTGGCCTTGTGGATCGTGAGCACGCGCACGGCCGGCGTCTCGACGTCGGCCTCGGCGACCGCCGGATCCTCGCCCGCGTCGATCAGCTCGTCGAGGTGCTTGACGAACTCGCGCACGTTGTCGTAGCGCAGCGCGCGAGAGGCCGACTTCACGCGATCGAAGAACTTCGCGATGTTCTTGCTCTCGGCGACGTCGCGCGCCGTCTCCTCGCGGTACATACGGCCGAGCCAGCCGGAGTCCTTGAGAAACAGGTACAGAAGCTCGCCGGTCGGCATCTCGCGGCCCAGCTCCATGTAGCGCTCGAGATCCTGGACGAGGTGGCCGATCGCCGCGTGGCCCTCTTCGCCGATCTCATCGCGCAGCTCGCGGATCGTCTCGGTCTTCCGGAAGACGTCGAACAGATGGACGTGGCGGCGGTCGGCGTAGGTCGAGCAGCGTGTGAGGTCGACGACGGGCACGTGATAGAGATCGGACGACGCCAGGTAGTGCAGGCTCACTGACTCGTCCGTGTGGACCAGCGCGCGCAGGAACGCGATCAGCAGGCGGATCTCCGGGCGCCCATAGAGCCCGGAGTTGCCGGAGAACGTCCACGGAATGGACTGGAGGTTCAGCGAGCGCAGGAACTGGTCCGCATCGTCGTTGGAGCGAACGAGGATGGCGACGTCGTCGTAGTGCCAGCGTCCGGCGTCGACCTGCTCGCGGATCGCGCGCGCGACGGCGTCGGCCTCCTGGGTGCCGGTCTCGTAGTGCAGGTGCGCGGGCGGCGGCCCGTCCGGCTCGCGGACCGCGATCAGGTGCTTGCTGATACCGCTGCGCACCTCCAGGCGATCCGGGTTGTTGTTGACGATCAGCCGGTATGCGGCGTCGAGGATTCTCTGGTGCGACCGATAGTTCTCGGTCAGCACCACCTGCCGTGCCTCCGGATAGCGGTCGAGGAACGACAGCACGTTCGAGATGGCGGCGCCGCGCCACCTATAAATGGCCTGGTCGTCATCGCACACGCAGGCGACGTTGCCGTGCCGGGCGCCGAGGAGCTTGACCAGCTCGAACTGGGCGTGGTTGGTGTCCTGGAACTCGTCGACCATGATGTACTTGAACCGGCGCTGCAGCCCGGCCCGCACGTTGGCGCGCGCGCGCAGGAGCTTCAAGACCAGCACGATCTGATCGCCGAAATCGACGCAGCCGTCGCGGGCCATCAGCTCCTGGTACTTGGCGTAGGTGGCCGCCAGCTCGCGCTGCTGAGCGACCCGCTCGCGCGCTTCCTCGTAGTCGGGCGCGGCGCCGATCTCGGCGGCGAGCGTCTCGACGTGGGCGAGATACTCCTCGGGCGAGATGTCCTCGTCCTTGCAGCGGCTGACGAGCGTGATCAGCGCCCGGATGTGGCGCGTCGGGTCACCGAGCGGCCGGTAGTGTACGAGTGGGAACTCGAACAGCCGATCGCGGAAGAAGATGACCTGCTCGGCGCGGTTGAGCACGCGGAAATCGGGTTGCAGGCCCATCTCGAGCGCATGCTCGCGCAGGATCCGATCGCCGAAGGCGTGGAAGGTCGAGATCTCGACATCGGCGTAGCCGTACTGCACCAGCGTGTCGACGCGCTCTTCCATCTCGGCCGCGGCCTTGTCGGTAAACGTGAGCGCGAGGATCTCGTCGGGTCGCGCCTTCTTCTGGGCGATGAGCCAGGCGATACGGCGCGTGATGACGGTGGTCTTGCCGGCGCCGGCGCCGGCGACGATCAGGAGGGGGCCGGCGTCATGAGTGACGGCCTGGCGCTGCGCGTCGTTCAGGCCGTCGAGGATCCGCTCACCCGCCATGCCGTAACGACTATATCAGGCGAGTGGTCGGCCGTCTCCGCTCAACGGCGTACGTCGGGTCCACCGGCCAGGACGTCGGCGACGTCCTGCGGGCTGACCAGCGCGATGTCACCCCACGTGGAGCATTTCAGAGCTGCCACCGCCGTACCCGCGTCGACGGCTTCCTGCAGCTCGCGGCCGCGTAGCACCGCCCAGAGGAATCCGGCGGCATAGGCGTCCCCCGCCCCGATCGGATCGACCATCTGCACGGTCAGACGCCGGGTCGGCCGCAAGAGCCGGCCGCCGTCGAGCACCGTCGAGCCCTCCTCGCCTCGCTGCAGGCTGATCGTCGCCTTGGGCGCGAGCCGGGCGAGCCCTTCGAGAATCTGCTCGGGAGCGCCCGCGAGCCCGAAGAGCGTCTGCGCCTCGGCCTGGCCGATGAAGAGATAGCGCACGCGCGTCAGCACGGGCTCGAGAAACGCACGCGCTTCGGTGGGCGACCAGAGCGTCGCGCGATAGTTGACGTCGAAGGACACCGTGGATGCCTCGCTGAGCGCGCGCTCGACGAGCGAGCGCGGCGCCTCCCCGAGGGCGGGCGTGATCCCGGTCAGGTGCACGAGACGGGCGCGCCGGATCGGCTCCCAATCCACCTGCGCCGCCATGAGCCGGGCGAACGCGGAGTCGCGCCGATCGTAGAGCACGCGCACCGGCCGCGGCGCGACGCCGTACTCGAGGAAGTAGACACCCACCCGCGCGCCGTCGGTCATGTGCACGTGGCGACAATCCACGCCGTGTCCGACGAGCTCGCGCCGGATGCGCTCGCCCCACGGATTGGCCGGCAGCGCTGAGATCCACGCGGTGCTGAGCCCAAGCCTGGCACAGGCCGCCGCCACGTTGGCCTCGGCGCCGCCGAGCTGCAGATCGAGCTGGCGCGCCGTCTCGAAGCGCGTGGGCGAACGAATCGCGAGGCGCAGCAGGACCTCGCCGAGCGTGACGAGGTCGTACATCTACGCGGTCTTGAGCCGGATCTGCACGGACGTGCCGAGGATCATCGGCAGATTCATCTGCTCGGGCCGCCGGTCGGCGCCGAACGTGATCTGCGCGGGCTGACTCTGCCTGGCCCACGACGAAAAGCGCGTGAGGTCGAATCGTCCGATCGGTTTGCGGCTCTCGGCGTCGACGGCGACGCTGAGCTTGAACGGGGCCAGCTCGGCCTGGTATCGCGCCTGGACGTCGTCCGGCCCCTCGTTGCTCGATATCTTGCGCCGGACGATGTGCGTGGTCAGGCTGCCGTCGGGCTCGGCCGGCCAGAGCTGGTCGGCGTAGTTCAGGGTGGCGCTGATCGCGTCGTCGATGCGCACGCCCTCCGGCATCGGAACGACATCCTCGACGACGCGCAGGCGCCGAAGGAAGAACGTCTCGCCCTTGAAGCGATAGTCGACCTGGCGCGCGGCGTAGTCGTACGTGACGGTCGAGCGCGACTCGCGCCCCTTCACAGAGAAGAAGGACTGCGTGCGCAGGGGCGCCCAGCGACCTTGCCGCAGGGTCCCCGCGGATTCGATCCGGTTGGAGATGCCGTCGCCCTCGCCGGTCACTGCCACCTCGTATCGGCCGCCGGATTTATCCACCGACTCCGCGAAGATCTCTTCGAGCCGGTAGTTCAACGCGCCATAGAGGAGGCTGACGTCGACTCGATAGGGCGCCGTATGCGCCACAGCCGTCGCATGGGCGCGGGCCCGGGGCCAGAGCAGCAAAGCCAGCGGAAGTGTTAGGAATTCTCGACGGTCGATGGCCTGCCTGGACATGTTTCGTAGGTTCACCTATTCTAGCAGCCTCTCGTGAGGGAACTTGGCCGTTAGACAGTGCACCTGTTAACGTAAATGCTGGGAATTTCGGTGGAAACGCTCACCGGGGGTTACCGTCGATGAAGCGCCAACCAGTCATCACAGGACTCGGGATCGTTTCCCCCATCGGCATCGGCGTCGAGAAGTTCTGGGAGGCCGCGCTCGCGGGCCGCTCCGGCATCGGTCGCCCAACGCTCTTCGACGGCTCGAAGCTGCCGGCTGAGTGCCGAATTGTTGGCGAGGTTCAGGACTTCAACCCGCTTGCATGGATGAACTCTCGAGAGGTTAAGACAGCAGCTCGATTCAGTCAGTTCGCCGTGGCATCCGCGAAGATGGCTCGCTCCGACAGCCGTCTCGACACCGGGAGTGTGCCAGCTGATCGCATCAAGGTTGCGATTGGTACCTCACTAAACGGCCACATCGATATTGCTCAGCCTAATTACGAGTCTTTTCTCCGTGGCGCGCAGGTCTCGCCATGGGCTGCATTAGAGTTCCCAGCACATGCCGCCACCGCGCACGTCGCAATTCACACAGGGGCTACTGGCCAGACAACAACGTTCGCCACGGCATGCGCAGCCGGTTTGGATGCCATTGGCTGGGCATCTCAACAAATCGTAACCGGCAATGCATCAGCGGTCATAGCGGGCGCCGCTGAAACACCTCTCTCCGAGTTCATGATGCGCGTATTCCAGTCGGTCGGCGTGCTTTCCAAATGGCAGGGGCCTCCGGAGGAGGCGAGTCGTCCGTTTGAACTGTGGCGTTCAGGGCTCGTTCTAGCTGAAGGTGCGGCAGCAATAACGGTCGAGTCCGCAGAACAGGCCCGCGCGAGAAGTGCCCCTATCTACGCCAAAATACTTGGTGCCGCCAGTGCGAACGAGGGCGCACATCTGAGGAAGGTCGATGAAACGGGAGAGTCAGTTGCTCGAGCGATCGAAGGTGCCCTTCGCGTCGCCGACCTGGCTCCGCGCGATATCGACCTCATCTGCGCTCACGGCAACTCGATGCCAGACTACGACGTCGCGGAAACCGCGGGTATCAAGCGTGTCTTTGGAAGCCACGCATGGAATATGCCCGTGACTTCCCCCAAGTCGATGTGCGGCCAAGCCCTCGCTGCAAGTAGCGCGATGCAAGTCGTCGTCGGCTGCCTTGCTCTACGAGATCAGGCTGTCCCTCCCACCATCAACTACGAGACACCGGATCCTGAGTGTGATCTTGACTACGTACCTAACATCTATCGCACAGCGCGAGTACGTACCGTACTAGTGCATTCCCATAGTCTGGGAGGCGCCCACCTCGCAATGGTTCTCGGCGCCCCGGACTAAGGCGAGGTCCGCGTGCCCTTTGTTCCGCTCGTTGCGCTCGTAGCCTTGCTCCTTGCGCTAGCAGGATTTGTCTGGCTTGCCCGACCAAGTAGCGCCATCAATAGGTGGTTCGCAACTTTCACGCTATTCGTGGCGGTTTGGGTGCTCGGTATCTCCGGCCTACAGAGCGGTATGCACCTCAATGCTTGGGCTCGCCTCACATTTGCTGGTGCCGCCATGATTCCAGCGTCCTTTCTTACGTTCATGCGCGCCTATCCGACACCAGGCAATTGGCCGCCGACCTCTCTACTGCTCGCGACACTGGCTCTTGCTGGCACGATGGCTGTTCTCACGCTCTGCACGCCACTAATGGTTTACGACACGATAATGACGTCTGCCGGCCTTACCCGGCAAACGGGGCCTCTCTATACGCTCTTCTTTGTCTATTTTCTAGTGACCTGGGTCGCCGCCATCGTCGTATTTGCCTCTAAATGGCGCGTTTCCCGTGGCTTGGCGCGTGCACAGCTCCAGTATCTCGGGACTGGGATCATCCTTTCAGGTGTTGGAGGAATCTCGGCAAATCTGCTCTTGCCGATGGCGACAGGGCGTTCAACTTACAGCTGGATTGGTCCGTATTTCAGCCTAATTCTTGTCGCCATGGTTGGGCACGCCATCATTCGACATCGACTGATGGATCTTCGTTTGTTCATCAGTCGAGGTCTCGCGTATGCCCTGGCCATGGGAGTGGCGTCTGCCATTCTTATCACGGCCATACGGCTCATATCGCCCGCATGGGAGGCCGAAAAGCTTTTCGTTCATCCGAATCTAATCGTCCTCACCATAGTTGCTCTCGCCCTTCTGTCGAGTCCAGCTCAGCGCTTTATTAGTCGCCTCGTTGATCCCTACCTCTATCGAGGCATTGAGCACTCTGAAGCACTCCGCGGCGCAACGCGTCGCTTGAGTCGTCTAATGCAACCAGCAGAACTCGCCTCGGAACTTCGACAGATACTTGCCGAGGTGTTAGTGCCCGAGTCTTTCACGTTCCTAGTCAAGTCATTCCCGAATGACTCCTTCGAGCCGCTCTCAACGGACTCACCACCGGCGCTGATCGACCCGCGTGCCGTGGCCGATCTTCACGAGAGGCAACCCGCCACTTCCGTAGTCCTGATCAATCCGACCGAAGAAACCGGTAAGGCCAGGCAGACGCATGCAGCTCTCCGAGCGGGGGGCGTCGAAGTGCTGGTAACTCTCGGTCGCCGTGGCCAACTACTCGGGCTTGTTCTGCTGGGTCCTCGCCGCAGTGGGGATGCCTATTTCAAAAACGATCTCGGCTTTGTCGAAGCCGTCGCTGACCTCGCCTCAATTGCTCTGGAGAATGCACTCCTATATCGCCAACGAATCCAAATGCTCGAGTACTCGGAGCGACTCCTGGAGTCGCTCGACTCTGCAGTAGTCGCGATAGACGTGGACGGGCGGATCACGAGCTTTAATCCAGCAGCGACGAAATTGTTAGGGCTGAGTGACGAGTATCACGGTGCGCTGATGCATGTGCTTCCGTCGGAAATCGGCTGGGCGCTGGTTCTTGCCCTCAGCGGTGGCTGGCATCCACGTGAAGTGGAAGTAACCATTGATCACGTCGTACGAGGAGTTCTCCACGTGATCATCTCAACGGCCGTGCTCCACGATGATGAAAAACGAGTATCTGGCGCCCTGGTTGTAGTTACTGACCTGTCCGCGGTCAAGGCGCTCGAAAGAAATCAGCGTCGCGTCGAGCATTTGGCGATCATGGCCCGCTTCTACGCCGGTATCGCGCACGAGATTCGCAATCCGCTCGCAGCTATTTCGAACTTGATCGCGATGCTCCCAGATCGCTTCGATGACCCTGAATATCGCGACACAGCAGTGCGCCTGCTTCCCATGGAGGTCGCGAGAATTGTTCGCCTCGCCGATCGCCTCCGGCTAATGGCTCCAAGCGAGGGAGGGAAGCTCAGCGTGGTATCCATACCCCCCCTCCTTCATGACATCGTTGCCATTCACTCGCCAACAGCACACGAGCAGCAGGTCAAAATCGAACTACACTGCGCCGAAAACTTGCCAAAGATTTCTGGCGACCCGGGACAGCTAGTTCAATTGTTCGTAAACCTACTCAGAAATGCCGTCGAGGCCATGCCTGCAGGCGGAACAATTACGATTGAAGCAGACCGCTCCAAGGGCAGAGTCGGAGCAGACTCTGTAGTTGTTCGAGTGCTGGATGAAGGTGTCGGAATTGATCCGACTGTGCGCCCGAAGATTTTTGAGCCCTTCTTTACAACGAAGCCGTCCGGAACCGGCTTAGGCCTATCCATCTGTCGCGAGATTGCCGATTTTCATCGAGCACGGCTCGCTCTGGTTCCACGATCACTGATCGACGGCGGCACGGCGGCCGAGGTTGAGTTCCCCAGCTTGCCCCTAGAGTCATCGTCCTCATGATCCCAATTTCATTCTGGCTAGTCTCCAGTTTGTTCCTCGGCGTAGGGTTGCTCGTTTGGCGCGCACGTCCCGAATCCCCTTCGAATCGCTCCTTCGGAGCGTTCACTCTCTTCAGCGCGACCTGGGTCGCCGGAATTGGCCTCTTGCATGCCGAAACCAATCTCGTCTTTTGGCCGACAGTGGCATTCGCTGGTGCCAGTCTTATGCCGGCAGCTTTTCTTGCCTTCGTTCGTTCCTATCCGACACCGACTAGGTGGATGGGCAATTGGATTCTGTATCTGAACTTCCTCGTTGGTCTGTTCTTCGCCGTAGTTTCCCTCACAACGCGTTTGATTGTAGAGAATGCAGAAATCACCCCGACTGGACCGGTTAGGCAGACGGGCGGGCTTTATCCGATCTTTGTCGGATACTTTTGCGTCGCTTGGCTGGTTGCCCTAGTCGTGCTGCTCTCGAAGTGGTCACGCGCTCGCGGCATAGCTCGCGTCCAACTCCACTATCTAGCCTTGGGCTGGGCGCTCGGTAGCAGCGGTGGGCTTGCGGCCAATCTAGTTCTTCCACTTCTAACGGGTATCACTAGCTACAACTGGATTGGTCCGCTCTGCGCGCTCACCTTCGTCGTCCTCATTGCCCACGGAATCATCCGCCACCGTTTGATGGACGTGCGCGTGGTGGTTCACAGAGGTCTGACGTTTACGCTGGCGGTCGCGGTATCCCTTCTCCCGGTCGGCGGTCTGCTGGCGCTGGCTTGGCCGAGGCTTACAGATCACCTCAGCGCTGACGAATTCGTGCCTCTCGTCGTCGCCATCGTCGTCGTCGGCCTCCTGATCCCACTGACGCGCGACGCCGCGGGGCGCCTGCTCGACCGCTACGTCTATCGCACACGCGTGAACTATCAGCGGACGCTGCGTGAGGCCAGC
>Ga0111538_10005682_pt1 | contig 17009 bp, 22 predicted proteins | sample SoiMethybrSBSTD1_FD_79669 | JGI IMG/M metagenome (GOLD analysis project Ga0111538, IMG submission 79669) | Bulk soil microbial communities from a Populus tree surrounding site in Tennessee, USA - Soil MetaG P. TD hybrid SBSTD1 (version 2)... | ecosystem: Environmental > Terrestrial > Soil >...
AACACCGCCTGGGCCGGGTTAGACAAGTCCGTTGCCGTCCGGATCACGGCAATGTAGCCGATCAGTGCACCAACCGCCGTGACCGGCGCCGGCGTGAACGTCTCCATTCCGATCGCCGCCGTCGCGGCCGACAGGCTGGAGTAGGTTGCTTGCCCGTACTGCACGGCGATCTGTGCCGTGCTGATACCCGTAGCGAACACCCACACCCGTTGGATCGTCGACGTGTTCGTGCCACCACCAACGGGAGTGAGGACCCCTCCCACGTCGTAGTTGGCGGGGTCGATCGTTCCGACTGGCGGCGGCGTCGGGATGACCGATGTCCGCAGGATCCGCCGGATCGTTGCCGGGGTCTGCGCCGGGCTGCTGGAGATGTGCGGGTTGTCGGTGAGGACCCCCGACGCGAAATGGTTGGAAGCCCTGGAGAACAGCGTCCCGGCCGCCTTATTGAAGGACAGGTTCGCGCCGTTCGCTGTGACCGTGTTCCCCGAGAGACTGATCGGTCCAATCGCGTCCATCAGGTCGGCAAGCTGGTTCACAGGCTGCCCCAGAATCACCGGCAGCGTCTGCACCTCCACCAGCGTGGCCAGCCCCGTGTCGTACAGCGACACGCCAAGAGCGAGGTGCGTACGGCGTTGCTGCGGCGAAGGCTGCGCCGCCTGCTGGATCACCACCCCAGCCGAATCCATCAGCCAGTACGTGATAGACCGGGCCAGCGATCCCGCATCCAGCGGCACCACCTGCAACGGCCGGTCCACCTTGACGATGGACGGGGACACCGACGTCAACGAATTCACGTCAACGACGTACCCGACGAGCGCCGTGATCTCCACCGACTGGGCGGCGGCAATGTTCAACTCGCCGCCCGACGCGATGCCCGTCGTGAGGTCGGCATCCTCCTCCGACATGCCTACGTCGATCAGGACAGCCTCAGAGTCGATGTGGACCCAGTATTTACCCTCCTCGGCATAGAAGGTCAGCATGCCGAACGCGTCCGTGTTCAGCGGGTTCGGGAGCGGGATCGTCCCCGCCTGATCGGCGAACAGAGGGATCAGCGTGTTCGCGTGCTGCTGGAACACGCGCGCAGGCGTGTTGGAGGCAATGGCCCCGTTCGGGAACCACCACAGGTCCGAGTATTGGACGAGAGCCATGGCCCCCTCCTTCAGGTGAGCTGGACGCGAATGGCGGGGGCGGTGTCCGCTCCGTCTGGGATGCCGAACGTGCCCGGCAGGGCCCCGGACACCCCGTCCTTGTAGTAGCAGTTGAGGGGCCCGGTGAAGCTTGCTGCCGTCTCGGACACGATGGGGTCGAAGGTGAGCTGAGTGGTGAGCCCCAGGTTCACCACGCCGCCCTGCCGGCCGATCACTAGGTAGTGCAGCACGGGGCGTACAGCCGTACTCAGTCCGGTGATGGAACGGGACCCGGTCACCCCAGCCGTCACCGTGCCGTAGTCGGCGACCAGAGTGGTCGGCAGTACCCCGTCCGAGGCGTACAGGCCCATGCGGAGGTTCCCGCCGACGAGCGCGAGCGTCACGTTCCCGGCCATGGCCGTCAGGGTGCAGGACCGCCCGGGCCAGAACGGCAGGGCGAACATCCGGTTCACCGGCACGTTCGCGGTGCCCGTGTTCCCATACGGGGGAAGACTGTGCCATGCGGCCGACCGGATCACCGGGAGGTTACCTTCAGGCCCGATCGTCAGGGGCTCGCCAGCAAGCCCGTCCGAGGCGCGCACCTGGGACAGATCAGAGCGGTACCAGAGGTCACCGGCCGCAGGGGACGCCGGCGGTGCGGTCCTGTTGAGGAGGCGGAGCAGCTGCCCCATGCGTACGGACATCAGGGAACCGGTACCACCTGGACACGGAACTGTCCGGCGGTCGGGACGAAACCGAACGTGACGTCCACAGCGTTGACGCCGCTGGTCGACACTTCGGTGATCCAGTAGTCACCGTTGGCGACGTCAAACACCTGCACCACGACGTCCGTGGTGTTCAGGGAGTGCACGACGTTGAACGTGGACGCCGCTCCGTCGCCGATCGTTGCCGAGAAGCCCTGCGGGCCAGCCGCGTTGAGCTGGTTGACGTTCACGGCGTCAGTCCCGGCGGTACCGGGCGCAAGCTCCGTGATCTTGTTTCCGTTCATGTCGATCTGCTGGCCGAACTGCACACCGGGCATGGCTACCTCCTCAGGAGAGCAGTGCCCGCGGTCGGGGCACCGAACGTGATGGTCAACTGTTCGGAGTCCACATGCGCAACCTCCCCATCGACCGGCTGGCCGGCGACGAGAACAGTCACAGCGGGCGGAATGCCGATGTGATGATCGATGGTCCACACCGCAGCCGGGACCGGCTGCACGTGCACGAACGTTCCGGGCCACGCATCGTCGGCCTCGGCCGGATCCACCATCAGGTGGAACATCTCTCCGGCCAGTTCCGTGCAGAACGAGCCGGGAGCAGCGAAGAACGTCAGCAGCCCGTCAGCGTCGGTCGGCGCCGGGTTGGTCAGAGACACGGTCCCGGCCTTGTCGGAGAACAGGGGGACGAGAACGTTCCCGCCGGTGAGCAGCACGGGGACAGTGGTTTCTGACGCCGGGCTACCGTTCGGGTAGGTGATGTACTGCGAGTACTTGATCAGCGGCATGAGGGCCCCCGTAAGGGCCCGTCCGGAGAGTGGTCGGACGGGCCCTACAACTCGATGTTACGGGGCCGGGGTGAGGGTCGTTGTGCCACACGCCGGCGTCGGCAGAGGAGCAGACGTCACCTCGTAGTGCATCGGCTGCGTCGCACCGATCGGGGTGAGGAGCTTCTCCAGCGTGGCCGGTACGGTCGCGTCGCGACGGACCAGGTACGGGCCGGTACCCCACTGGGAGTTGAACACCCCGCGCGCGGTGAACGTGAGCGTGAGCGCCCCGTTCTCGACGACGAACTCACCCCACTGAGCGTCCTTGACCCACGGGAACAGCCAGTAACCGTAGTTCGTGAACCCGCCGGCGGTGCACGCCTGCCCGGTGACTCCGGACCATAGTTCCAGGCCGAAGTTCGCCGACCCGGACACCGAGGCGTCGAGGCGGACACCGACCGTGTTCGGGGTCGGGGCAGCGTCGTCGACCACGAGGGGGTCACCGGTCACCAGGTTGATGAACCCGGGGTCGGTGGTGCAGATGTTCAGCGCGATATCGACCCAGCGCAGCGCGACCGGGGACCGGTCATCGATGCACAGGTCACCGTTCGCGTCGAGCTGGGTGATCTCCTCAGTGTCAGCGTAGTTCGGGGTGATCGTCCCCGAGATGAACGCCTTCATCGTGAGCGTGGCGCCGGCGCCGCTGACGATCGCGCCACAGGAGTCCAGCTTGGTCAGCCGGAGCATTTTGCCCCGGGCCAGGCTTGCGCAGATGGTTGCCATTACTCGTCACCTTCCTTCTTCGTACGGCGCCTCGGCTTGGGTGCCTCGGGCGGGGTCATGTATGCGTCGGCGAGGTACTGGGGGACCAGGAACTCGGAGCCGTTGCCCTGCGACACGACGTGCGAGGGCACGTGCGCGAGCGCGAGGAGCGCGCGCGCGAGCGTGGGGATGTCGCCGCCCTGCTCGGGCGCGATGTTGATCCATCCCTCGGTGTTCATCAGGGCACCGCCGGGGCGGTTGCTACCGCGGGCGCGGCGACGGGGACCTGTACGGCGAACACGTCGGGGCAGTCGAACGTGAGGCCGAACACCTCCTCGGCAACGACGTCCCACTGGTTCAGCGTCCGGTCCAGGGTCTGTGTCGGGTCGGGCTGGTCCAGGACACCGGACCGCCACATGTGGACGGCGCCGGTCATGAACGCCCACACGAACCCGGCCGCGGGCGCTACCCCGGCCGGCCCCGTGATGCCGTACCCGGCGCCGAGACTGACGGACGAGTTCAGCGGGGTCTTCCACGTGCCGGCCTCACGGCGGTCGAGGACGCCCGTGTACGCCAGGGCGTACGTCGCACGCTGGTTCACGTGGATCGTGCCGGTGTACCCGTAGACGCTGTAGAACGCCTCCTCGAGGGCCGCGATGGCGGTCCCCGCGCCGGGCGCGGCCGGGGTAACCACGGTGGTGCCTACGTGCCCGATCAGGTTCGGCTCGACGGGGACGACGGTGCCGCCCCAGAACCCCTCCTCGACAAGTTCCTGTTCGGAGGTGAGGAGTTGCTCCCTGACTGCGCCGAGCATCTCCGCACCCGTACGTCCGGCCGCACCGCAGCGCTTCCGCGCGACGACCCAGAACGGGTCGAACGGCATGACGTCCGACCCCTCCTCGAACGTCTTGGTGGGGTTCGCGATACAGGTCTGGTTGTAGAGCTGCGCGGTGCCGCAGTGGTCGACGATGAACTGCCCGCCGGCCGCAATGAGCGTCCGGTCCATGGTTTGGACGCTGGTCACGGCCTGGAACAGCCCGTAGTGCGCCGGTGTCGTCGGCGGTGCGGCGATCAGCTGATTGTTGTTGGTGACGATCTTGCCCATGAGTCCCTCCTTCCTTCTCCTAGGAGCCGCCGCCCGCTACAGGGACGACGAGCGGGCGGCGGCGGTCTAGGGGTGGGACTACGGGGCGTCGATGCAGTCGATGACGTGGGCACCCGTGGTGCCGCCGACGCAGCCGGTGAAGGTGTAGAGCCGCTGCCCGGGGCACGGGTAGATCGGCGCGAAGCCTTCCTCCGCGAACAGGCTGGTGTACTGGTTCGTGGCCAGCGATGCGGCGTCGTAGACGTTCGTCAGGGTGACGACGTCCTGGCGGGCCACCTGCACGGAGCCGGCCGGGTAGGCGAGGAACGACACGGTGGTGGGGAGCGCCAGCATGAACGGAGCCGCCGCGTCACCGCCGGGGAACGCCGCGTTGAGGGCGCCGCCCGTGATCAGACCGTCCTGCCATCCGCGGACGAACTGCACGCGCACGTTCATCACGGAGAACAGGGACGCGATGTACGAGTCGGAGACGGACAGGAGCTGTCCGGTGTCGCCGGTCCGGCGGCGGAGGTCGGAGCGGACCTGCTCGAGGATCCAGTGCGGCAGGGCGACTTCCACGGTGGCATCCCACGCCATGTAGAAGCGGTAGCGGATGTCCTCCGCGGCCAGACCCACAGCGGACAGGAGTGCCGCGGTGAACGAGTCGGTGCCGTCCGGGTCGACGGGGGTGACCACGGTCGCGGCGCCCGCGCGGGCGATGATGTCCGCGATGATGATGCGGTTCATCTCCGCCTCGTGGGCGGCGCGCAGGCCGCGGTCCCACGCGTCGACGACTTCGGGGTAGCCGGCCGCCTGGAGGAAGCTCACGCGGACACAGAGCGCCATCACGTCGAGGCGCCGGTTCTCGAACACCGGGCACGGGATCACGGAGCACGTCTTCGCGGTGTCCGCGATGACCTGCGCCTCGGTGAGGAAGTTCGAGCCGCCGCCGGCCGCCACGGCGTTCGCGTAGATCGTCGGGAAGTCCGGGTCGTCCGTGTAGTTGATGCCGCCGCGGGTGACGGTCACCGTGGGGGTGTCGAGGAATCCGACGGACCCGGTCCAGCTGTCACAGAGGTCGTAGTCGTTCTGCGACGGGGCACACCAGCCGGCGGCCGCGGTGAGGCTGGCGCCCTGGTCGATGGAATGCTGCCACGCCTTTGCGAGGCTGCCGCCGTGCAGGTGGCGTTCCCGGCGCAGGTCCCGCAGGATCCGCTGGGTCTCCTGCCCGTCGAGGGTGTCGACGATCTGATCGTCACGGCGGGTCCGCTTGAACTGTGCGATGGTCTGCCGCTGCCCGGGCGCGCCGCGCAGGCCGAAGCTCTCCGCGTTCTTGATCAGCGCGAGGCCGACCGTGTTGTTGCCGTTGTACTCGTCGCCGGCGCGCATGCCGAGAAGGCCCGCGGCTGTGGCGGAGAGTTCCGCGCGGACGAGGTCGGTGGTGCGCTTCGCGTCGAGGGGGACCGCGACCGGCGGCTGAGCGGCCATCTGCGCCACGGACGGGACCGCGACAGGCTTGGCGGCCGCGGGTGCCTCGGCGGCCGGGGCCTCGACGGCCGGGGTCGGGACGACCGGGGCGGGGATCGTGGGGAGCGGCGGCAGGGTGGCGAACACGTCACGGGACGCCTGCACGGACGCGGCCGCGTCGGCGCGGCGCTGCTGCTCCTCGACGATGGCGGGAAGCTGCTTCGCGAGGTCGGACAGCTCGTCGCCCTCACCGGCCGCGAACTCTGCCTTGCCGGACAGCTCGGCTCCGCGGGAGGCGATCCGCTCGTACTCCGCGGCGAGGGCCGTGTCATCGAGGGCGGAGAAGTCGAGCGCGGGGGTCTCTTCGGGGGTGATGTCGTCTGCCATGAGAGCTACTCCTTTGTGCGGCAGGGACGGAATGGACACGTCGCTGCGGCACGGCTCTCAGCTCAGCTACCACGGCTGTTGGCCACGATACGTCACGTGACGGTGCGTGGCGAGGGCGGCCGGGCGCGGGGGCTCGGCCGCCCTCTGGGTTACTTCGCGCGCGGCACGGCCTCGATGGTGCCTCCCTGGGGGGACGCGGCGCGCTCCATGCGGGCTTCCTGGAGGGTGGACACCACCTTGGTGGATCCGTCGTGCTTGAACGTGATTTTGTAGTCGGTCTGGGCCTGCCTCGCCCCGCAGCAACTCGCCATGTCAGCTCTCCATCCCTGTCTGCGCCCACGCCCAGCGTGCGCGCGCCACGACGTCATGCGACTCGCATGACGCCTCATGCAACTCGCCTGAGACCGGTACTACACCCGTCGAGGCGATCAGCGTGCGCTGCACGCCCTTCTCATGCTGCCCGACTGTCGAGAACGCCACCCGCGCGCGCGGGACCGGGAACCCGGGCGAGTTGACGGAGCACACCGCGATCAGCTCCAGCGCCCCACCAACCCGCCGCCAGTCCCCCGACACCGGAGAGGAACGGAACACCTGCACCGCTTCCTCCGCCGCGCCCGGAAGGATCCACCCGGCCACCCAGATGCCGTGCTCGTCCTCGCCCGCCTGCACGCGCGCTACCGCAGCCGCCGGATCGTCGTAGTGCGCGGCCGCCGCCTGGAACGCGAGCGCCGGATCAGCATGCCGCGGCCCGGCCACGAGAGTGCCTACAGGCAGCGTGTAACCCTCGGCGGTCGGCTGCTCAGACGTGTGGAAGTAGGCGTAGCCAGTCTGCGAGGCGGGCGCCGTCACACAGCCGGGGAGGCCGACGTGGCAGGTCTCCCATCCCGCAATGTGCCCGAACACCCGGCCGGTGTCACTGATCGTGAGCGGTGTGAGGCGGTCGAGGTCGGGTTGCCGGAACCAGTCCGTGGGGGGAAGCGCCGGCGCCGCGGACGCCGTGAGCGCGAACGGAGCCGGCCGGTCGAGCCGCTTGTAGATGCCGCGCAGCACCCGCTGCATGGCTGCGGCGTCCGCCGGCGTCTTGCCCGTGCGCGCGCCCTTGGTGGCGGCCGCGGCCGCGAACACGCCGGCGGGGATGATGGTGAGGGTGCCGTCGATGACGTCGGCGATGCCGAACCCGTACGCGCCACGCGACTCGGGGTTGGCGTTGTCGTCCTTGCGGAGGAACGCGCGCGCGTACTTGGCCCAGTCGGGATTGTCTGGTCCGCCGGCCCAGCTGAACACCCGGTCGGCGGCCGCGGCCCCGTCCCACGCGCGGGAGCCGTCGGCGATCGGCATGTCGGCCCAGCCGGACGAGCGTACTGACGCGGTGAGGGCGTACGGGTGCGGGTCTTCGTCGGGGTCGTCGTCATCGGCCATGTCGATGCTGACGCCGGAGAACGCGGGAATCTGTACGAGGGTGGCTCCCGCGATGCGCGCCCGCGTGATGACGATCATGCCGTCATCGTCCATGGCGTACTCGAGGTCGTCCATGTCGTCGAGGAGGTTCGGGCCGACAACCCCAGCCTCGATGAGCGTCTGGACCTCGCGCACGTCCACGTCGTCGAACAGGTCGACGGACGGCCCGGTCACCCCGAGGTCGGTCTGTGCCATTGCTTCGGCCGCGCCGCGGACGGGCAGGAACCGGCCCGACGCAGTGACCATGCCGGAGTGGTTGTCGATGGTCAGCGTGTCGATGGAGCCGACGGTGACGCTGCCGGAGTGGCCGGAGTCGGACACACGCTGCCACATCAGCGGCAGTGGCAGGTCACGGTTCGTGAGCGCGCCGGGGGCGATGATGCGCTTGTCGCCGGTCGGGGTGCCGATGCGCGCAAGCACCGCGGTCCATGTGCGGGTCATCGAACTATCTCCCATTCGACCATGTAGGCGCCGTCATCGTCCCGTATGAACCCGACGAACTTTCCCAGTTCGCCGCCCTCGGCCCATGCTGTCCGGTGCGCGTCGAGGAGCGCCGTTTCGATGGCTTCCTGTATGGGGGCCCGCCACTCATCCATCCAGCTCACGGGTTCTGCCTTTCTGTCCAGTCGATAGTCTCACCCAGCACGGTCGGGAGGATCGTGCACCGGCAGTTGATGACCTCTTGCGCGGGCCCGCGCGGGTCGCCCGGGAACAGGAGCGCCGCGCCGCCCACCCGGAACGGCTCCGACATGAGCGTGCGTTGCCCGTCCGCTGCGTTGTGGGTGGGCCGGGTGCGCTTGTCGTCGGTGGCTATCCACGTCTTGAACGGGGCGACGTCACCGCGCTGCTCGGCGTCGAGGACAGCGGCCCGGTACACCCCGGCGTTGACGGCGCCGAGAGTCTCGGTCCGGGCGACGGTCTGCGCCCGGCCGCGCCAATGCTCGCTCCCCGACGCGGTGAGGACGGCCTGCACCTCCCGCGTGACGTCGGCGATGGGACGGCCTTCCGTGATGCCGCGCTCGATCTCCCGGACGACCAGGCTGTACACCTCGTCGGGGAGGCGTACGAGCCGGTTCCCTGCCTCGTTCAGGTAGGTCGACGTCCACGGGTCGGTGAGCGGCTCTCCGGCGCGCGTGACGCCCCGCCAGGCGCGCGCGAGGACGTTCCCGATGGCCGGGCGGATCTCCTGGTCGACCTGCTCTGTCCAGAACCCGTCATGGTCGGACAAGCGGGCGGGGTCAAGCGGCCCGCCCTCGGGGACGACGGCCGGCCGCACCCTGTCGAGGTAGCGGCCCAGCGACCGGAACCATGCCCGGCCGATCCGCTCTTCGCCCTGGCGGATGGTGTCGTTGGCGCGGAGCCTGGCCGGGAGATGCGGGTCGCCGCCCGGGGGTGTGGTCACCACAGCTTCCGCAGGAAGAACGCGAGGTGCTCGGGGTCATGCGCGCGGCTGGTCGACAGTAGCCACCCGGTGTAGGCGCGGATGCTGTCCTGAAAGCGTGCCGGCTCAACACTGAACGCTTCGGCGACACGATCCGTGAACTGGAACGATCCCTCCATGAGCGCGTCTACGTTGCCCGGCTGGATGACGGTGTGCAGCTCCTCGCGGGGGGTGGACTTGAACTGTCCGCGGTTCTGGTTCGTCAGCAGCCGGCCGCCGGCGCGGGAGAGCGCGTCAAACACGATCAGCTCCGCGGCGGCGACGAGGCCGTCCGGTACCGGTTCGGGGGTCGGCTCCTGGCTACGCGTGGACGGGAGTGCGCGTGCGGGCGCAGGCTCGGGGGACTCCAGCTCTCCGCCCGGGGTCACGTTCGCGTCGACACCAGCAGCCGCCGGCGCAACCTCGAGTCCAAGGTTCAGAGCGTCCGCGATGGCAGGGTCGGCGAGGAGCGTCGGGGCGACGGAGACGAGCTTCTCCAGCATGCGGCGGGTGCGCTCCTCCGGCGACGGCATCGCGTCCTCGGGGACACCGTGCTCGGACAGCATGTATTCGTCCGAGATGAGTACCTTGTCGTACAGGGATTCGAGGGTCTCGGAGGCGTCGGGCCGGGCGACGATGGCTGTGGTGTCCCAGCCGATCTCCCGTAGCTTGGCCGTCTCTGCCGTCTCGCCCATGGCGATCAGGGCCGGCTGCATCCAGTGCTCGCTGATGGCGTCGCCGATGGCCTTGAGGAGCGTCTCAATGTAGATCTTGTAGGTGTCTTCCTCCACCTTCCATGACGTCCAGTGGTTCGACTCGCCCTGTGTGCCCTCCGCGACGTCCTTCGGCATGTCGAGGGACGCAGCCAGGCGGGTACGCCCGTCCTGCCGCAGCTCGACAACCTGCCCGTCGAACTGGGTGGAGATGTCGTAGTGCGCGAACGCGCCCCCGTTCGCGATCAGCTCGCCGGGGGCCTGGAACGCCATCGGGACCTGCGAGGAAGCCTGGCCGGGGTTGGAGAGCCCGTACTCCGCGGAGGTGAGGAGCTGGTCCATGAACGACTCGGACGACGTCTGGAAGTCGCCCTTGGGGAAGTCGAGCTCCTCGGCGATGGCCATGAGCCCGTTGAGGGCGATGCGAGAGTCGAGGCGGGCCGCGATGTTCTGCGTCGCCTTCTCGATCTCGCGGAGGATGGGCAGGGCGGGGCGGACGGCACTGTCGGCTTTCGACTGGTCGAACGGGTGCGGGGACCAGACGCGGATCATGCGGTCCTGCGCAGTCAGGGTGATCGCGGCGGCGGTCATGGGGTCGGTGTACTGCCACGAGTCGCCCTTGGAGCGCACCTTGTCGCCGGACAGGACCAGCCACGTGTCCGGCTGCTGGGGTTCGCCCGGCCGGATGATGATCCACGCTTCGCCGGTGACCTGCCAGCAGATCGCGACCGTGCGGAGGAGCCCGGCGCGCTGGGATGGTCCGCCGAATGCCTGCATGGCGACGGTTTGTGCCCGCTGGTCGTCTGACGGGCCGGTGGGCTTGCCGGTGTCGGGGTCGATGTCCGTGGCGTGCAGGTCGGCCTGCGAGACGGCGTTTGCGATCCACACGACGGGCGCGCGTAGCTCGCCGATCACGTCGTAGTAGTAGCGGGCTTCGTTCTGCCACTGGTCCGTTGTGGACGTCGCCCGGGCCCGGTTGAATGTCCGCACCCCGGGCCCGGACATGGGCACGGCGGCCGCGAGGATCGTCTTGGGCGCAGGGTCATGGCCCGTCCCGCGCAGCTTGTCGAGGAATCCCATCACTCACCTTCCCGTGAGGCGAGGTACCCCGCCACGTAGCTGTAGGCCAGACACAACGGTATGGCTGCCCAGCGGGGCCACAGCCCGGTTTCGGCGCCCACAGTGGCCACGGCTGCGCCCATCCAGATGCTGACGCACCAATCGCAGGTGATCAGGTAGGACAGCATGCTGTCTTTGCCCCACCTGAGGATGAGCCGGCGGCGCACCGGGTGGAGGATCTGGTCCCGGGTGATGAGCCGCGTGAGGCGTGCGGTGACGAGTGCGCCGATGGCGAGCGTGATCGCGTCCATGATGCTCCTTAGGATGCCGCACGCGCGCGCGCACGGTCGTCACACGCTGCGCTGTGTGCATGGATCTCATACCGGTTCTCGTCTGCGTGGGCGCACTCGGAGCAACAGTAGGCCGCTCCGGAGGACACCAAGCGGGTGCAGTTCGGCAGTGCCCTGCAGGGCTGGAGGTCCTGAATGGGTGCTGTCGCGCGCTGTTGGGCGCGTCTGCGGGCAGCCATGGCCGGGTGCATACCGCCGGCGGTTCGGCCCTTGAGGGCGTGCGGCGACGACAGGACCGACTCGGCCCGGTCGTGCTTTTTCATGAGGAACGCGACGGCGTGGACCATAGCGTCGATCCGGTCGGGGGAGTCGTTGTCTTCCTCGGGGATCCACGTCGTCAGCTGGTCCTCGAGTTCGGGGAACGCGCCGACGTGGCAGACGCGGCCTTGTTCGTAGCGCATGGCGACGGGCTGCGCGCGGAGTCGCTTGCCTTGAGAGGCGTTGACGCGGCGGACGGGCGGCATGCCGGCGTTGGGGTACAGCTCCTTGTACACGGCGCGCAGCACGCTTTCGATCCAGTCCTTGCCGCCGTTGTCCTCGACGATCAACAGCGAGGCGTTCCACTCTTCGAGGAGTCCCCAGGCGCGGCGGGCGGCACGGTCGGGGGACATCTTCTCGGAGCAGTCGGCGAGGATGTAGTTGCGGTTGTCGGTCCCGCGGCCGGCGACGACGAGTCCGGTTTCGTCGCCTGCGCCGGTGCCTGCGGGGTCCATGCCGATGACGATGTTGATGAGTTCGGGCGCTTCGGGGACGCGGTGTTCGTCGATGTGGCGGCGTGCGACGAGCGCGCCGGGAAGGTCCTCGAGGACTTCGGCGTCGAGCTCCTGTCTGCCCAACGTCGTGCCCTCATATTTCGAGACGACGGCACGACGGAAGGTGGGAGCCAGGTTGGCGAGGTTGTCGTAGGTCGACCCGCGGACCGTGACGGTCATCGGGTCCTTGAGGAGCAGCTTGATCAGGGGGAGGGGCCGGGGTGTGGTGGTGACGCAGATCTTGGGGTGGTCGCCGAGGCGCATGCCGAGCTGCGCCATGTCCCAGGCTTCCTGGAGGTAGCGCCAGGCTGCTAGCTCGTCCATCCATCCGTAGTGGTGCTGGGGGCCGCGGAGGCGGTTCGGTTCGTCGGCGCTGTAGAGCATCTGGATGGCGCCGTTGGGGTAGGTGAGGCGGCGCTTGGAGGGCTCGTAGACGGGGCGGAATGTGGCGGGTGCGCATGCGAGGATCCCGGACTCGCCTTGTACGAGGACGTCGCGGGTGTCGCCGGCCGTCGGGCCGATCAGCGCGCCGCGTTCGTACTTGCGTGCTTGCAGGATCGCCCACTCGGCGCCCATGCGGGTCTTGCCGAATCCGCGGCCGCAGAGGGCCATCCAGACGTCCCAGTCGTCGCCCTCGGGTGGGCGTTGTGCGGCGCGTGCGTGTGCGCCGGGACGGCCGGGGTGGGGTCGTCCGTCGCAGTCGGGGACGGCGCAGAGCCACGGGACCTTCCCGGCCTCGAGGTCCTGGAGGGACTGCTCCAGGATGGTTTCCAGCCGCGCGAGGTCAGCGGGGGATAGCCGCTGGAGTTCGGCGCGGCTGATCTTCACGACCGTCCTGCCATCTCTTCCTCCATGCGGCGGACGATGTCCTCGACGCGGGTGACGGCGTCGGACGTTTTCTTGTCGTCCTTGAGCATCAGGAAGTTCTGTTCGACCTTGGCCATGGCGGTGAGGGCTTGGGTCCACAGCATGGTGGGGTCCTGGTTGCGTTCGATGAACACGTCGAGCCGGTTGGAGAGGTGGGCCTTGAGCTTGCGCATCAGGGCGAGGTTCTCGTCTCGGCTCTCGGCCATCTCGTGGACGAGTCCGTCTGTGTCCGCGGTGAGGATGTACGCGTCATAGGCGACAGATCGTGACACCCAGTCATGCGCTGCGCACCAGCGCTCGCAGAGCGTGACGGATTTCCCCAACGCTTCCGCCACGGAGGCTGCACTGCGCGCCTTCCCCTGGTGCAGGTACTCCTGGAAGGCGCCGTGCGCTACGGAGGATTCACCATCGCGTCTGGTCCAGATGTAGTCCGTCACCGTGTGCTCCGTTCAGGTCACCTTCCTGCACAGGAAGTAGTCGTGCTCTTTGATCTCTACGATCGCACCCTCGTACCCCGCGGGGCATGCGTCCGCGGTGTCTCCCTGGGGGCCGCGTTCGCCTTGAGGTCCTGCCGGGCCGCTTGGGCCAATAGGTCCTGTCGCTCCCACGGGTCCCTGCGGACCAGCCGGCCCGACAGGACCCGCATCCCCTGGCGGACCCTGTATGCCCGTGTTGCCTGTCGGGCCTGCCGGGCCCGGTTCACCAGTCGGGCCTGCCGGGCCCGGCGTGCCGTCCGTTCCGTCGCGCCCATCCCGTCCGTCCTTACCGTTGCTGCCAGTGTCTCCCTTGGGGCCGGCGACGGGGGTGCCGCCGAGGGACCGGACCTGTTGTGCGAGGGCGGTCCGGTCTCGTTCGGCGGTGTCGAGGCGTTCGCTGATTCCTCGCCCGTAGGCGGCTGCGGAGGCGATGCCGACTGAGACGGCGATCACCAGGATCCACCATCTCAATGAGGCTTTCACGGCTTGCTCCCGGTCACGAGGTACAGGATGACTCCCACGATGACAGGGCCGACTAGGACCGTCCAGAACCAGCGGGTGACGGCGGCGAGGCGTGCTTCGGATGCTGCCTGCGCCTTTTCGAGGTCTTGCTGGTCTTTGGTGACGCCCTGGATCTTCAGTTCGAAGAGTTCCCGGTCGGTGGCGCGCTGCTCCTGCGTGACGTACAGGGCCTCTCGGTCAATGAGCCGTTGTACGTCTGCGCGTAGGCCGCGGATCATCTCTGCCAGCGTGGGGTCATCCATGGGTGTTAGGCCGGGTTGGGCCAGGAGAGCATCGCGAGCGTGGCGTTGGTGAGGGTCACGGGGTCGTCGCTGCGGGAGATGAGCTGGAAGGCGAGGAGTCCGTTGACGCGTCCGTTGATGGTGACGGAGCGCTGGATGGAGAGGGCCGGGTTGCCCATGCCTTCGATCTGGGTGGGGTCGCCGACGAACGTGCCGTCCATGGGGCGGACTTCGACTACCTCGTTTTCGCCGAGTCCGTCGATGGTGAGGTTGAGGGTGGCGGAGTAGCGGCCGCCGTTGAGGACGGTGGCGCCGTTGGCGGCGTGGCCGCCGGGTTCGTCGGTGTTCTCGGCGGTCCAGTAGATGGTCTGGGGTGCGTCCTTGGTGAGGGTGTAGTTCTCGGGGCGGGCGAGGACGGTGAGGTTCGGAGAGGCCACGTCGGGGGTCCCTGTCGTCGGTGTGGTGGGCGCCGTGGGGTTCCACGATGCCGGGCGGTCGAGCCGCTCTTGGATCTTCGCACGGAGGTCGCGCATGTTGGGCATGCCGGGGCCGGTGGGGTCGGACTTGTCGCGGGACCATTCGCGGTGCGCGATGACGGACTTCGAGGTCCATCCGTAGGCGCGGCAGATGGCGGCGGAGGCGCGGATGATGGCGTCGACCTGCTCGGCGGGCCAGGGGTCATTGCCGTCACCCATGTTGATGCATTCGTAGCCGTAGAAGTGGGCGTTGCCGTCGACGCCGTTGCTGTTGCCGCGTTGGGTTGCGGGCGGGTAGTCCCCGTAGCGTTCGTCTTTGACGGCGGCGAGGACGTTGGGGTCTCCGCCGCCGGCGTGGTTGGAGCGGCCGACGCTGATGATGCGGACGGTGCCGTTCTTGTCGATGACACCGTGGCAGAGAGGGCCGGGGAGTTCGGCGTAGCCGCTGCGGCAGAGTTCGATGCTGGCGGCGATTCCGCGGCTGACGGTGTGGTGGATCATGACGCCGTTGATGGGGCCCCATCCGTCGCCGCGGTTGCCGCGGGAGTGGGTGCGCCAGTTGCCGACGGTTTCGACGCGTACGCCTTCGGCGCGGAGTGCGTTGATGAATTGGTCGGCGAGGAGTGGATTCGCCATCCTGATCACGTCCCTGTGTCGGTGGTTGGTACAGGGTACGCAAGGGACCCCCGCGGCGCGCAATCGCCGTGGGGGTCCTGGTGCTCTGATCAGGGAGCGGGTCCGATGCTACTCGCTGTCGGGTTCGGGTGGGTACCAGCCGCCGCGTTCGGGGTCGTAGTCGGTGCCGTGGCCGTCGAGGCGGGGGTCGGGTTCGGGTTCAGGCATTGAAGGTGTCCTCTCCGTTCAGTAGGTCAAGGGCGTGCTGGAGGAGTGCGCGGCAGATCCGCTTCTCGCGCATGATGTGGTCGGTGTCCTCGCCCGCGTATCCGATGGGGTAGAGGTCGATGGAGTCGAACGTCGTGCCGTCGGAGTGGCGGTAGAGGAGCTGCGGTCCGACTCCGGGCTGGAGGATTGCTGCGGCCTGTTCGGGGGTCATCGGTTGCTCCAGAGGACGAAGAGGAGTCCGGCGATGATGCACACGCAGGTGAAGACGTACACGGCGGCCTGTTCGGGCTTGTACGGTCCCAGGTCTTTTCCGGCCCGGGCTACGTGGACAACTGCGCTGAGCATGAACCAGGCTGCGGTCAAGCTGATGATGATCTCGGAGAAGGTGTTCATGGTGTCCCTGTCGTGTCGTCCGGCTGGTCGGCTGGTTCGTGGTGTGTGAGCCATGGTGAGGGGCGGGTGACGATCCACCGGTTGGGGTGGGTGGTGTCGCGGATGATGCGTTCGTTGTTGACCTGCGGGTTTTCGGTGGGGCCCCTCTCGGGGGGGGCCGGGGGAGCGGGGTTGCGTGTACGGGCCACGCGGTAGATGAGTGCCCAGCCGGTGATCCAGACGGCGATGACGAGCAGGTCCCGGCTGATGGCGTAGACGGCGAGTCCGGTGCCGGCAGCGGCCGCCGCGAGGACGACCACCCCGGCGGTTTGCTTCATGCGATTGCTCCGTAGAGAGTGTTGCCGATCCAGTTGGCGCCCTGGGCCAGGGGGACCGCCGTGAGTCCGCCGACGGTCGATGACGTCCCGAGGCAGAGTCCGCACCACATGCCGCGTTTGATGGCGTCCCCTGACTTGGTGTGCTTGATCAGGGTCGGCATCAGGAGGGTGACGAGAACCAGGGCTGCGTTCCCGAGGTCCCCGAGAGGCTGGTAGGTGGCGCCGGCGGCGCGGCCCGGCGTCTCTCCTGCGCCGAGCCACAGTGCGGCGTCTCCGACCCAGTTAGAGGCCCACAGGGCGGTGTCGAATGCCCAGCCGATCAGGCCCATGGATACGAGGATGCCGAGTGCGCCGTAGGCCCATGCGAAGAGGAAGGGGAGCCAGTCGCCGGCGTAGTCGAGGGGCCGGTTTTTGAGTTGGTCGAGGCCGGGGTACCACTCGATGGCGTGGCGGAGGAGGAGGTAGAGCCCGATGGTGACTCCGCCGATGGTTACGCCTATCACTGCTCCCACCCTCCGAGAATCAAGTCTGCGTGCGGCCCGGTGTGCCCCATGTATAGACAGCACACTGCTTCGCAGGCTTCATCGTCTGGCCAGAAAACGGTCGTCTCGCTGCACTGTGGGGGTTCGCTTGGTTCGGGCCATTCGATGTTGCTCACGGGCGCACCCCCAGGTGTGCGAGGAGGCGTTCGGCGCGTTCCTGGCCGATGCCGAGTTCGCGGCGGAGTCCCTTGACGGAGGGCTTCTCTGTCTTGAGGACGTAGGCGCCGGCGCGGGGGAGGTAGTCCCAGTCGGTGTCTCGGAGGATGACGGCGTCGTCTTCCTCGTGTA
>Ga0111538_10005688_pt1 | contig 17004 bp, 15 predicted proteins | sample SoiMethybrSBSTD1_FD_79669 | JGI IMG/M metagenome (GOLD analysis project Ga0111538, IMG submission 79669) | Bulk soil microbial communities from a Populus tree surrounding site in Tennessee, USA - Soil MetaG P. TD hybrid SBSTD1 (version 2)... | ecosystem: Environmental > Terrestrial > Soil >...
GCTCCGACACCGCCGACGCCACCCACATGCCGGTGTTCCACCAGATCGAGGGCCTGGTCGTCGACCGCGACATCACGTTCGCCGACCTGGCGGGCACGATCGACGCCTTCACCAAGGCCTACTTCGGCCGCGACTTCACGGCGCGCCTGCGGCCGTCGTACTTCCCGTTCACCGAGCCGTCCGCGGAGTTCGACATCCAGCGGCCCGACGGCACGTGGCTCGAGCTGGGCGGCTGCGGCATGGTCCACCCGAACGTGCTGTCCAACTGCGGGCTCGACCCCGACGAGTGGCAGGGCTTCGCCTTCGGGTTCGGCATCGACCGCCTGGCGGCGGCCCGCCACGGGGTCGACGACCTGCGCGACCTCTTCACCAACGACATCCGCTTCCTGCGCCAGTTCTAGGCGCACGCGGACGCTTCCCCGAGGACACCGATGAAGGTCCTTCTGTCCTGGCTCCGAGACTTCGCCCCGATCGAGGGCGATCCCGTCGCGCTCGGCGAGCACCTGAGCGACCTCGGCATGGCGGTCGAGCAGCTCGACGTGCTCGGCAAGGGCCTCGACAGCATCGTCGTGGCGAAGGTGCAGGCCACGCGCCCCCATCCCAACGCCGACAAGATCCAGCTCGTCGACGTCGACACCGGTGACGGCGAGGCGCTGCAGATCGCCTGCGGCGCCTTCAACATGGTCGCCGGCGACCTGGTGCCCCTCGCCACCGTCGGCACCACCATGCCGAACGGCATGGAGATCGGTCGCCGCAAGATGCGGGGCGAGTGGTCGAACGGGATGTTGTGCTCGGCGCGCGAGCTGGGCCTGGGCGGCGACCACGCGGGCATCCACGTGCTGCCGCCCGGGCTGCCGGTGGGGGCGCCGTTCGCCGAGGCGATGGGCATCGAGCACGACGTCCTCTACGACCTCGAGATCAACCCGAACCGTCCCGACGCCATGTCGGTGGCCGGCGTCGCCCGCGACCTCGCGGCGCGGCTCGACGTGCCGTTCGCGATCCCCGAGCCCGCCGCCGACGAGGTGGCGGCCGAGCGCCTCGGTGCCGTCACGGTCGAGGTCGACGACCCCGACCTCTGCGGCCGCTTCACCGCCCGCGTGCTGCGGGGGGTCACGGTCGGCGACTCCGACCCGCTCATCTCCCACCGGCTCTCGCTGCTCGGCATGCGCCCCATCAACTCGCTGGTCGACGTGTCGAACTACGTGATGCTCGAGCTGGGCCAGCCCAACCACCCCTACGACCTGGCCAAGGTCCGCGGGGGCGGTCTGCGGGTGCGGCGCGCCCGGGCCGGCGAGGCGCTGGTGACCCTCGACGGCGTCGAGCGCACGTTCACCGCCGACGACCTGCTGATCTGCGACGGCGACGACACGCCGATCGGCATCGCCGGGGTGATGGGCGGCGCCGACACCGAGATCGACGCCTCGACCACCGACGTGCTGCTCGAGATGGCGTGGTTCCTCCCGCTGGCGATCGCCAAGACCTCGCGGCGTCTGCGCCTGCGCTCCGAGGCGTCGGCGCGCTTCGAGAAGGGCACCGACCCCGAGGTCATCGACCTCGCGCACCGCCGGTTCGCCGAGCTGCTGGCGGGCACCGACGCCCGGCTCGAGTCGGGCACCGTCGACGTGCGGGGCGAGCTGCCCGAGCGCCGGCCGATCCGGGTGCGCACCGGGCGCGTCAACTCGCTGCTGGGCACCGACCTCCGCGCCGACCGCATCGCCGAGCTGCTCGCCCCGATCGGGTTCGCCGCCACGGTGGTGGGCGACGACACCGAGGTCACCGTGCCGTCGTGGCGCTACGACTCGTCGACCGAGATCGACGTCGTCGAGGAGGTGGCGCGCCGCTACGGCTACTCGGCGATCGGCACCGCCGTCCCCTCGTCGCCCCGGGCCGGTCGCCTGACGCCGCGCCAGCGCGAGCGGCGACGCCTGCAGGCGCTCCTCACCGGCCGGGGGCTGTCCGAGGCGATGCCGCTGTCGTTCCTCGCCCCCGGCGACCTCGAGCGGTCGGGCCTGCCCGGCGACGGCATCGAGATCACCAACCCCCTGGTGGCCGAGGAGTCGATCCTCCGCACGTCGCTGCTGCCGGGCCTGGTGAGGTCGCTGGCCACCAACGCGGCCCGCCGCAACACCGGGGTCGGGCTGTGGGAGATCGGCCACGTCTTCCGGCGGCGGCCACCCGGTGGCGAGGCCGCCCCGCTGCCCGACGAGCGCGAGATGCTCGGCGTGGCCCTCGGCGGCCGCGACGCCCGAGCCGCCGTGCACGAGTGGTGGGCGGTGGCGGAGCTGTTGGGGCTGCGCACGGTCGGGCTGGTGAACGGCGCGGTGCCGGGGCTGCACCCGACGCGCTCGGCCCGGCTCGTGACCGACGGCGGCGACGCCATCGGCGTCGTGGGGGAGCTCGACCCCCAGGTGCTCGACGCCCACGGCATCGGCGAGCGGGTCGGGTGGCTCGAGGTCGACCTCGACGCGGTGGCGGGCCTGCCCCGCGACCCGCACGTGTACCGCACGGTCAGCGTGTACCCGTCGTCCGACGTCGACCTGGCGTTCGAGGTCGACGACGCCGTGCCCGCCAGCGACGTCGCCGCGGCCATCGTGCGGGCCGCGGGCGACCACCTGGCGGCGATCCGGCTGTTCGACGTCTACCGGGGGGCGGGCATCGCCGAGGGCCGCCGCAGCCTCGCCTACGCCCTCCGCCTCGACGCCCCCGACCACACGCTCACCGACGACGAGGTCGCTGCCGTCCGCCGTCGGTGCATCGAGGCGGTCGAGGGCACGCTGCCGGCCACCCTGCGGGGCTGACGCCCTGCGGTGTGCGGGGCTGACGAGCTCCGACCCATATTGCATGACTATGCACGCGTGCGTATGCTGGCTCGGTGACCACGGTCGGCATCATCGGCGCCTCCGGGTTCACCGGCGCAGAGCTGCTGCGCCTGTGCGCCCAGCACCCCGGGCTCGACGTGCGCGTCGCCACGGGCGACTCGCAGGCGGGCACGCGCGTCGCCGAGCTGTACCCCGGCCTGGCCGCGGCGTACCCGGCGCTGGCGTTCGAGAAGTACGACGTCGACCGGTGCGACGGCCTCGACCTGGTGTTCCTGGGCCTGCCCCACGGGGCGTCGCAGCAGGTCGTGCCCGAGATCGCCGGGCGCGTCGGGCGCATCGTCGACCTCGCCGCCGACTTCCGGCTGCGTGATCCGGCGCTGTACCCGACCTGGTACGGCGAGGAGCACGCCCACCCCGAGCTGCTGGGCACGTTCGCCTACGGGCTGCCCGAGCTGTTCCGCGACCGCATCGTCGGCGCCGAACGGGTGGCCGCACCGGGGTGCTACGTCACCACCGCGGTGCTGGCGCTGGCGCCGCTGCTGCGGGCCGGGCTCGTCGAGCCCACCGGCATCGTCGTCGACGCGGCCAGCGGCGTGTCCGGGGCCGGGCGTCCACCCAAGCCGAGCACGGCGTTCTGCACGGTCGACGAGAACATGACCGCCTACGGCCTCCTCGACCACCGCCACACGCCCGAGATCGAGCAGGGCCTCGGCGACGTGGCTGGTGCTGACGTGCAGGTGCTGTTCACGCCGCACCTCGTGCCGATGAACCGGGGCATCCTCGCCACCTGCTACGCCCGGCCCACCGGCGGGGGTGTGACCACCGCCGACCTGCTCGACCTCCTCCACGCCGCGTGGGCCGACGAGCCGTTCGTCGTGGTCACCGAGGGGTCGCCGGCCACCAAGGCCACGCTCGGCTCGAACACGGTGCACGTCACCGCCCGGGCCGACGACCGCACCGGGTGGGTCGTGGCGCTCGCCGCCCTCGACAACCTCGTCAAGGGAGCCTCCGGCCAGGCGGTGCAGTGCGCCAACCTCGTGCTCGGCCTGCCCGAGGCCACGGGCCTCCCCCTCGTGGGCACGTGGCCGTGACCGGCCGGCACCCGTCGCTGCCCCGGTGCCGGCGTCGGGCGGCGGCTCCGATCGCTGCGCCCCCGGGCCCGCCCACCGTCCCCACCGGAGCACCCCGATGAGCATCGTCGCCCCCGCCGGCTTCGTGGCCGGCGGCGTCGCCTGCGGCATCAAGCCGTCCGGCGCCCCCGACCTGGCCCTCGTCGCCACGGCCGACGGAGCGCCCGTGGCGGCCGCCGGCGTCTTCACGCAGAACCTCGTCGTCGCCGCCCCCGTCGTGGTCAGCCGCCGCCACCTGGCGGCCACCGGCGGCCGCGCCGCCGCGGTGGTGCTGAGCAGCGGCAACGCCAACGCGGGTACGGGCACCAAGGGCGAGAGCGACGCCGAGCGGATGTGCGCGCTCACCGCCGAGGGCATCGGCGCCGCCCCCGAGGACGTGCTGGTCTGCTCCACCGGGCTCATCGGCTACGAGCTGCCGATGGACGCCGTCGCCGCCGGCATCCCGGCCGTGGCCGCCGCCCGGGGCGGCGAGCCCGCCCACGGCATCGCCGCGGCCGAGGCGATCATGACCACCGACACGCGCCGCAAGGAGACCGTGGTCCGCGGCGACGGGTTCGTCGTCGGCGGCCTCGCCAAGGGCGCCGCCATGCTGGCCCCGAACATGGCGACGATGCTGGCCGTGCTCACCACCGACGCCGCGGTCGACCCGGGGACCTTGCGGTCGGTCCTGCAGGCCGGCGTCGCCGACAGCTTCAACGCCATGAGCGTCGACGGCTGCACCTCGACCAACGACACGGTGCTGATCCTGGCCGGGGGGCGGGCCGGAGTCCCCGACCCCGACGCCTTCGCGGCGGCGGTCGCCGACGCCTGCCTCGACCTGGCGACCCAGATGGTCGGCGACGCCGAGGGCCACACGAAGGTCGTGAAGGTGGCCGTCACGGGCGCGTCGTCGGTGGGGGAGGCCCGGCAGGCGGCCCGGAAGGTGGCCGAGAGCCAGCTCGTGAAGTGCTCGTGGTTCGGCGAGGACCCCTACTGGGGCCGCATCGCCAGCGACCTCGGCACGGCGGGCGTGGCCCTCGATCCCGGGGCGCTCACGATCGCGTACGGGGGCACGGTCGTGAGCCGCGGGTGCGTCGGGGTCGACCACGACGCCGCGGCCGTCGCCACCCACATGGCGGGCGAGTACCTCGAGGTCACCTGCGACCTCGGAGTCGGCGACGGGTCCGCGCGGGTGCTCACCAACGACCTCACCTACGGGTACATCGACGAGAACAAGGGCACCTCGTGAGCGGCTCGCCCACCGCGGCCACGCCGCCCGCGCCGACCCCCGCCGCCGGGCTGCTCGCGGCCGGAGCCGAGCGGGCCGAGGTGCTGCTCGAGGCGCTGCCGTACATCCAGCGCTTCCGGGGGGCGGTCGTCGTCGTCAAGTACGGCGGCAACGCCATGATCGACCCGGCGCTCGGCAGGGCCGTCGCCGACGACGTGGTGCTGCTGCGGGCCGTGGGCCTCAAGCCGGTCGTCGTGCACGGCGGCGGACCGCAGATCAGCGCCCTGATGGCCCGGCTGGGCATGGAGCCCGAGTTCCGCGACGGCCTGCGCGTCACCGACGCCGAGACCGTCGACGTCGCCCGCATGGTGCTCGTCGGCAAGGTCAACCGCGACATCGTGTCGGCGATCAACGTGCACGGGCCGCTGGCGGTGGGCCTGTCGGGCGAGGACGCCGGCCTCATCCTCGCGGGCGCCCGCACGCCCGAGCTGGGCTACGTCGGCGACGTCCGCTCGGTCAACGCCAGCATCCTCGACCGCCTCCTCGCCGAGGACCTCATCCCCGTCGTGTCGACCATCGGGTCCGATCCGACCGGCCAGGCGTACAACATCAACGCCGACACGGTCGCCGGCGCCCTGGCCGAGGCGCTGGGCGCCGAGAAGGCGCTGTTCCTCACCGACGTGCCCGGGCTGCTGGCCGACGTCGACGTGCCGTCGTCGCTCGTCAGCCACGTGAGCGCCGGGGAGGTGCAGACGATGGTCGACGACGGCCGCCTCACCGGCGGCATGATCCCGAAGGTGGCGGCCGCCCTGCACGCCGTGCAGAACGGCGTGGCGTCCGCCCACCTGCTCGACGGGCGCGTCCCGCACGTGCTGCTGCTCGAGCTGTTCAGCGACGCCGGTGTCGGCACGATGATCACCCCGTCGGCCGACCCGTCGAACCCCGAGGACGGCGCATGACCACCTCCACCGCCGCGGCCGGCCCGCTGATGGCGACCTACCCGCCGGCTCCCGTCACGTTCGTGCGGGGCGAGGGCTCGTACCTGTGGGACGACGCCGGTCGCCGCTACCTCGACCTGCTGTCGGGGCTCGCCGTCACGTCGCTGGGCCACGCCCACCCGGCGGTGGCCGACGCCCTGGCCGAGCAGGCCCGCACGCTGCTGCACGTGTCCAACCTGTTCGGCACGGTGGTGGGGCCCGAGGTGGCGGTCACGCTCGACCGGCTGATCGGCGACGGCACGCCGGTCGGCGGCAAGGTCTTCTTCTGCAACTCGGGGGCCGAGGCCAACGAGTGCGCCATCAAGCTCGCCCGTCGCTTCGGCGGGGCCCGCCTGGACAGGCGCCCGGGGTCCGAGCGGCCCGGCGCCGGAGGCGCCACGAGCGGAGCGCACGTGAGGGGCCGCCACGTCGTCGTGTCGGCGTTCGGCAGCTTCCACGGCCGCACGCTCGCCACCCTGCACGCCACCGGCCAGCCGGCGAAGCACGAGCCGTTCCAGCCCCTCCCCGAGGGGTTCCGGCACGTGGCCTGGCACGACCTCGACGACCTCGAGCGGGCGCTCGACCCGTCGGTGGCCGCGGTCCTGCTCGAGCCCGTGCAGGGCGAGGGCGGGGTCAACCCGGCCGACACCGCCTACTTCCAGGGCGTGCGCCGGCTGTGCGACGAGCGGGGCGTCCTGTTCATGGTCGACGAGGTGCAGACCGGGCTCGGGCGCACCGGCCGCTGGTTCGGCTTCCAGCACCACGACGTCGTCCCCGACGTCGTGACGATGGCCAAGGCCCTCGGCAACGGCGTGCCGATCGGGGCGTGCTGGGCCCGGCCCGGCGTGGCCGACGTGTTCGAGCCCGGCGACCACGCCACGACCTACGGCGGCCAGCCGCTCGCCACCGCGGCCGCCCGTGCGGTCCTGGCGACCATGGAGGCCGGCGACGTGCCGGCCCGGGCCGCGGCGGCGGGCGCCCGGTTGACGGCCGCGCTCGAGGCCCTGCCCGGCGTCGCCGGCGTGCGCGGCCCGGGCCTGCTGCTCGGCGTCGAGCTCGACGGTCTCGACGCCCGGGCCGTGAACGCCGACCTGCTGGCGTCGGGCGTCGTCGCCAACGCCGTGACCCCCACCGCCCTCCGCCTCGCCCCGTCGCTGCTTCTCACCGACGACCAGATCGACGATGCGGTCGCCGCCATCGCCGAGGTCCTGTCCGCCCACCGCGCCGAGGGCACGACCTCGTGACCGTGCGCCGCTTCCTCGAGGTCGACGACCTGACCCCGGCCGAGCTCGACGAGGTGCTGCGGCGGGCCGCGACGCCGCCGTCCGGGCGCCCGCTCGTCGGGCGCACGGTCGGCCTGTACTTCGAGAAGCCGTCGCTGCGCACCCGGCACTCGTGCGAGGTGGCCGTCGTGCAGCTCGGTGGGCACCCCGTGACGTTCCGCCGCGACGAGGTCGGCAGCGGCGAGCGCGAGCCCGTCGCCGACATCGCCCGGGTGTTGTCGGGCTACCACGCCGCCCTCGGCGGGCGGGTGTTCGACCACCGCCTGCTCGAGGCGCTGGCGGCGGCGGCGACGATCCCCGTCGTCAACCTCCTGTCCGACGCCGGCCACCCCTGCCAGGCCCTCGCCGACCTGCTGACCATGCGCCAGCGCCTGGGCGACCTCGCGGGCGCCACGGTCGCCTGGGTCGGCGACTACAACAACGTGGCCCGGTCGCTGGCGATCGGGGCCACCATGAGCGGCATGAAGGTGCAGCTCGCCTGCCCGCCGGGGTACGGGCCGTCCGACGCCGACCTCGACCGCCTGCGGGGGTTGGGCGGCGAGCCGCTGGTCACGGCGCGACCCGACGAGGGGGTCGCGGGCGCGGTGGCCGTGCACACCGACGTGTGGGCGTCGATGGGGCAGGAGGACGAGGCCGAGGCGCGCACCCGCGCCTTCGAGGGCTTCCAGGTCGACGACCGGGTCATGGCGGCCGCCGACCCGGCCGCCGTGTTCATGCACTGCCTGCCGGCGCACCGGGGCGAGGAGGTGGCGGCCAGCGTCGTCGACGGCGACCGCAGCGTCGTCTTCGCCCAGGCCCACAACCGGCTGCACAGCGTCCGCGGCCTGCTGTCGTGGCTGATCGAGGAGGCCGACCGATGACCGACCAGGCCACCGACGCCGCCGACGCCGCCGCCGGCGCGGGGTCGCCTGCGGTCCGGGCGCTGGCCAAGCCGCAGCGCCAGCACCGCATCGTGCGCCTGCTCGCCGAGCACGCCGTCACCAGCCAGGGCCAGCTCGTCGACCTGCTGACGGCCGACGGCATCACCGCCACGCAGGCCACCGTGTCGCGCGACCTGGAAGACCTGGGCGCCATCAAGGTACGGGTGGGTGGCGGCGAGACCGTCTACGCCATCCCCGAGCTCCCGAGCGAGCAGCGCGCCCCCGAGGACCACCTGCGCCGCGTGTTCAGCGACTGGGTGGTCGAGGTGGCGCGGTCGGCGAACCTCGTCGTCCTGCGCACGCCGCCGGGGTCGGCCCACGTGGTCGGCTCGGCGCTCGACCGCTCGGGCCTGCCGGGCGTGGTCGGCACGGTGGCCGGCGACGACACGATCATCGTGGTCGTCGCCGAGGACGTGGACGGGGCCGCGATGGCGGCCCGCCTGTCCGAGATGGCCGGCCTCTAGGCCGGCACGGGCCCGGCCGCCGGCCGTGCGCCCCACAGGATCTCCGGCCCACCCCCGGGCCGCCGAGCGAAGAAGGAAGCAAACGATGCCGAAGCGAGTGGTCCTGGCCTACAGCGGTGGCCTCGACACCTCTGTGGCCGTCCGGTGGATGATCGACAACATGGGCGTCGAGGTCATCGCCCTCGCCGTCGACGTCGGTCAGTCGAGCGACGACTGGGACGTCGTCCGCCAGCGCGCCCTCGGCGCCGGCGCGGTCGAGGCCCGGGTCGTCGACGCCCGCGACGAGTTCGCACGCGACTACTGCGTGCCCGTGCTCAAGGCCAACGCGCTCTACGAGGGCCGCTACCCGCTCGTGTCCGCCCTGTCGCGGCCCGTCATCGTGAAGCACCTGGTGGCCGCCGCCCGCGAGCACGGGGCCGACGCCGTCGCCCACGGGTGCACCGGCAAGGGCAACGACCAGGTGCGGTTCGAGGTGTCGACGCGGGCCCTCGCCCCCGACCTCGAGGTGCTGGCGCCGGTGCGGTCGTGGGGCATGACCCGCGAGCAGTCGATCCTCTACGCCTACGACCACGACATCCCGATCGTGGCGACGAAGGAGAAGCTGTACTCGATCGACGACAACCTGTGGGGCCGCGCCATCGAGTGCGGCGAGATGGAGGACCCCTGGGCGGTGCCGCCGCCCGGCGTCTGGCTCATGACCAAGCCCACCGAGACCGAGCCCAGCGACCTGGTCATCGGCTTCGAGCAGGGCGTGCCGGTCGCGGTCGACGGGGCGCAGCTCGGGCCGACCGAGGTCATCGCCACCCTCAACGAGCGGGTCGGGGCCTACGGCTGGGGCCGCATCGACATGGTCGAGAACCGGCGCGTCGGCATCAAGAGCCGCGAGACCTACGAGTGCCCCGCCAGCCTGGCGCTGATGATGGCGCACGCCGACCTCGAATCGATCTGCCTCGAGCGCGACCTGCAGCGCGAGAAGAGCCGGCTCGAGCCCCGGTACGCGGAGCTCGTCTACGACGGGCTGTGGTTCAGCCCGCTCAAGCAGGCGCTCGACGCCTTCGTCGACCAGAGCCAGAGCCACGTGACCGGCGAGGTGCGGCTGCACCTGTCGCCGGGCTCGTGCCAGGTCACCGGCCGGCGCAGCCCCGAGAGCCTCTACGACTACGGGTTGGCGACCTACGACGCGGCCGACAGCTTCCGGCACCAGGACAGCGAGGGCTTCGTGCGCCTCTGGGGCCTCGGCATCGAGACGTGGGCGTCGATCCAGGGCACGACGCCGTCGTGAGCGGCAGGCGGCATCGCGCATGAGCACGCTCTGGCACGGCCGGTTCGAGGGGGGTCCGGCCGACGACCTGCTCGCGTTCACCGTCAGCCTCGACTACGACCGGCGCCTGGCGGCCGACGACCTCACGGGCAGCCGCGCCCACGTGCGGGGGCTCGCCCGCGGCGGCATCCTCGCCGCGGACGAGGTGGACGTCGTGCTGGCGGCGCTCGATCGCGTCGAGGACGAGCTGCGCTCGGGCACGTTCGCCTTCGAGCCCACCGACGAGGACATCCACACGGCCATCGAGCGGAGGGTCACCGCCCTGGCCGGTCCCGCGGGGGCCAAGCTCCACACCGGCCGCAGTCGCAACGACCAGGTCGCCACCGACCTGCGCCTGTGGACGAAGCGCGAGCTGGGCGGGGTCGCCCGCCGCGTGCTCGGCCTCCAGCGCGTGCTGCTCGACCGGGCCCGCGACGCCGGCGGCACCTACCTGCCCGGCTACACCCACCTGCAGCGCGCCCAGCCGGTGCTGCTGGCCCACCACCTGCTGGCCCACGGCTGGGCGCTGGCACGCGACGTCGACCGGCTCCTCGACTGCCGGCGGCGGCTCGACGTCTCGCCCCTCGGCGCCGGGGCGCTGGCCGGGTCGTCGCTGCCGCTCGACCCCGACGCCACCGCGGCCGACCTGGGCTTCGCCGGGCGGTTCGAGAACAGCCTCGACGCGGTCAGCGACCGCGACTTCGTGGCCGAGGCGCTGTTCGCCCTGAGCCTCCTCGCCGTGCACCTGTCGCGCATGGGCGAGGAGGTCGTGCTGTGGTCGACCGACGAGTTCGGGTTCGCCCGCCTCGACGACGCCTACGCGACGGGCTCCTCGATGCTGCCGCAGAAGAAGAACCCCGACATCGCCGAGCTGGCGCGGGGCAAGGCCGGGCGCGTGATCGGCGACCTCACGGGGGTGCTGGCGACGCTGAAGGGCCTCCCGCTCAGCTACAACCGCGACCTGCAGGAGGACAAGGAGCCGCTGTTCGACGCGGTCGACCAGATGGCGCTGGCGCTGTCGGCCCTGAGCGGGCTGTACGGCACCCTGGTGTTCCGCACCGACCGGATGCAGGCCGCGGCCGACTCGCCCTACGCCGCGGCCACCGACCTGGCGGAGCTGCTGGTCGAGCGGGGCACGCCGTTCCGCGACGCCCACGCCCTGGTCGGCGCCCTGGTGCGCGACAGCCTCGAGCGCCACGTGCCCCTGGCCGAGCTCGTCGCCGCCCACCCCGACCTGGGCGACGACGGGGCGGCGCTGCTGGCCGCGGGCGTGCCCGTGGGGCGCCGGCGCACCCCCGGCGGGGCCGGGCCCGAGCCGGTGGCCCAGCAGCTCGAGCGGTTCGGCCACCGGCTCGAGGCCGACGGGCAGCGCGTCGGGTGAGCGCACGGTCCGGCGCCGGCCCGTCGCCGCGCGGGCCGGACGTCGGATAGACACGACCCCATGGCCACCCCGTTCCGCCACGAGATCCGCGTGCGCTACGCCGAAGTCGACATGCAGGGGCACGTCTTCAACGCCCACTACCTGACGTACGCCGACGACGCCTGCAGCGCGTGGCTGCGCGACCGGCTCGGCGACTACCAGGCGGCGGGGTTCGACCTCGTCGTCAAGACCGCCACGCTGACGTGGCACGGCGGGGCCGGCTTCGACGAGGTGCTGGCCGTCGACGTGACGCCGGCCCGGTGGGGCAGGACGAGCTTCGACGTGTCGTTCGAGGGCTCGGTGGGGGAGCGACCGGTGTTCTCGGCGACGCTCACCTACGTGTCCGTCGAGCCGGGCACGGTCACGCCCGCGCCGCCGCCCCCCGCGGTCCGGGCCGCGCTGGCGTGACCGGAACCGCGGAGGGCGCGCCCGGCCGCGACCTGATGGCGCCGCTCGCCCGCGACGCCTACCGGCGCGACCCCCGCGACCTCGCGCCCGACCTGCTGGGCAAGGTGCTGGTGCACGACGACCCCGATGTCGGGCCGCGCACGGGGCGCATCGTCGAGGTGGAGGCCTACTGCGGTGCCGCCGACCCCGGCAGCCACGCCTTCCGGGGCATGACCCCGCGCAACCGCACGATGTTCGGTCCGCCCGGCGGCCTGTACGTCTACTTCACCTACGGCATGCACTGGTGCGCCAACGTCGTGTGCGGTGACGAGGGGGAGGGCGTGGCGGTCCTGCTCCGGGCCCTCGCACCGCTGGACGGGGTCGAGGCGATGCGCGCCGCCCGTCCGGCGGCTCGCCGGCGCCGCGACCTCTGCAACGGGCCGGCGAAGCTGTGCCAGGCGTTCGGGCTCGACGGGTCGTTCGACGGTGCCGACCTGGTCACCGCCGACCGGGGCGTGTGGGTGGGCGACGACGGCACCGCCCCGCCGGCGCACCCGTTCCGGACGACCCGGATCGGGCTGTCCGCGGGGGCCGAGCACCCGTGGCGCTGGTGCGTGCCCGGCGATCCGCACGTGTCGGGGCCGGTGGCGCTGCGGGGCGCGCGCTGATCCCGCCAGGCCGTCCCCGGCCGGCCCTCGTCGTGCGGCGGTAGGTTCGCCGCCGTGGAACTCGTCCTCGTCGACCACCCCGAGCCGCACGTGGCGGTCCTCACCCTCAACCGGCCCGAGCGTCTCAACGCCCTGTCGATCGACCTGGCCGTCGCGCTCGACGAGGCCCTCGCCGGGGTCGGCGCCGAGAACGACACGTGGGTCGTGGTGCTCACCGGCGCCGGGCGGGCCTTCTGCTCCGGCCTCGACCTGAAGGACTTCGGCGTGCTGCCCGGCATCGACGGGCTGACCGTGGGGCGCATCGCCCAGCGGTCGATGCGGGCCTACAGCCGCATCGTCCTGTCGATGCGGCGCATCCCGCAACCGGTGATCGCTGCCGTGAACGGCCCGGCGTACGGCGGCGGCATGTGCCTCACCCTCGCCGCGGACCTGCGGCTGGCGGCCCGCTCGGCCGTGTTCAACGCCACCGGCATCGTCAACGGCCTCACGAGCACCGAGATGGCGGCGGGGTGGCTGCTGCCGCGGCTCATCGGCGCCTCCCGGGCGAACGACCTCCTGCTCACGGGCCGCGAGGTCGGTGCCGCCGAGGCCGCCGGGATCGGTCTGGTGTCGCGCGTCGTCGACGACGGCGCCGCCCTCGCCGAGGCACTCGAGGCCGCCCGCGGCATGTGCCGCTTCAGCCCGTACGGGCTGGCGATGACGAAGAGCGCGCTGTGGGCGAACCTCGAGGTCGGCAGCCTCGAGACGGCGATCGAGCTCGAGGACCGCAACCAGCTCATGCTCGGCTTCACCGAGAACCTGCAGGAGGCGATCCGGGCGTTCGACGCCGGGCGCCCGCCGGTGTACACCGACGAGCCCCGCCGCGACCTGTTCGACCGCCCGTGAGGCCGGCGCTGCGCCTCCTGGCCGCCGGAGACGCCGCGCTGGCGCCGTCCGAGCGCCTCGACGACGCCCGCCGGCACATCGCTGCCGCGGTCCCCGGCGAGCAGGCCCACGAGGACAACCGGGCCCGGATGCTCGCGTTCCTCGCGACGCACCCCGACGCCCTCGACCGCTCGTGCGCCGACGGGCACCTGACCGGCTCGGCCATGGTCGTCGACCCGTCCACCCGGCGCTTCCTGCTGATGCTGCACGCGAAGATCGGGCGCTGGTTCCAACCCGGTGGGCACGCCGACGGTGACGCCACGCTGCCGGGGGTGGCGCGACGCGAGGCGAGCGAGGAGACCGGCCTGCGCGGGCTGCGGGTGGCCGTGCCGGCCATCGACCTCGACATCCACGAGGTCGGTCCGCCACACGGGCCGCACCTGCACCTCGACGTGCGCTACCTCGTCCTCTCCCCGCCCGGAGCGGTGCCGGCGGGCAACCACGAGTCCCTGGACCTGCGGTGGGCGACCGAGGCGGAGCTGCCGTCGTTCGACGTCGACGCCGGTCTGCTCCGGCTGGGCCGGTCAGCGCTGGCGGCGCTGGACGGGCTGGAGCGGTCGCGGGCGTGAGGGCACCCGAGGGGTGGCCGGGTGGGCCCGGTCACGGCGTGCGTCCGCCGGGCGCCCGGGCCCCACGTGCGGACGCGGCTCCCCTCCCCGGGACGAGGCGGGGCGCATCCGCGGCCGTCAGGCGTCGGTGGGGGTGACGCAGGAGGGCATGCGGTTGGCCTTGGCGAACTCGTCGATCCAGCCGGTGATCTGCTGGCCCTCGCCCGGCTTCTCGGACACGAGCAGGCGGGCGTCGGGATCGGTGCGCAGCGCCGCCGCGAACTCCTCGCGGTCGCCCAGGTAGGTGCGCCAGTCGGCGAGCCACTCGGTCGCCCGCCGGCGCTGGTCGCCCGCCGGCGCCAGGTCGACCATGCCGTCGAGGTCGTCGAGCATGCCGGCGAAGATGTCGTCGGCCTGCGCCAGCACCGCGGCCCGGGCCGCAGCGTCGGGTGACTCGCTCGCCACCGGGAGCTCGTCGACCGCGTCGAGCGCCTCGGCGCAGCGCTGCTCGCCGGCCTCGGCGAACGCGGGGTCGTCCAGCCGGTCGATGGGGGGTTGCCGGCCGGGGCCGAACGCCAGGTAGACGACGTAGCCCCACATCGACACGAGGGCGATGACGATCACCGTCAGCACGACGCGCGTCGGGCCCCACCGGCGGCGCGGCGGCCCGCCGTCGGTCGCCGGGGCGTCGTCCGTGCCGGAGGGCGGGCTCGGGGCGTCGGTCATCACCGCACCAGGCTCCCCGGCCGGGGAGGACGGCGTCCAGTCCGGCGCGCCGGCTGCCGGCCGCGGCCGTCGGCAACGAGGTTGGACCCCCGCCCCGCCCGGGGGGACGATGTGCCGGTGACCGCAGACGTCCCCCTGCTCGACGACCTCGAGGCCCGCGGCCTCGTCCACGACACGACCGACCGGCGCGCGCTGGCCGAGCGGCTGGCGGCGGGGCCGGTCTCGCTCTACTACGGCTGCGATCCGACGGCCGACAGCCTGCACGTCGGCAACCTGATCGGGCTGCTGGTGCTGCGGCGGTTCCAGGACGCCGGCCACCGCCCGGTGGCGCTGGCCGGGGGCGCCACCGGCATGGTGGGCGACCCCAGCGGGCGCTCCGAGGAGCGCAACCTGCTCGACGACGAGACCCTCGGCCGCAACGTGGCCGCGATCAAGGCGCAGATGGCGCGGGTGCTCGACTTCGACGACGGTCGGGCCGAGCTCGTCGACAACCGCGACTGGACGGTCGGGGTCGGGCTGCTCGACTTCCTGCGCGACGTGGGCAAGCACGTGACGGTCAACCAGATGCTCGCCCGCGAGTCCGTCAAGGCGCGGCTCGCCGGCGACCAGGGCATCAGCTACACCGAGTTCAGCTACATGCTCCTGCAGGCCCACGACTACCTGCGCCTGCACCTCGACCGGGGCGTCGACCTGCAGATCGGCGGGTCCGACCAGTGGGGGAACATCCTGTCGGGGGTCGACCTCGTGCGCCGGGTCACCGGCGACGCGGTGCACGGGGTCTCGTGGCCCCTCCTGCTCGCGCCCGACGGCTCGAAGCTCGGCAAGACGACGGGGGCGCGCATCTGGCTGGACCCGGCGAGGACGAGCCCCTACCAGTTCTTCCAGCACTGGATGCAGACCGACGACCGGCAGGTCGGCGAGCTCCTCGCCAAGTTCACCCTGCTGCCGCTGCCCGAGGTCGACGCCGTCGTCGCCGCGCACGCCGCGCACCCCGAGCGCCGCGTCGGCCAGCGCCGCCTGGCCGACGAGGTGACCAGCCTGGTGCACGGCCCCGAGGCGGCGTCGGCGGCTGCGCAGGCGACCGCGATCCTGTTCGGGGGCAACCCGCTCGAGGCGTCCGCCGACGCGCTGGCGGCGGTGGCCGACGAGGTGCCGGTCGCGTCCCTGCCGTCCGCCGACGAGCTCGCGGGCGGCGTGGACGTCGTCGACGCGCTCGTCGCCACCGGGCTGGCGACGTCGAAGGGCGACGCCCGGCGGGCGCTCGCCCAGGGGGCGGTGTCGGTCAACGGCCGCAAGGTCGACGGCGAGGCCACCCTCGGCCCGGACGCCGTCGTGCACGACCGGTACGTGCTCCTCCGCAAGGGGAAGCGCCACTATGCGATGTTGGTCCACGACGGCGGGTGATCCCGGCGGGGGCGAGGCGCCCTCGGCACCTACGTGACTTTCGGCACGGGGTGCGATCCGTCGCCCGCCGCCCTAGACTGGCCGCTGCCGCCGACCGGCCGGCGAATGTGCTGGTCAGACACCGTGGTCCAAGAAATCTTCCGGAAACGCGGGTCTCAGGTTGACGGCCCAGAGGCCACCAGTTAGGTTGTCTCTCCGCCCCGCACGGCCAATACGAGCCGCAAACGGGGCCGGAAATCGGCACCAACGCCCCGTCGGGGCACGTGCCGAGAGCGCAAGTCGCTCCTTGAAAACAGAAGACAGGACGAGAGAGCGAGTGCGGGCGACCGCCTCGGGGCTTCGGCTCCGGCGTGGTCGTTTGATACGAAACGCACCGTCAATATCCGGATGGTGTTCGCACCATCCGATGGTGCCAGTGCCTCGCAGTCGAGAGATTCCGCTCGACGCGAGGCGTCTCTATCGAAGGGTGTCGCTGCTTGCAGTGCCACCTGGGATTTCGACGGAGAGTTTGATCCTGGCTCAGGACGAACGCTGGCGGCGTGCTTAACACATGCAAGTCGAACGAGGTCCAACCAGTGGCAACACTGGAGAAGACCTAGTGGCGAACGGGTGAGTAACACGTGAGGAACCTGCCCCGAAGACCGGGATAACTCTTCGAAAGGAGAGCTAATACCGGATGCCCTCTACTGATCGCATGGTCGGTCGAGGAAAGGATTCTGCTTCGGGAGGGCCTCGCGGCCTATCAGCTTGTTGGTGAGGTAACGGCTCACCAAGGCGACGACGGGTAGCTGGTCTGAGAGGACGATCAGCCACACTGGGACTGAGAC
>Ga0111538_10005690_pt1 | contig 17002 bp, 18 predicted proteins | sample SoiMethybrSBSTD1_FD_79669 | JGI IMG/M metagenome (GOLD analysis project Ga0111538, IMG submission 79669) | Bulk soil microbial communities from a Populus tree surrounding site in Tennessee, USA - Soil MetaG P. TD hybrid SBSTD1 (version 2)... | ecosystem: Environmental > Terrestrial > Soil >...
GTCGTCCCCGCGTTGAGCCAGACGAGCTGGTGAAACGCCCAGCCCTGACTGTCGATGAGCCACGAGCCCAGGACGTCCGATCCCGAGATGGCGAAGTTGCGCGCGCTCATCATCAGCGCGAAGCCCAGGCTCTCGCAGCCGGGCGGGGTGGAGCGCACGGCCAGGTCCATGAGGGCCAGCTCGGAGGCGATCACCGCGAAACCGCCCACGGCGTGAATGAACGGGGCCGAACCGCGGCCGTAGAACAGATAGAGCAGCGTCACGAGCGCGTTCGTCGCGATGGCGCCGGTGAGGAGCTGGCGGAGCGTGAACGTGCGACAGACCACGCCGTAGATCGCGGCGCCGATCAAACCGGCGCCGCCCTCGATCGTCTCCATCAGCCCGACGAGCGCCGGGCTGAATTTGAGCGTGTCGGTCTGCCAGTAGAGCAGGGGTGTGGTGAACCCCGGCGCGATGTAGACGAGCGCCAGGAAGCCGCCGGCGGCCCACAGGGTCCGCGACCGAACGAGCAGGCGCAGCTCGTGGCCCGCGGCGTCCAGCACGGCGCGGTTGCGGACCGCAGTCGGTGGCTCGACCAGCGCGAAGAAGGTCGTCACGGCAAGGATCACGAGCATCGCGGTGGCGACGCCGACCGTCCAGCCGAAGGCCATGCCGGCCAGGTACCCGCCGAGCAGCCCGTTGCCCAGGGACACGGCGCTCTGCAGCAGCTGGCGCACCGAGGTGATGCGACCGGAGATGCCGTAGCGCTGTCCGGCTTCGACCATGAGGCCGCCCATCACGGTGCTGGCCACGACGAGGAAGATGTTGATCCCCAGCGCGACGAGCAGCAGCGGCGCGTGCGCGCGGGGCACGATGCCCAGCAGGAACCAGCCGACCGCGGCGAGGCCGGCGGCGAGCATCATGTAGTGACGTCGCCGGGTGCCGAAGAGCGGAAACGCATCGGACAGGATGCCGGCGATCGGCTTGACGTTCCAGGGAAACGACACGATCAGCAGGAACGCGGCCAGCGTCTGCGCGTTGAAGTGCAGCTCGTTCTTCAGGAGGAATTGCAGCGGGAGCCGCCCGATGACTGCGGGCTGGGCGAGGGTGGTGACGAACGCTCCCAGCCCCACCATGATGTAGTATTGCCGGATCGTCAGGCCCGTAGCCATCGTCTCTCCCCGGGCGCCGCGGGCGCGACGCACCTCTCCATCATTGCCCAGTCGGCCATCCATTCGTTTGTTTCCGTTCGGGGGTGCACTCGCTAGCCGTATGGCGAAATCCGCGCTGCGGCTCGTCGGGATCCAGATCGCGGTCATCTCGTTTGCCGTGCTGTTCCAGGAGCTGTTGCTCATCCGCTGGATGGGCCAGCAGGTCCGGGCGCTCGCCTACTTTCCCAATCTGATCCTCATCGCCTCGTTCCTGGGGCTGGGCGTCGGCTGCATCGCCCCGAGCCACCGGGCCATCCGCCATCTGTGGGGCCCGAGCCTGCTCGCGCTGGTCGGCGCGGCGCTGCTGCTGAGCCGCACGGTCATCACGCAGGAGTCGGCGTCGGAGCACCTGTGGCTGCTGTACTACGATCTGCCGCCGACCGCGCCGGTGATCCACGGGCTTCGGCTGCCCCTGCTGGCGGTGTTCGTGCTGACGGCGCTGTCGTTCGTGCCGCTCGGCCGCGCGCTCGCCGAGCGCCTTCAGGTCTTCCGCCAGGCCGGCCACACCCTGGCCGGCTACCTGTGGGACATCGGCGGCTCCGCGGTGGGCGCGGCGGCCTTTGCCGCGATCTCCTTCCTCGGCACCCGGCCGCCGGTATGGTTCCTGGTCCTGGCGGCCGGCGGGCTGGTCGTGCACTGGCGCCAGTCGCGGAAGCTCGCGGCCGCCGGCGCGGTGGCGGCCCTCCTGCTGACCGCGTTCCACGATCGCGCCGACGTCTACAGCCCGTACTACGCGCTGACCGCGGACCAACGGCCGGATTCGCCCGCCGTCGCGGTGCTGGCCAACGGATCGCTGCACCAGTACGCCATGCCGATGGGGCGAGGGGCGACGACGGGCACGAGCTTCACGACGCTGGCTCGTGACGGCTATCACGTGCCGTACCGCATGCTGACGCAGACGCCGAAGCGGGTGCTGGTGATTGGCGCGGGCACCGGCAACGACGTCGCCGTGGCGCTGGACGAAGGCGCCGAGCGCGTCGACGCGGTGGAGATCGATCCGCAGATCCTCGCCCTGGGCGCCCGGGTGCATCCCGATCGGCCGTATGCCTCGCCGCGCGTGCGGCGGATCGTGGGCGACGCGCGCTCGTATCTGCAGAGCACCGACGCGACCTACGACCTCATCGTTTTCGGCACGCTGGACTCGATGACCCGGCTGTCCGCGCTCTCCAGCATCCGGCTCGACAACTTCGTCTACACGGTGGAGTCGCTGCAGGCCGCGCGGCAACGGCTGGCGCCCGGCGGAGGCCTGGCGCTCTATTTCATGGTGGGCCAGCCGTACCTGCTCGAGCGACTGGGCGCCATGGTGAGCGAGGCCTTCGACGAGGCGCCCATCGCCGTCGTCGAGCAGCGCAACGTGTTCAACACCATCCTCATGGCCGGACCCGCCTTCGCCCATCACGACGGCGCCCGGCGCCAGGCCATGGCCCGGACCATCCGCGACGAGGCGAGCCAGCGTATCGAGCCGTCGCGGGACGACTGGCCCTTCTTCTATCTCGAGCAGCGCGGGATCAGTGGCTTCTATCTCAGCCTGATGTTCGGGATCGCGCTGATCGCCGCGGCGGCGCTGCTGGGCGTCTCGCGCGCCTTCCGGGCGAGCGCGCGGAGCTGGACGACAATCGACTGGGAGATGCTGCTGTTCGGCATGGCGTTCTTGCTGCTGGAGACGCGCGCGGTCACCGCGCTGAACGTGCTGTGGGGGGCGACCTGGTTCACCAATGCGGTCGTGCTGGAGTCGATCTTCGTCGTGATCTTCTTCGGCACCCTGCTCAGCGCGCGCGTCCCGCTGCCCTTCAGCGCCTGCGTCGTCGCGCTCCTGGCCTCGCTGGCGGTGCTCTACGCGATGCCGCTCGGCGCCTGGCTGGGACCGGGGCTCGGCCTGAAGGCGATCGCCTCGCTCCTGGTGGCGGGCCTGCTCGATCTTCTTCGCGTCGATGTGCTTTGCGCAGCGCTTCGCGGCGCGCGAGGACGCGGCGGCGGCCTTCGGCTGGAATCTGCTGGGGGCCGTCCTCGGTGGCCTGGCCGAGTTCCTCTCGATGGTCATCGGGCTGCGCCACCTGGTGGGCGTGGCCGCGCTGCTGTATCTGGCCGCCGCCTGGCTCGTCGTGCGCCGCCGGGCCACCGTCGTCGGCTTCGAGGCGCCCAGACCAAGCCTCGGCTAGCGCGCGGTCGCCTCGCGAATCGCCCGCCAGATGCGCTCGGGAGTCATCGGCATGTCGAGATGCCGGACGCCGAGCGGGGCCAGCGCGTCGTTGACCGCGTTGACCAGCGCCGGCAGCGCGCCGACGGTGCCGGCCTCGCCGACCCCCTTGGCCCCGAGCGGATTGACCTGGGTCACCACCTCGTGGGAGTCCACCTCGAAGAACGGCACGTCGTCGGCCCGCGGCATCGCGTAGTCCATGAACGAGCCGGCCAGGAGCTGGGCGGTCGTGTCGTCGTACACGAGATTCTCGAACAGCGCCTGGCCCAGACCCTGGACCACCCCGCCATGGATCTGGCCTTTCACGAGCAGCGGATTGACCATCCGGCCGACGTCGTCGACGACGGTGTGGCGGACGATCCGCAGCACGCCGGTGTCCTCGTCGATCTCGACCTCGCAGATCTGGCAGCCGTTGGGAAACGTCACCGCGGGCGGTGTGAACGCCGCCGTCTCGGTGAAGCCGGACTCCAGGCCCGGAGGCTGCTTGGGCTGGTAGGCAGCGCGGGCCACCTCGGCGAAGGCCACGCCCCGATCGGTGCCGGTCACGAGGAAGCGGCCGTCGCGGAACACGATGTCCTCGGGGGCGGCTTCCAGCGCCCGGGCCGCGATGCGGCGGCCGCGCTCGACGATCTTCTCCGTGGCGCGCAGCATCGCCGAGCCGCCCACGGTGAGCGCGCCCGAGCCGCCGTTGCCGCGGCCGGCGCCCAGCGCGTCGCTGTCACCCCACAGGACCTGCACGCGCTCCGGCGCCACGCCCAGCTGATCGCACACGATCTGCGCGTACGCGGTCTCGTTGCCCTGACCCATCGAGGTCGAGCCGGTGTTGACCGTCACCGAGCCGTCGGGGTTCACGCAGATCTGCGCGGTGTCGGGGTTGACCGAGGTGTACGGGCCGCCGGCAACCTCGATCGCGTTGGCGATGCCGAGGCCGCGGAGCTTGCGGCGCGTGCGCGCCTCGGCACGGCGCTTTTCGAAGCTGGCGTGCTCGGCGACCGACAGCGCCAGGTCCATGCTGCGCGCGAAGTCGCCGCAGTCGTAGGTGAACACCAGCCCCGTCTTGAACGGCATCGCGGAGGGCGGGATGAGATTCCGGCGCCGCAGCTCGATCGGATCGATGCCGAGCTCGTGGGCGGCGACGTCGATCACGCGCTCGATGGCGAACGTCGCCTCGGGCCGGCCGGCGCCTCGATAGGGGCCGGTGGGCGTGGTGTTGGTGAACACGCCGGTGGTCTGATGGTGAATGGCGGGCGTCGTGTACACGCCGGCCACGCCGCCGATGTTGTTGGTGCCGGGCCCCGCGCTGCGCTGGGTGAGATACGCGCCGACGTTGAGGTTGATCGCCACCCGCAACGCCAGGAACTTCCCATCCCGATCGAGGGCCAGCTCCGCGGTGGAGACGTTGTCACGGCCGTGCTCGTCGGTGACGAACCCTTCGCGGCGGTCCGACGTCCACTTCACCGGCCGCCCCAGCCGGTGCGCGGCCCACAGCACCAGGATCATCTCGGGGTACAGCCCGCTGCGCATGCCGAAGCTGCCGCCGACCTCGCCGGTGATCACCCGCATGTGGCTCTGCGGCACCTTGAGCGCAGCGGCGAGCAGTGTGCGCGTGCCGTGCGGTCCCTGAATGCCGGTGTGCAGCGTGTAGCGCCCGCTGCGCCGGTCGAATTCTCCGACGGCCGCGCGCGGCTCGAGCGGGGCGGCAGCCACGCGGGTGACGATGAAATCGACGCGCGTGACGTGGGCGGCGCGCGCGAATGCCTGATCCACCGCGTCACGTTGACCGGCCTGCGCGAGGAACGCGACGTTATCGGGCACCTCGTCCCACACAGTCGACGCCCCTGGACGGAGCGCGTCCATCGCGCCGGCGACCGCGGGCAGCGGCTCGTAGTCCACGGCAACCTTCTCGGCGGCGTCTACCGCGTCCTCGTGCGTCTCGGCGATCACGAGCGCGACGGGATCGCCGACGTGGCGAGCGCGGCCGCGGGCCAGCGCGGGCCGTGGGGTGGGGAAGGCCGGTGAGCCGTCGCGGCGCTTGCGATTGCGATCGGTCGGGAGATTGCCGACCCGATCGGCGGCCAGATCGTCGGCGGTGAAGACCGCGAGCACACCGGGCGCGGCGAGCGCCGCCTGGCCGTCGATCCCGCGAATGCGGGCATGGGCGTGGGGCGAGCGCACCAGGACAGCCCAGGCCTGCTTGGGAAGGTTGACGTCGTCCGAGTAGCGCCCCAGTCCCTGCACGAGCCGCGGATCTTCGACCCGGCGCACCGATTGCCCGACGGCGAATTTCTCGACGACGATCGGATCGCTCACGATGGCCCTCTCAGTGTGCCCGTCACTTCATCTTTCGGGCCTGCCTTGCCTCTACCCTGTCCCAGCATCGCGTGTGGTAGAGCCGGTCCTTGATCTTGACCCAGTCTTCAGGCGACACGACTGTCTTCTCGCACACGACACAGATCGTCCGCGATGCGCCGCTATTGCCACCGTCATCGCCACCGGCGATCCGGCGGAGGCGCGTCACCCGAAACAGCGTCGTCCTCACGCAAGCGGCGCCGACCGCGATCCTGTGGCGGGACTCCACGACCAGGGTCTGACTGGCGCGCGCAAGGTCATCCCCAAGCATCACCCGTCTCCCAACATTTCGGGGTCCCCTGTTCTAGACGCCGGCGGGTACGGCGGGATCGAGGAACTTGCGGCCGGTCGGCGCGTTGGCCTCGAACGGACTCCAGAGCCCCAGCTCCTTGCCGATCTCGCGCACGGCCGGCAGCACTTCCTCGCCGAGCAGCTTGATGCAGGACCGCGTGTCCGCGTGGCTGACGAAGCCGTCGGCGGCCCAGAAGCCCATGATCGACGGACGCGTCTCTTCGAGCAGCTTGCGGATGCGCGGGATGACCGTCTTCGGCGTGCCGGCCAGGATCTGACCGTTCTGCAGCTGGTCTTCGAACGCCGCGCCGCGGGGATTCGAGCGGCGGCCCACCGCGTACTCGACGAAGGCCTGGCGGTACGACGGCGAGAAGTACCCCGAGGGGCTCGACCACACCGGATGCGCCAGGCCGGTGAACTCGCCCTGCATCCACATGAACTGGCGCGCATTGGCCATCGCCTTCTCGTCGGTCTCGGCGATGTGGCAGCGCTGCAGGTAGCCGCGATACTCGGGGCCGCCGGCGTAGCCGCACTCGTTGGCCACCTTGTCGTACTGCTCCCAGATCTTCTTGGTGGCCTCGATCTCGGTGCTGAGCGCGATGTAGGGGTAGCGCTGCTGCGCCGCCCAGATGATCGTTTCCTTGCTGAGCACGCCGGGAATCCACACGCGCGGGTGCGGCTTCTGCAGCGGCACCGCCCATGGGTTCACCACGCGATGCTGGTAGTGCGTGCCCTCCCAGCGGAACGGCCCGGGCTGGGTCCACGTCTTCACGATGAGGTCGTGGGCTTCCTCGAAGCGCTCGCGGTTGTAGGCCGGGTTCACACCGGTGGCCAGCTGCTCCTGCCCGCCGCCGCGCACGAAGCCCGAGACCAGGCGGCCGCACGAGACCATGTCGATCATCGCCAGCTCTTCGGCCAGCCGGACCGGGTTGTCGGCCAGCGGCAGCGGGTTGCCGAGCAGGACGATCTTCACTCGCTTGGTGGTGGCGGCCAGAATCGACGCGAACACGTTGCACTTGGCCTGCATGCAGAACGGCGCGTTGTGGTGCTCGTTCAGCATGATGCCGTCGAAGCCCACCGACTCGGCCAGGCGGTAGTGCTCGAGGTACTCGTTGTAGAGCCGGCTGCCGGCCACCGGATCGAAGTGCTTGTTGGAGAACATCAGCGCGGTGGCGCCGAAGTCGCGGCCCGCCGCTTCGTTGTAGGCTGACATCGGCTGCTCGGTGAAATACATCAAGTGCATTAGAAGTCTCCGATCAGGCGAGCGAGCTGCTCAGGCTGCTCCATCTCCACGAAGTGTCCGGCGTTGTCGACCACCGACAGCCGCGCCTGCGGCAGCGCCTTGGCATAGCGCTCGCCGCACTCGAGCGGCACGATGCGGTCCTCCCGTCCCCACACGACCAGGGTCGGCGTGCTCACGCCACCCAGCAGGTGCGGGAGCGAGGCGTTGTACATGTACGGCTTCCAGGCCACGCGGAACGTCATCTCGCGGTTCAGGTCCCACTGTTCGAGCGTGGGGGTCGGCGGCTCGGCGCCGTAGATCGCGTCGAACTTCTTCTGATCGGCGAAGCCCAGCCGCACGTAATCGATGTAGGACACGAGGGCTTGGTCCGCGATCTCGCCGCGCTCAGGCTTGATGCCCATCGGCCCGACCAGCACGAGCCGGCGGAACGCGCCCGGCGCCATGGTGGCCATCTCGGCGGCGATCCATCCGCCGAACCCGAGCCCCACCACCGTGACGTCAGTGCGGCCACGTGTGGCCGCGTGCTGCGAGAGCAGGGTCTGGTAGACGGCGGCGATGTCGCGCACGTTGCGCAGCCACATCGGACGCTCGGAGCCGTCGTAGCCCGGATGCGCCGGCCGTAGCACGGTGGCGTCGCGGGCCAGCGTGTCGTAGAAGGGCAGGCCGGGCGGCGTGCCCACGTCGTGCTGGAGCACGAGCAGGGGCGCGCCCGAGCCCGCGCGGTTGAGCTGCAAGGTGACGCCGGCAGTCGGGACGGTCTCGGATGTCCAGTTCACGGGGCGCAGTGTACCCCAGGGCGGCGCGACGCGGAACCGGGTACCGAACGAGCGTTCCGCATTCAGAACGCGACGGCGATCAGGAAACGGGTGGCAGGTGCTGGCCCGCGACCGGATTGGCGACGGCGTCTTCGAGCGTGCGCGCCTGCCGCCATTCGCTCGGCGGTCGCACCTCGCCGGTGGTGCCGACCTGGTCGATGTTCCAGTAGATCTCCAAGTTGTTGCCGTCGAGATCGCGGAACTCGACGGCGACCTGACAGCCCGCCCGGCGCCGCCCCTCGAACACGATCGGCACGCCGCGCTCGCGCAGCCATGTGCGGGCGTGGAACACCTCGGCCAGGGTGCCGACCTCGAACGCGAAGTGGTTCAGGCTGCTCGCCTCCAGCGCCCGCGCGCCGCCCACCAGCGCCACCCCGTGATGGTCGGTGCCGTACCGCATGAACACCATGCCGCCGGGCACCATGCTCTCCGGATACCGGTCGCTGACCTGAAGCCCGAGCACCTCGGTGTAGAAGCGCACCGCGGCGTCGAGGTCGGTCACGTTGAGCACCACGTGCCCGAGCTTGCGGAGCTGAAACGGTCTCACGTCGGCCATGTCGTCCCCCTGCGTCAGAGAATCTAACATATTGATATCGCGGCCCGCGGCGGCCGCCGGCTTGCGCGCGGAGGCCGGAGCCGTCACACTTCCGTCGTGCTACGATCCCGGCTCCGGGTACCCCGATGATCCTCACGCCCGTTCGCTACGCCGATGTGGTGGTGCTCACGTTGCAGGGTCGCCTGGATCAGTCGACGGCGGAGGACGTGCGGACAGCGCTGGCGCCGCACCTCGAGCGATGCGCCGAGGGGCAGGACCATCTGGTGCTCGACATGGCCGGCGTCGACTACGTCAGCAGTGCCGGCCTGCGCGTCTTGATGCTCGCCTCCAAGCAGGCCAAGGCCCAGAAAGGCTACCTGGTGCTGGTGAGCGTGCAGCCGCTGGTGCAGGAGATTCTCGAGATCAGCAAGTTCACGCTCATCCTCCGGGCCTTGCCCGCCGTGCGCGATGCCCTGGCCGAGACGTCGCCGGCTGGGCTGGCCGCGTTCGAGCCGCGCTGAGGCCGCGATGCGAGTCAAGTTCTGGGGGACGCGCGGCTCCATCCCGGTCGCGCCGACGACGGCGGACGTCAGACAGAAGCTGGTGGCCGCGCTGACCCAGGCCGCCGGCCGCCAGCTCGACACACCGGCGCGCATCGAGGCGTTCGTGGACGGCGAGCTGGATTGGGCCGTGCGCCACACGTTCGGCGGCAACTCCGCGTGCGTGCAGCTCGATGCCGGCGATCCGTATTACGTGCTGTGCGATCTCGGCAGCGGCGTGCGCGGCCTCGGCAATCACGCCCTGGCCACCCGCCGGGGCGAGCCCGCCGAGTATCACGTGTTCATGTCTCACACCCACTGGGACCACATCATGGGGTTCCCGTTCTTCATGCCCGCCTACATCCCGGGCAACGTCATCACGATCTACGGTTGCCACGCCTGGCTGGAAGAGGCCATTCGACGCCAGCACGGCGCGCCGTCCTTTCCCGTGGAGTTCGCCCAGCTGGGCGCCGAGATCCGGTTCGTCCGACTCGAGCCCGATCGTCCCTACGATCTCGTGGGATTCCGGGTCACCGCCAAACGGCAGCGCCACACCGGCGATTCCTATGGGTACCGATTCGAGCGCGCCGGGCGGGTCGTCGTCTACTCCACCGACTCCGAGCACAAGCTCGACGATCCCGCCGCCACCCGCGCGTTCGCCGAGTTCTTCCGCGATGCCGATCTCGTCATCTTCGACGCGCAGTATTCGCTGGCCGACTCCATCTCGATCAAGGAGGACTGGGGCCACTCCAGCAACGTGGTCGGCGTCGAGCTGTGCCAGATGGCGCGGGCCCGGCACCTCTGCATGTTTCACCACGAGCCGACCTACGATGATGCGAAGATCGCCGCGGTGCTGGCCGAGACCAGGCGGCTCGAAGAGATCACGCGCGACGGCCACACCGTCCTGGTCTCGTCGGCCTGGGACGGAATGGAGATCGATCTCTAGGCCATGACGGCTTCCCGCGCCGAGGCCGGCGCCGCGCGGGGCACGTCGCTGCGGCGCGGCCGGCTGTTCGGCTTCCTGCTGGTCGCCGTCCTCGCGGGCATCTGCGCGATGCCGCGCGTGCCCGGACTCGAAACGCTGCGCCTGTCCTGGTTCGACGTCTGCCAGCGCGCCGCACCCCGCGCGCGCGTGTCTGGTCCGGTCGTCATCGTGAACGTGGACGGCCGCAGCCTGGCTACCCACGGGCAGTGGCCGTGGCCCCGCACGTTGCTGGCCTCACTCTTCGATCGCATCGCTGCCGGCGGCCCGGCCGCCATCGGGCTCGACGTCCTGATGCCGGAGCCGGATCGGCTGTCGCCGCAGCGCCTGCCCGCACTGGTCCGCACCATCGGTCCCGACCTCGCGGCGCAGCTCGCCGCGCTGCCGAGCAACGACGCGGTGCTGGCGGCGGCGATCCGCGGACGACCGGTGGTGCTGGCCATCGCCGGCGTGGATCGCGTCTCCGAGCCCGCGTCGCAGCCGCCCGGCCGGATGGCTCCCGTGCGGTCGGTGGGCGGCGACCCCATCCGGTTTCTCCGGCGCTACGACACGACGCTGCGAAGCGTGACGGACGTCGACTACGCGGCGGCCGGCTACGGCCTGCTCAACGCCGATCCCGAGGGCGGCGCCGTGCGTCGGGTTCCGCTGGTCGCGGTGGTCGGAGGTGTCATGATCCCCACGCTGGCGCTCGAGATGTTCCGGGTCGCCGCCGGTGTGCCGGGGTTTACCGTGAAGGTCGGCGACCGCGGGATCGAGCGGATCGGGGTCGACACGTTCGTCGTACCGACGCAACCCGACGGCTCGGTGTGGCTCCGCTACACCGGCCGGACGCCGGCCCGCTTCATCTCGGCCGCCGACGTGCTGGCGGGCACCGTCCCGCGCGAGGTGTTCGAGCGCAAGCTCGTGCTGGTCGGCGTCACCGCGCTGGGCCTGTCCGATCGCCGCACCATCGCCGGCGGCGCGGCGCTGGACGGCGTCGAGATTCACGCCGAGCTGATCGAGAGCATCTTCGATGGCGCGCTGCTCGCGCGGCCGACCTGGGCGCCGTGGGCCGAGGCCGGATTCCTGTTCGTGAGCGGCCTGATCCTGGTGCTCGTCCTGCCCATCCGCCGCCCGCGCGTGAGCATGCCCTTGCTGCTGGTGCTGGTGGGCCTGGCGACCGGCGGCAGCATCGCGCTCTATCACTGGCGCTTCCTGCTCTTCGACGCGGCCATCCCGTCGATCGGCCTCGGCATCGTCTTCACCACGATGCTCAGCGTCACGCTGGCCGACGCCGAGCGGCAGCGGCGCGAGCTGCGGCGTCAGGTCGAGCTGCAGCGCCTGGCCGCGGCGCGCATCGAAGGCGAGCTGTCGGCCGCCCGGCGCATCCAGATGGGGATCCTGCCCAAGCCGGCCGACGTGCTCGCCGGCGAGAAGCGCTTCGGCCTGTCGATCGTGCTCGAGCCGGCCCGCGAGGTCGGCGGCGACCTGTACGACTTCTTCAAGCTGGACGCCGACCGTCTCTTCTTCATGCTGGGCGACGTCACCGGCAAGGGGCTGGCGGGGAGCCTGTTCATGGTCGTGAGCAAGTCGCTCTACAAGAGCACCGCGCTGCGCCGGGGCGACTCCGTGGCCCGGATGATGCGCGAGGCGAACGCCGAGATCTCCCGCGACAACAGCGAAGACCTGTTTGTCACGGTGTTCGCGGGGGTGCTGGACGCCAAGACCGGCGCGCTCGAGTACTGCAACGCTGGCCACGATCGCCCGTACGTGAAGTCCGGCGGTGGCGGTCCGCTGACCCAGCTGGGCGCGGCCAGCGGGCCACCTCTCTGCGTGATCGAAGACTACGCGTATGCCGCCGCGAAGACGCGGCTGCGCCGCGGAGACTGTCTGGTCCTCTTCACCGACGGCGTGACCGACGCCCGCAACACCACCGGCGACATGTTCGGACGCCCCCGGCTGGAAGCGCTGCTGGCCGAGCTCCCGTCGGACTCGACTCCCGAAGCGATCACCAGTGCGATCCAGAAGGCCGTCGCCCGCTTCGCCACCGGCACCGAGCCGGCCGACGACCTCGCCATCCTCGTGCTGAGATGGGACGGGCCGGCTGGAGCTAGCGGACGGTAATCTCGACCCGCCGGTTGCGCGGCTCGACGACTTCGTCTTCGGTGGCGACGATGGGCTCGCGCTCGCCGCGGCCGGCGATCGTGATGCGGTCGCGCTGGATCCCGAGCTGCACGAGATCGTTGCGCACCCGCTCGGCGCGGCGCAGCGACAGAGCGTCGTTGTAGACGATGGTGCCGACGCGATCGGTGTGGCCCACCACGACGATCTCCGGGGCGGGGTGGTTGGCGATCTCCGGGAAGATCTTCTGCAGCTCGACCGTCGACTCCGGCGTGAAGTTGTCGCTGTCGCCCAGGAAGTAGAGGACGAAGGTGACCGGACGCGGCGGCTGGGCGGACAGCGCCGGCGCGAAGGCCTCGCGCACGGCGGTGGCGTCGGACTGGCTGCGCGCGATCTCGCCGGGATCCTTCACGCGGGCCGTGGCGTAGGCGCTGTCGAGCGTCTGCTGCTGGCCGGCGTGGGTGACTACCAGCGCGCCGGTCTTCCCGTCGGAGCCGGGCAGGAGCACAACCTCCTCGTCGTGCGTGGGTGGCGCGACGCGAACCGTCTGCGCGCAGCCGGCCGCGACGAGTAGCAAGGCCAGACCCAACCATCCCCTCCGCATCGCGGGAGGCCTAGGGCGCGACGCGCGAGGAGCGGACGACGAACTCGGTGCCGCGCACGCCCAGGATCGTCGCTGGCGTCCGCACGCGCATCGCATCCGGCGAAGCCTTGGCGATCTTGCCCGACACGGCGGCCATGGTGCCCTGACGCAGCGAGGTCTCGAACGCGCCGGCGTGGGTTGTCGAATCGAAGGCGAAGCGGTCGATGGCGAGCACGCTGTCGGGCCCGACCGAGAGCAGACTGTCGTCCTTGAACGTGATCCCGGCCGAGCCGTCCGCGCCGGTGATCAGGACATCGCCTTCCTGGACCACCGTCCCCACTGTGACGGGCACGCGCTGCTTGGCCCGCTCGATGTGGACCGTGCCCTTGGACACTTTGATCTGGCCGACGTCGACGACTGCGGCGCCGGAGGGCGCGGTGCCGGTGAGGGCGAGAACGACGACGGCGAACGCGACGACAACCAAGGTTCGAGAGTGCATGCCTGGCCTCCGTGGTGCGCCACTTATACTAATCCGAACGTGGAGCGTCGACAGACCTTTCGCGCGCGCCTCGACGAAGGCCCCATGCTGGCCGCGTTCATCGAAGCGGCGGTGGCGGGCATGGGCGACCGCCTGTCCATGCGCCTGCGCCTGGTCGTCGAGGAGCTGTTCGTCAACACGGTCACCCACGGGCACGGCGGTGACTGTGACGCGCCGGTGGAGGTCACGATACTCGTCGAGGACGACCGGGTGGTGCTGACGTACGTGGACGTGGCGCCGCCCTTCGATCCCTTCGCCCACGTGCACGGACCCGAGAGCGGCGTTCCGCTGGAGGACCGGACCGTCGGTCGACTCGGCGTGTTCCTGGTGACCAAGTTCGCCGCGCGCTACGGGTACGCCCGCGCCGGCGAGGCCAACCGCATCAGCGTCGAGCTGCCCACGGGCCCCTGACGCCCGCGGCCTGCCGCCGGGTGCCCGAAGTGCTACCATCGCGGGCCAGGATAGTCCCAGACCCTACGCCAGGAGGCGAGCCGTCATGGCCAAGGCGAAGAAGGCGAAGAAGAAGATGAAGGTTCGCGACCTGAAGGCGCGCAAGCCCGTCAAGGGCGGGAGCAAGATCGCGCGGCCCATCCCGGGCGATCCCTGTGACGGCGGAGAGTTCGGGGGCAAGATCGGCTAGCCATGACGATCAAGAACAAGGCCTGCATCGCCGGCGTGTTCGAGCACCCCACGCGCAAGGCGGACGAGCAATCGCTCGCCCAGCTCCACGCCGAGTCGGCGCGCGGCGCGCTCGCCGACGCCGGTCTCACGATCGCCGACGTGGACGGCTACTTTTGCGCGGGTGACGCCCCGGGGCTGGGCGGCCTGTCGATGGCCGACTACATGGGACTGAAGCTCCGCCACGTCGACACCACCGAGACCGGCGGCTCGTCGTACGTGATCCACGTGGCGCACGCCGCCGAGGCCATCGCGCTCGGCAAGTGCGACGTCGCGCTGATCACGCTGGCCGGACGGCCGCGGGCCGAGGGCATGGCCACCGGCACCGCCCCGCGCAACTACGGCGCGACGGCGCCCGATGCGGCCTTCGAGTTTCCCTTCGGGCCGACGGTGGTGAACCAGTACGCGATGGCGGCCATGCGCCACATGCACCAGTACGGAACGACCAGCGCCCAGCTGGCGTGGATCAAGGTCGCCGCCTCGCAGCACGCTCAGCACAATCCCCACGCCCTGCTGCGCGACGTCGTCACGGTGGAGGAGGTCGTCAACTCGCCGATCATCGCCGACCCGCTGCACCGGCTCGACTGCTGCGTCATCACCGACGGCGGTGGTGCCATCGTGGTCACGCGGCCGGAGGTGGCCAAGAGCCTCAAGCGCCCGCAGGTGAACGTGCTCGGGGCGGGGGAGGCGGTCAAGCACCAGCGCGGCGGCAAGATCGATCTCACGCACACGGGCGCGCTGTGGTCGGGACCGACGGCCTTCGCCGAGGCCGGGCTCCGGCCGTCCGACGTGAAGTACGTCTCGATCTACGACAGCTTCACGATCACCGTGCTCATCACGCTGGAGGATCTCGGCTTCTGCGACAAGGGCCAGGGCGGCAAGCTCGTCGCCGACGGCAACCTGATCGCCGGTGTCGGCCGGTTGCCTTTCAACACCGACGGCGGCGGGCTCTGCAACAACCACCCGGCCAACCGCGGTGGCCTGACGAAGGTCGTCGAGGCGGTGCGTCAGCTGCGCGGCGAGGCGCATCCCAAGGTGCAGGTGAAGAACTGCGACATCGCGCTGGCCCACGGCACCGGCGGCTCGCTCGCGACCCGGCATGGCAGCGCCACGCTCATCATGGGACGGAGTGACGCATGAGCCCCTCCGAGCGCACCATCCCCGGACCGCCGGTCAATCCCGAGACGAAGCCCTTCTGGGACGCGGCCGCCGACGGCAAGCTGCTGGTCAAGCGCTGCACCGCGTGCGGCGAGCGTCACCACTATCCGCGGGCCATCTGTCCCTTCTGCGGCAGCGACCGCACCGAGTGGACGGAGGCGTCCGGCCGCGGCACGGTCTACTCGTACAGCGTGTTCCGCCGCGCGCCGATCCCCTACGCCATTGCCTACGTGACGCTGGCCGAGGGACCGACGATCATGACCAACATCGTGGACTGCAACCTCGATACGATCCGGATCGGCCAGGCGGTGCGCGTGGTCTTCAAGCCGACCGAGGACGGTCCGCCTGTGCCGATGTTCGCGCCCGCGGCCTGAGCCGACCGGTGGCGTTCCCGCGCAGCACGGAGCGGTTTCTCACCACGCACACCGGGAGTCTGCCGCGCCCGGCCGACCTCATCCGCACCATGTACGCCAAGGAAGAGGGGGTGCCGGTGGATGCGGCCGCGCTCGATGCCCGCATCCGCGCGGCGGTGGCCGAGGTGGTGGGCCGCCAGGTGGAGGCGGGCATCGATCTCGTCAACGACGGCGAGATGAGCAAGCCCAGCTACGCCACCTACGTGAAGGATCGGTTGAGCGGCTTCGGAGGACAAAGCCATCCGCTCGCGTACCGGGACCTGTCGGACTTCCCCGAGATGGCCGCGCGCGTCTTCGGCGATCCGGGCCGCTCGCGCCGGCGGACGCCGGCGTGCAACGCCCCCATCGCGGTTCGCGACCCACGGGCGGCCCGGCAGGACGCCGACAATCTCAAGGCGGCCGTCGGGGCGCGGGCCGGGTTCATGAGCGCGGCCTCGCCCGGCGTCATCTCGCTGTTCTTCCGCAACGAGCACTATCCGAGTCACGAGGCCTACCTGTTCGCCATCGCCGAGGCGATGCGCCAGGAGTACGAGGCGATCGCCGCCGCCGGTTTCGTGGTCCAGGTCGATTGTCCCGACCTCGGCATGGGCCGCCACATCCAGTACGCCGATCTGGACATCCAGGGCTTCCGCAAGGCGGCCGAGCTGCACATCGCGGCGCTCAACCACGCGCTGGCCGGCGTGCCGCCCGAGCAGGCGCGCGTGCACCTCTGCTGGGGCAACTATGAAGGCCCACACCACTTCGACGTGCCGCTGGCCGACATCATCGATCTCGTCTTCACGGTGCGGGCCAACGGCATCTCGTTCGAGGCGTCCAATCCGCGCCACGCCCACGAGTGGCGAGTGTTCGAGCGCGTGAAGCTGCCCGAGGGCAAGGTGCTCATCCCAGGCGTGCTGGACTCGACGACGAATTTCATCGAGCACCCGGACCTGGTCGCCGAGCGCATCGGCCGCTACGCGAAGCTGGTCGGACGCGAGAACGTCATCGGCGGGACCGACTGTGGCTTCGGCACCTGGGTGGGGCAAGCGGCGGTCGTCCCCGACATCGTGTGGGCGAAGCTCGCCAGCATGGCCGAGGGGGCGCGGCGCGCGACGAGGGAGTTCTGGAAGTAGCCGGCCGTCTCTCTGTCGGTCGCCGGGCATCAGGGACGTTTCCTATGAAACTGTCCTGTCACGCCACCTTGTCGACGAGCACGACGCTGTAGCCAAGCCGCTCGAGGCGTCTGATGTGATGGCGGCGAAGGCGATCGGTGTTGGGACGATCGAAGGAGTCCGCCCCGAGATCGTGGTGCGCAACACGCTTCTTGAGGATGTGCCACAGCGCAACAATAATGGCGTGCTGCACGGCGACGATAGCCTTCTTCGCCCCGGCGCGGGCTCGTATTCGATGGA